>Ga0207000_1013_pt2 | contig 80634 bp, 87 predicted proteins | sample Alteio_BWMinCont_90_FD_153498 | JGI IMG/M metagenome (GOLD analysis project Ga0207000, IMG submission 153498) | Enriched cells from forest soil in Barre Woods Harvard Forest LTER site, Petersham, Massachusetts, United States -... | ecosystem: Environmental > Terrestrial > Soil > Temperate forest >...
GGTCCCGGCGGGGTTGATGTGACTGCAATCAGTCTCTGGGAAAACAAGACCGATGCGGAAGCTTACAACACCAATGCTTATCCCGAAGTGTTGAAGACGCTGGCAAGACTTATCGAGGGGACGCCCAAGGTTCAGACCTCCGACGTTGTCACCTCGACCCTCCACAAGCTCGCCGTTCACGCGACAGCATAGGTGTGAGCTTTTGACACGGGAAGGCGCCTAATCTCGCCTTCCCGGCTTAAAAAGTGCTGAGGCAGGGATGGAGGTTCCTTCCATGAAAACTCTTTTATTGGCCTTTCTCTCTCTGTGCTTTGCTTTGAGCGTTTTCGCTCTCCCGCAGGACGCCCCCAATCAGGCGCCCCGAAAGACTCAGGCAGCCGGGGCTGGGCTGACAAACATCATGGGCACAGTTCAGGAAGATGGCGATAAATTGAGGTTCGTAACCGACCAAAGAGCTTGGAATGTGGACAATCCGGAAATCCTTAGGGGTCACGAAGGACACTACCTGCACGCGACGGCTCGCCTCTACCCGGACAAGGATTCAATTCACATCGCAGAAGTGAAGATGCCCACCGCAAGTGAGACCAAGAAAGATGACATGAAGTGAGCCCCATGACACCCGACATGGTCTGAAACTGGAACTGGCGGCGCCCGAAGTCATTATTAGAAACGGCGGCCTATGACAAACCTATTTGTTGGAAATCTGGCCTCGAACCGAACACCGGACGAGCTCCGTACATTGTTTCAAACCTACGGATCAGTCGAACGAGTGGAAATCATGACCAATCCCCAAACCCGATATTCCCGCGGGTTCGCGGTTGTGCGAATGACCGACGACCTCGAAGCCAAGAGGGCGATCGCACATTTGAACGGCGTGGTTTTGTGGGGAAAGCCGATTCGAGTGGAAGAGTCTCGACAGTTGAGTGGGCTGAGTGAGTTGACTTAGTTTGCCGTTTACTGGGACCACTCCGGCAGCACGATTGAATTACTCTCCAATCACATTTGTCGAAGGAACCCTAGCCATGAAGGATCCGTTTGAAGTTCTCCGGATGAAAGAGCAGGACATGCTGAGAGTTAAGCAAGAAATAGAGGCGCTGCGGATTACAGCCGAATTGCTTGGAGAAGAGCCGCCTTCTGCCAGCGACGGGGCAATCGAACTCCGAAAGATCGTCAACATGCCCTAGTCCCTGGGCCTGGTGCTCGGCAAACGAACGCCGGTTCCAACGTGAGCAATTTTGACCAGCCACCGGCTATCCATTCGTTGTAGTTTAGGTCCCGGCGATTCCTCGATGTCAACGACAGGAATGACAATACAAGCGGACTACGTTTGAAGACCGGGATAGCTCGAGGACCATTCATCGACACGGTACAGCGTTCGCCCGATGGCGCAGAATCTGATGACGCGTAGTCTAGTTGTGGCAGTACGCGCACGCACCGGGCAACTTTCATCCCGCCTCCTGACCAAGAAGCGAGCTGAAACTAATTCGCAGAAGTCGGAGGTCCAGACAGAGTGACCATCGAACCAGAACGTAAACCTTACGCAACCCAATCATAAAGGAGTTTAAAATGGCAGGCAAAAATATTGCAGTGTTTGGCATCTACCCGCACCAGACAATCGTCGAGAGCGGCGTCAACGCACTCAAGGCAGCCGGTTTTTCCAACAATGACATCTCCGTTCTTTTCCCGGACAAGGAGGGCACGAAGGACTTTGCCCATGAGAAGAGCACAAAAGCTCCCGAAGGTGCGTCAGCTGGTGCCGGAACGGGAGTTCTGGTCGGCGGAGGGTTAGGGTGGCTGGTTGGAATAGGGGCCTTGGCGATTCCGGGTCTTGGACCCTTTATCGCCGCTGGACCGATTATGGCCGCTCTGGCAGGCGCCGGAGTCGGAGGCGCGGTCGGCGGTCTTGCGGGAGCCCTGATTGGAATGGGAATTCCCGAATACGAAGCCAAGCGGTATGAAGGCCGGGTCAAGGACGGCGGAATTCTGCTTTCGGTTCACTCCGAGACGTCCGATGAGATCAAGCGAGCGAAGGAAATCCTTGAACGCACCGGGGCGCAAGATATCGCTTCGACTGGGGAAGCTGCCGGCGACAAGAAGGCCACCGCTCGGGTCGCTTAGGAACGGTGCTGTGGGAATTTCATACCCGGCGGCGACGCCGCCGGGTATTTCACCGAACTGTAGCCCACTCAATCGTGAAAGAGAGGAACTATGAATAAGGATCAGGTTACTGGAAAAATTGACCAGGCCGTTGGAAAGGTTAAGCAAAACGTCGGAGAAGCCGTCGGCGACGAAGCACTCGCCAACAAGGGAGTGATCGACCAGGCCAAGGGGGCGGTCAAAGAGACCTGGGGAAATACGAAAGATGCGGCGCAGCAGGTTCAGGAATCGCGCAAGGAAGCTGCAGAGGACAGAGCCGACGGGACCCGAGGCAAGATCAGCCAGTCCATCGAGGATGCTAAGGAAAAGGTGAAAGATAAGGTCGAGGAATTCAAAGAGCGTCACACGGCCTGAGATTCGAAATCGGGATTCTTACGAGTCCCTTTGTAAGCAACCGCACGAAACATTGATTAATGAGGGTCACTATGAAAACGAAGATCATTACATTTCTGATGGCGGCGGCAGTGATGGCATCCGCCGACAACTATGAGCAACGCCTCTCCGACTCGACAACTGTTCTCCACGAAATGTCCCACGCATCGGACAAGGGCATTCCGCAGGATCTGCTGCAGAAAGCCCGCTGCGTGATTGTTGTGCCTGGACTAAAGAAAGTTGCGTTTATCGGCGGCGGTAAGTATGGCCGTGGTTATGCGTCTTGCATGACCAGGAAAGGATGGAGTCCACCAGCCGCCGTGAGAATCGAGGGCGGCAGCTTTGGCCTTCAACTCGGCGGGTCCTCCACCGATGTCATCATGCTGGTGCTCAATGAGGGCGGCATGAAAAAACTATTGTCCGATAAATTTACACTTGGCGGCGAAGCCGCCGCCGCTGCCGGACCTGTCGGACGCAACACGAGCGCGAATACCGACGTTTTGATGACGGCAGAAATCCTGTCTTGGTCCAGATCGCATGGCGTCTTCGCCGGTTTGTCCCTGGAGGGCGCTACCCTCCGCCAGGATCTGGACGAGAACGCGAAGCTCTACGGTAAGCCGCTGAGCAACGAGGAAATCCTGACTGGCACGGTGAAACGGCCGGCACCAGCCGCCACGTTCCTGGCGCAGCTCCAGCATTTCTCGGGTAAAGGAGTTCCGCCCACTATTGTTCGTGCCAAGGGTCAGCAGCCGACACCAACGAATGGTCAACCCGCAGCCGTGACTTCCCAGAATAGTTCGGGAGACGCTGCGCCTGACAATACAGTGAACAATCAGCCCGACCAGGCCGCGTCTGCGACTACGGCGGACCAGCAAGAGAATGGGAAGACCGACCTCGAATTGACCGCCAGCATTCGGCGCAGCATCGTTGCCGACGGCTCGCTGTCCACGTACGCCCACAACGTCAAGATCGTTGTGCAGAACGGAGTGGTGACTCTCAAGGGACCGGTGCGAACAGCCGGAGAGAAGGCTACCGTAGAAGCAAAAGCCGCTGCGGTGGTGGGCCAAGATCACGTTGTGAACCAGATCGAAATTGCCCAAATGTAGGCGATACGTGCTCGCGAACTCTTAATTAGATGCTGCACTTCAGGCTCCTCCAACAGGCTTCTTGTGCAACTACCGTTCATCGCAATTCAGCGGTCGCGCTCCGAAGCGCGATGCTCAAAGGAGAATCACATGCCAGACGATATCAAGAAAGATCAGGGTCAAAATCCGGGGCAATCAGGTCAACAGCCCGGACAACCGCAGCAGAAGCAAGATGATCCTTCAAAAAAGAATCCTACTCAGGACCGTACTCAAGAGCAGGACGACAAGCAGAAGCAGGATCAGGGCGGCCAGCGTCGCGCTTCCTAAGCTCTTATTGGGGTCCCGGCCTGGTTTTGGCGGGACCTTTTTTTCATACGGAAGTCATCGAAACTCAATTGTCCCAGGAGGAAGTATGCCAAACGACAGCTTGAAGAAACTGTATGTCGACGAATTGAAGGATTTGTATAGCGCCGAGAACCAATTGGTGAAAGCGCTTCCGAAGATGGCGAAGGCTGCCTCGTCGGACGAACTGCGAAAAGGCTTCGAACAGCATCTGGAGCAGACCAAAGGGCACGTCGAGCGCCTCGAAAAAATCTTCAGCTCCCTGGATGAGAGCCCAAAGGGCAAAAAATGCATGGGCATGGAAGGCTTAATCAAAGAGGGATCAGAAGTCATCGGGGAGGATCTCGAAGATTCGGTCATGGACGCGGCCTTGATCGGCGCAGCGCAGCGCGTGGAACATTACGAGATTGCCGCTTACGGGACTGTGCGCGAATTTGCCAAAATTCTCGACGAACCGAAACATGCGTCTTTGCTAGAGGAGACTCTGAACGAAGAAAAAGAAACCGACCAAAAACTGACCGACCTCTCACGAGAGATCAATACACAAGCGATCGAAGAGAGTCCTGCAGAGGAGCGGGCCAAGCCGAACCAAGTTCGGAAAATGCCAAAGCGTGTCGCGTAATTAGAGATCCAAAAGCGAGCGCAGTAGTTGCTCTCCACAACTGGGCATGGCACGCCGGAGAGCGACAACTTCAAGCGGCTCTTCTTGGGAGGGACTTTCGATTGGATCGACACATCCCAACGAGTAATTTTATAAAAGGAGAACAAAAATGAAGAAGCTGATGATCGTTTCATTCGCGATGACCCTGCTGATGTCCGTAGTCGCCCTGGCTCAATACGGTGCGCAACAGCCGGACACCAACAAGTCCGGCACATCAATGAAAGCTGTGAGTATCACGGGGACAATTAGCGATGATGGCAAGATGTTCGTGAGCGACAAGGACGCCAAGAGTTGGACGATTAGCAATCCGGCTGCCGTGAAAGGACATGAAGGGCATCACGTCATCCTGCAAGCCCAGCTGAATGCGGACGCGGGCGAGGTTCATGTCATTTCGCTCAAAATGGCCAAGGCTAGTATGTAAAAGTGAATCGTCCTCTTGTTTCAGGCCAGTGATCATACTGGCCTTTCTGATTTGCTCAAGCAGGAGTTTAGAGGAAGGTGATTTTTGAGTTGAGTCGTCGCCACTCTCGGTTCAAGTGTGAAATCGCGAGCCGGGCACATTGCCGAAAAGGACAGCTTGCGTCACTCATGAAAGGGCTGATGCATCCGTGATTTTTCACCGGTTAGCCGAATTCCGCGGCCGCGCGGCGGCGGTTACACCAGACGCTAGGCGTATCTCCCGATGCCCAGCTGAGGGAAAAAGTTTTCCTTTCCGGGAAGTGCATTTCCCGGCTGTCGTTTTCGCGAAATACCATTGGTCATCCGCACCGAAAGCATTTCCTTATTCTGCTGTGGGTTAGCGCCCGTTGCTTGGTCCAGTTTGGCTATAGACGTGCGGATTCGAGAAGTGCCCCCCGGCTCGCGTAGTTTACCGACCGTATTTCCCCCCTGCCGCCGAAATCGACGACGAAGAGAAGCCGACGAAGAAAAGTCGACGAGGAAGAAGGACCACTTTCGGAATGAAGCCTCAAACTACTGTCCTGATCAATCGCGAAGCAACCAAGCATAACGTGGATAAGTGGATGGAAGATTTGTTGGCACGAATTCAACTCTGCGTCATGCACCCGCACAGTGTCATTCAGCGGGACGGCACCACAAATGAGGAAGAAACAATGTTTGAGGAACTATGCACTACAGAGGTTCCCAACGGTACGCAAGATCATCAGCTTCAATCGGCCAGTCGCCGCTGGTGAGTGTCAAGCGATGTTCGGCGGCGGTCCACCACACTCAATTGTCGTAATCAAGCCCACTACACTCTTTGAGAATTGGCTGGGCGGGTCGATGAGTGTAACGGTGATGTTTCAACAACAATCAAGGCGGGTCCCCACACATGCAAAGCCGAATCAGGCTTTAACGAAGGGTATGGTCTTCCCGCAAGCTTTTATTCCCATCTCTGCCGCTACCATGCAGCGCCTGTTATGCTGTACGCAAGAAAGGTGGCTGAATCGCTATGCGACATACCAAGACAGCTATGCTTTGTTTGCTCACATCCCTGCTTCTGATTTTCTCCACCTTGCCCGTGTTGGCCGCCGACAAGGGAAGCGACGAAGAGACTCTCGGCAATGCCACCACGGTGTTACAGGCAATGCTCACGAGCAAGGACGTTCCAGCCGAGGTACTGGCAAGGGCTGATTGCGTCATCGTTCTGCCCAGCGTGAAGAAGTTCGCCTTCGGTGTTGGCGGAACCGGCGGTCGCGGCCCGATGACTTGCCGCGGAGGAAAGAACTTCAGCGGCCGTTGGTCAGCGCCCGCTATGTTTAGCATTGGCGGCGCTAGCGCTGGTTTTCAGATCGGCGGATCGTCTACGGATTTCGTCCTCCTGATCATGGCGTCGGCGGCGGTGGACAAGGTACTAGCCGGCAAGACCAAGGTTGGCAGCGACATGACCGCAGCGGCAGGTCCCAGTGGCGCCACCTCCGCCGGCTCGGTCGGCGGGGCCGACATTTTGACCTACGGCCGGGCCAAGGGCCTCTTCGCCGGCATGTCACTGAGCGGCGCCTCGCTGGCTCCAGACAGTGACGCCAACCAGCGCCTCTACGGGAAGGCTGTCAGCGCGCGCGACATCGTGCTCGCTAACGGCGCGAAGGCCACACCCGGAGGTCAGTCCCTGGTTTCGCTGCTCGACAGTAAGGCCCCAAAGCACAAAGACTGAGAATCCGGCAGTCCGCAAGACACGACCAGCGACGACAATCATGCTGGCAATTGGCCATCTTGAGCGACATGACATGAACCTCGCCCTTGTCCGCATCCACCTGGGCCTGCAGGTTGCCAGTGTATAAACAGGCGGTTTGCGAAGCGGAGGGCGCGAAGCCGAGGAGGGGAAATCTTTGACAACAGCCGAATCGAACGTCGCGCGAACGCTTTAGACTTTAAGAAGTTCGCCAGATTACGACTGCACTTTGTGGAACACGTAAAAGAACGCAGCCACGGTGATGCAGGCAAACGCATAAATGAATGAAGAGAGCAGCATTGTCGCAGGAATCAGGCCCCGCAGGACATTGAGGACGTTGAAAACGAAATCCCAGACTAAAAGCGCCGCTATCAGAATCGTTCCGATCAGTGCCAGCAATGCCGCATTTTTAAGTGTCATGGCCGGTATCACTGTCCGAAAAGTAGATGTGGCGCAGTGGGTGGATGATGTAGCTTTCCTGTATATGGATATACGGCTGCGCCACCAGAGGAACGAAACGACCGTGGGTCGGTGGTTCCTTCACATCTGCTGACAGGTTACAACGGCGGAATGCTTGGTGGCTGCTCACTATTGCTCAGGTTTCAGGATATAAAAGGCGATACGCCACGGCGGCTAATTCTCCGCGCAACACCTCCACTCGCGTGCCATGAAAAGACACAGCCGGGCCATTTCTTCTCATCGTCAGCGGACCTAGCTTGGGGAGTGCTGACGGGCCAAGTGATTGCGCAACCGTGGCAGTTTCTCCGGCACCGGTTTGCGTGGGAGACCTCGACCCGTCAGCGCCAGATTGTGAAGCCCGGGTACCGTCGTAACCTTGGCTACAGCTTCGGGTTCCTTAATCATAGATTTGAATGCTTGAGATTCGGATGGAAGAACGCATCGGGTGTGTGGTTTCTGCCGCTGGTGTTATCTGGGCGGGCTGCGCCGCTACCATCAACTTCGCGAGTATTTGGCAGGTCCCAGCGTTGCCGGCTGGTCCGCTGGAGATCAGCGCCATAGGCGTTCTCCTTTGGCTGCATGCAAAGTGGCGACGGTCGTTGAAAAACTGATCGGAGTAAGCTGCGTCGAGAAACGGCCCTCGCCAAGTACCGAAGCCCTGTCTCACTGGTTCTTTGAGTCATCCGCGTACGCAATCGAAGGTGACACGTCCATTTCATTCGCCGAACAAAATCGCCGAAAGAATCCGCGATTCAAGACGCGGGTGCCAATTGAGTTTCGTCCCGAGGGCACTGGAACTCTCACAGGTGCAACGGCCGATCTCAGTCTTGGAGGCTGTTACTTGGAAATGATGTTTACATTTCCCGTAGGGACGATACTGGAGGTATGCCTTCGGATCGGCCACACCGTGCATGCGAAGGCTATTGTCGTCACACGAGACCTTCAGGTCGGTAACGGACTTAAGTTTATCGACCTGCTACCGGAAGATCAGGACGCACTCCGCGGCTATTTGGACACTGCCGTCAAAGAAAAACTGCCTGAGGCATGACCCTACAAAAGTCCCACTCACCAAAGGGAGACTTTAAGGATAGTAGCAGTTCCGCTCCCGTGCCGTTCGGCATGTGGTACGCCCCTCGGTAGAACTGAAGCATGTCTTTCACTGCTGGTGTGGGCAGCGCAGACCGAATCCGCAAGATGGGCACATCCTTTGTGATCCGTATCCGGCGATCTGGGGTTTCAGCTTGTGCATCTTGTGGAGCAGCAGGATCGTGAACAGCACAATCAGCAGACCGACAGAGAAGCTAGTCGCGTTCATAGATGTGCTCCTGCCCGGCGATTTCCGATTCGAGGGCCCTGTTTCCGAATCGGCCTGCCTGTTGCGAATAAACGGACGGGTTCATGAGTGAACCCCCATTTCTATCGGTTGCGCAATGGGACCGTCGGGAAGAAGGTGCCCCGGAAGGGCGACGGAGAGATGCGAAAGGGACTACTTAAGGTTAGTCCTCCGCGTCAGCAATAGCAATGAGATTCGGGAACGAATCGCCATGATCGAGCCAAGCAAAGGACTCCACGACTGGCCATACGGCGTACCATTTGAATATGAGCAGACCACGTCCAGAATCCGCCGACTCAGACACCCATGACCACTTGATAGGTGCCGATGCTCTGATGCGACAAGAGCCTGACGAGGAAGAGGACGAAGAGGAAGACGACGGCAAAGAACATGACGATGATGACGAGGAAAACGACGATGGCTACTCGGAGTGACAGTCAATGTCGCAGTGACTATCGGATCAAGTTGTGCAGCTTTCGCCCTCGCAGTCGCTGGCTTGGCCATTGGCTTGCATACCCGAAGCTCAAGTACGATCACGAATAGCCGGAGACTTCCTTAGCCCATCGCCCCGGACATCGAACGATCACATTGTGCTGATCTTGATGTACCGTCGAACATCGTTCATGGACATAACAAAGACGTACCCCGCGAAAATCAGTCCCGCTGTTCCCAGGACATTTCGAACGACTCTAAATGTTCTCATCGCGCCCACCTTTCTGTCCTAACTGCCATCCTGCTTTGATGCTGTCGGCGCCAAGCAGGAAGTGCTTTTCACGACGCTCACGATTCCGTCAAACGACAAGCACACATCCGGCGCGTCGAGGAGGTGGCGGCGACATTGCTTCCGCTGATGCGGGCCGGAGAAATCGGCAAAGCAAAATATCGGGCCAGTAAAAACAGGCAAGGCTTTAATCGTGCCCGCTCTGCACTATCTGACTAGGCTCCACCGTTTGTGCCGGTCTTGCCGCCAAGCGTAGACCATCCATCAATCGCTCATCTTCCGCGATCAGCTTGGGACTTCTTTGCCGTCCGCCACTCTGGACTTCAAGTAGCCTTTGTATCAACTCGTCGAAGTTTTCCATGAGTTCCTCCAATGCCCGGTAGGCAGGATCATAGGGGACGCCCAAGGGAGAAAGCTGATCAAAAAGTGAACACTTCGTGGAGAGAGGCGCGATCGTCCTTAAATGTCTCCAGCCTGCGGCCAAAGACTTTCGACGCTTAGTTAGAGCCCGGTGGGTTTGTCGGTTATCGTTTGCCGGGCCGCGTTTCGAGGGCCTCAGCTGCGGAAAGTTTCCGGTCCCGGTGTGGCTCGGTGCGCCGGGCGCCAGTGTGCAGTTCACACGCTTCCTCGGTCGCCGCACCGCAGGTAGGACAGGGCACGGATAATATCTGTTTCAGGGTGAGCTCCTTGGTTTTCATTACCACATGGTGCGACATTCCACAGATCTGAAAATGCTCAATATTGCTCACTTTCCACACGAGCGCAGAGCCAGCCTCATCGTCCGCCACGTTTTTCCAATTCTGAGCAAAAGTGACCATCTTTGGCTATACCTGTCCTGACAGAATGTTTAAGAGTGTAGCTCCCGTTCAGAGGAGAAGCGATTGATGGCACCAACCGTGCCGGCGACGAAAAAGCGCGAGTTCGACCCGAAGAAATTCCTTGCCACCATCGGCGAGGGCAGAACGGTCGTGACCTTTTCCAAGAAACAAACTATCTTCGCGCAGGGGAATGCGGCTGACGCAGTCTTCTACATCCAGGAAGGCAAGGTCAGACTCACTGTCGTATCCGCAATTGGCAAAGAAGCGACCTTGGGCATATTGGGCGAGGGAGAGTTTTTCGGAGAAGGCGGCCTGGCCGGACAGCTCCTGCGGATGGGGTCTGCAACCGCAATGACGGACTGCGAAGTCCTGCGCATTGACCAGAAGGCAATGATGCTAGCGCTCCACCGGGAACACACATTCTCCGACCTGTTTGTCGCCTATCTGCTTGCGCGGAATATCCGGTACGAAGAGGATTTGGTCGACCAGCTCTTCAATTCCAGCGAAAAGAGACTCGCTCGGCTTCTGCTGTTGCTTGCGCACTTCGGCAAGGACGGGGCGCCCGAGACTGTAATCCCAAAAATGAGTCAGGAGACCCTTGCAGAGATGATAGGCACAACCCGGTCGCGGGTCAGTTTTTTCATGAATAGATTTAGAACGCTGGGATTCATCGGCTATAACAACGGCGGCACCGCGCTGCAAGTGCATAGCTCACTTCTGAACGTCGTTCTCCACGACTAGCTTCCACCTCCAATTCCCGCACACTCATAAGCAGTATCAAGGCCAAAGAAGGGGCCGAACTTTGTGAGTCCGGCCTGATAAGGTAAGTGTTCCGGGCAGAGAAAGGAGAGCAGTCGTGAGGGTCCGAACGTCGATGCTTCAGTCGACATTAACCCATGACTGCTCTGTCGAACACGCTGGACAATACGCCGCCCAAAATAAGACGACTGTTCAAAATTGCACAGTTTTGAAGAAAATCGTAGTGCTAATCTGGGACGGTTCGTGACAAGTCGATAAGGCGCAAGTGAGGCTATCCTAACTGCTGGAGCGGGAACGCCCAAACTCATCGGTAGTGATCAATCCTGACCAGACAGTTGAGAACAGATAATTCTATTATTAACCTTCCTTTAGAAGTGAAAGTGAGGGCGTCCCAATGTTTCCGAACCAACGCGAAAAGTGTACAGACCCCCACATCATCGCTCTTGTGGAGCTGGATGTGCAGAAAATGCGTGTGCGGATTGTCCTGGCCCGTGAGGCGGTCAGAGAACGAGTGCTGGAACTGGAGAACTCAGGAACCTATCACGCGGAACGGCAAAGCATCGAGGGCGCCATTTTCTAATCGACGATATTATCGTCTCGAGGTGACACATGAAATTCAAGGGGCGAGCAGTTCTTAGCTAGTCCCCTTAAAGGTAAAGACGGGCTGCCGGAATCGCTCCTGCAGCCCGTTTTCTTTAGCGCTTAAATGTGAGCAATCTTGTACAGAATCGGATGTCGGGAGGTGTTTGAATGAGCAAAACAGCAGAAACCTTGCTCAGGAGAGTGTCTTATGAGAACCGTACTTGTCTCACTAACGCTGGTGTTGTTTGCCACAGCGGCGCTCGCGGCTGATGCGGCAAAGGAGTTGGATGGCGCCGCTGTTGCGATCCGCAACATGACATCATCCCACCAAATTCCCTCCTCTGTGCTCGCGAGCGCCCGGTGCGTCGCCATTATTCCGAACTTGCCAAACGCGGGAATAATCGTTGCCGCCAAACACGGAGGCGGTGTGGTGAGTTGCCGCACGCGAGCAGGCTGGAGCGCACCCGCTTTTATTACCATTACCGGCGGAAGTGTAGGTTTTCAAGCCGGTATAGAGCGCCAGGATCTTGTTTTATTGATGAATAAGCAGGGAGAGCAGGAGCTAAGCGCAGGACATTGGGAGCTCGGATCGGAAGCGGTCGCAGCCGGAGCGAGCACGCCGGGCACGGGCGGAGTGGAAAGCAATGATTGGAAAACACCGGTTCTTGTGTATTCATTGTCAAGCGGAGCCTATGCCAGTGCGGCCATCGCGGGCTCCAAGATCAGCGTGGACGATCAGACCATGCGTGACGTGTACGGACCTAATGCCACTCTGCAGTCGGTACTGAATGGCGTGCGGCCACCTGGGTCTGCGCAGGCGTTTCTCACCGCCCTGAAGGAGGTCGAGGGCAAATAGGAAGCGGCTATCTCTAGTCTAGGGTCTTTCTTGGTACCGACTAATGGGTCAAGAGAGGCGGCAAGTTTTGACTAAGCAGAGATGTGCGCAATGGCGCATGGAGGGAATAGTCGTCCAGGTCCTCCGGGGAGTGGACATCGTAGGGAATCAGGTCACTCGCCTCGTCGTAGGGGAGATAGCCCTTCTCTTTTCGGCATCAATGACTTTCGGAATGGAGCCAAGAGCCAAGCGGAATTCCTTTTCGGCGCCGTCCTGCATGAAGTGGGCTCTCCTGACTTGCAGCGGCGCCCGATTGAAAGAGCGGGAATCGAAGAATGAGCGATGCAAGCATGGGGTCCCAGCAATTTCCAAATTACTACGCACGCCGGTAGTGTCCTAAATTTGAACTGGCGGCCAAGGCCGGTGGAACACATTGCCTCATCTTGTTCTAAGGAGGCTTAGGGACTATGATGCGTGCCCGGATGGCCCTCACCCACGAACTGGTCAGGCTGCCTGAGGTACGCCTATTTCTGAGAGATCACGAAGTTCACAAGGGCAGTCTCACCCGCATTCACGTTGACGGTCTTTTCCCAGGTTCTGGGTTCGCTAAAAATGGCCCTCTGAACGGTCTTCTGGCTAAAGACATCTACGGCATTCTCTCTGCCCAGCACATGCCATCCCTCGTGCCACGCAACAACTTCATAATCACCGGGCGGCACATCGCTAAGCTCGAACCCGCCGTTTTCGTCGGTAACTGCGTAGTAAGGGTGAGGAACTACCATCATTTCAGCGTTCATCCAAACGTGTCCGCCGTTGCAGCGCAAGTTGATAAGGCCTGGAGTGTCCATCTTTCGTGTGATCACGCGGTCGGTGAACGGAAACGGCAGGTTGAAGCTTGCAGCGCCGTCCATGTGAATGGTATGCAGCGTCGCGTCGGAGCTTTTCATCGCAAGCTCATAGGTTTGCGGTACCAAAAGAATATGCGGTTCGTATCGACAATGTTTTTGGTCCAGAGAACGTCTCGGTGCAGGCAGGTTCACCGCCTTGCCCCTTGAGATATTCTTTAAGTAGACGATAGTGTTGGCTACGCCACCCTCCGTCCCTATGACCATTCGCTCCAAGTTGATTCTCTTGTGCGATTCAGGATCGCAGATTTCCGGGTCTTTGTTCACAGGAACTTCAAGGCCCCCCGGCTCTGGGCCGGACCATTTCACGGTACCTGCGATCGTTCCTCCATTGGTTACGGGTATAACGGTGTAGCCACTCTGGGCCGGGGCCTTGCTAGCCGCAGTTATCAGTAGCATTGCGAACATCACGCATCTTGTCTGCGACATCTTCATGCCTGGAGTCTCAAGGATAGAGTGCCGCTTTTACGGATCTGAAGAAAGGTAACGGAAGTAATGAACCCACTCACGGATCTAGGAACGGGGGGAGACTGTAAACCGCGCTCGTGCCGGGCGCCCTGCCGTTTGTCCCTGCTTTCCATCAAAGCTACACGGCGGAACGGCGCGCCTGATCTGCCAGGCGACGTATCGAAACAACAAGTTGCGCGGTTGGCGCAGAGGGCCACTAAAATGCTATACTAACAGATGAGGTAGTTACCACCTTCTCCTCATTTCAGGTTCCCTGAACTAAGTCAGCCCATCTGAAGTTTTCTTTCTTAGAAACTCCAACCTAAGGAGGTTGCCATGTTTGCTCGCAATGTCTCGATTCATCTGAAATCCAATACTCTTTCCGATTACACGCGAATGTTTGACAAGGACGTTCTTCCTTTGCTTCGTAAACAAAAGGGCTTCAAGGACGAAATCACCTTCGCCGGTCCCGGCGGGGTTGATGTGACTGCAATCAGTCTCTGGGAAAACAAGACCGATGCGGAAGCTTACAACACCAATGCTTATCCCGAAGTGTTGAAGACGCTGGCAAGATTTATCGAGGGAACGCCCAAGGTTCAGACCTGCGACGTGGTCACCTCGACCTTCCATAACATCGCAGTTCACGCAACGGCATAAGTGTGAGCCTTTGACACGGGAAGGCGGTCAATCCCGCCTTCTCGGTCGGTTCTAGCGTTCGAAGCTGTCCGAACCTGGCGACACCCGGAGTCATTATTAGAAACGATGGTTATGACAAACCTATTTGTTGGAAAGCTGGCCTCGAACCGGACACCCGATGAGCCTCGTACGTTGTTTCAAGCCTACGGATCAGTCGAAGGAGTGGAAATCAGTCACATGGCCCGCGCGCAAGCTGTGCGCGGAATAAATTTCTTCGAGGCCCGCGGTGCGGCAAGCACCCTTGACGATAAGATCGACGGCGCGATCCGAGAGACGTTTGTATTCGACGCCACTATGCCGGTTGATCGGTCGAAAAACTGGATTGTCGCCCTCATGCTCAAGGTCGACGGCGTTGAGCCAGGCCCGGACGGCGGTGACCGGACAAGTTTTGAGATCTTGGCCCGGCTGGATGACGATGCTCCTCCCCTCCCCTCCTGATCCGTTTTCGATCGCCGCAGCGTGACGCGCAGAGTTTTGTCCTTGAACTCCAGATCCTCGACGTTCAGGCTGACGATCACAATCTCGTCGATCAGACTCTCCTGAATGCATTGCCGCGCGATGTCGGCGCCGATCACAAGGACATTCTTGCCTTAGCAGCGCGGAGGGCCTGCGCCACCACGCTCCGGGTATCGCCTGAGAGGAACGTGATCGTGCGATCCTCTCCCACAACTTCTAAAGCGTCTGGCGCCCAAACCCGAGCGCAGCGGCTGAGAAAACCGCCGTGCGGGACGACTCCAGCGTCGGTTTTCTGGTTTCCCATGTGTGCGAACGGTGAGATCATCTGTTATTCGGACCGAAGCGTTGCAGGAAGTAGGGCAAATCGCCAGAGTAATACCGATGTTGGAAAACGTAGAAGCAGAACGCAGCGCAACCCAGCGCGATAAGTCCCTGAACGATCCCGCTCTTCCACTTTGGGCGAGCACGCAAGCCGTCGCCCAACAGGTTCCAGCCAAGGCCGCCAAATACTAGGGAAAGGCCAAGAAAGCTCAGGGCGGAGTCCCTAGCTATGAGCGTGACAACAAACAGCACGGCCCCTATTGCAAAAACCACTCGCGGGAAAAGGTTTAATTCCCTAAAGTGCCAAGGCGAACTAACATCTTCAGATCCCATACTGAAACTCGTTCAAACCGTTACGGCCCAATATACCCCTGTTTCCCCGATTTGCAACGTCTGCCACGCAAGGGGATTAGAATGCCCAGTCATGCCAAGCGCACGGAAGATCAATCTCGCCAAAGCGCGGGCGTCGCTCGATGCGGTGTGTCCGAAATGTGGAAAACTGATTCCGCCGGCGCAGGTGAGGCGCATCGACTTTGAGCATATCGAGTGTCCGGTGTGCGGAGATAAGTTTGTGCCGAGGCGATGACCATCCGTTGAAGGCCCGGCAAGGCGGGTTTTGCTCCCAGGGAGTTAGGCTGTCACTTCGTCTTCGGCAGCTGCACAATCCTAGCCCCGCCTCACCGCGTGAACACCCTAGCATTTCTGCGATTTGTACTCGGTTCGATAACCAACGCTCGACGGGACCAAAAGGGGCCACAGCCGGGAACCTAGTTCCCCGTCTGCTGGGCTAACAATCTGCCGCCTCATGCACTCGGGGAGCATTTCCTCGCGTGTGCTGTTTTTCCTTTGTGGTGCCCGCAACTATTTAGGGCCTCGATCCAATCAGCCTCCCGCATCCGTTCCTGTGCCGCCGAACTAGCTTCACGCACTACCTGTTCCCTCAGGTCCTCACGATCTTCCATCCAGTTCGTTTGTAATTGCAGGATGCGATGACCCTGCAACACAAGGAGGGCCGCGCATCCGATGTGCAGTACGGTCTGTATCCAAGTTTCGCATTTCATGTTTTTACCTCGCGTGCGCGAATGCGCCGCCCGGTAGGTCTGCATCATACGCCCGGTTCCGCACGTGTGTCGCAACAGGTGCGGGTGCCACTCCGCGGGATCCAGGCCTCTCGCTTCCGCCACTGCTTTGACAACCTCCGATGGAGTGAGGCTTCTACCGACTGAACCTCACACCCATAAACGACTAGCGCTGCGTGGTGGCGGTTTTGGGCTGTTTGACTAAGGTCTTGTATGCTGTTTGCAGAGTCAGAGCTTCGAACACCACATACGGAGGTAGACCAGTGAAACACCAGGTGTTACTAGCCTTAGCCACTCTCGATTTCGGGGCCAAACTTCCCATTGTCGAGAAGAGTCCACTCCTGTTGCCATGGCAGACGTGCAACGCTGGCGGGTTTCGCTAGTCGGACTCTTTAGGTTCCACTCCGAATCGCTTTGCGGCAGATTGTATCCGCTTCCACGCCGCTCGCCGTTCCCCTTCCGTAACGCCCTTCACCTGATTGAAGCGCGCAACCGCGTTGCGTACATGAGAGGCATTTTCCAGTGGTTCCTTGCGTTGCTTGGGAAAAGCGAACTTGGTTGCGGTTATCCGATCACGAACTGGATTGGTCAGCTTTGCCATTTATTTCCTCCTCGGGAACAGCCCTCTGCGCACGAACGACCTGGGACTCCTTACTCCGTTGGATTGCGGACCTTTGTGTTGAGCACACTTGTGATATGGGGGTGAGCTCTAGCCTGCTGACCGATTCGCAGGATGACGGATCCGGCCCATGGCGTCTGGTGGCCAGAGGACGCCGAGCTTCGACTTACACGGCAAGCTGGCCGCACTCTACCTGTACGGAAATTAGCTCCGGGATGCGCCGAGAGTTTTGGAGAGAATTGATGGCGTCTTCAGCCGTGAATTTCCCCATCACCAGCGCCAGCTTCCGGTTGATTGTCGTTTGAATCGGAGTCCGATCAATGCGCTGCACGAACTCAGGTGCGAGGGCACCGCCTCGGTTCAATTTCACAACAAATTTAGTATTTTTCATGGTCTATGACTACCTTCTGTTCTCCGCCAGAACACAGGGTAAGGTTGATTGCGTAGATTACATTTCTCAGAATTGTCCTGACCCTTCTCTCGCGCCCGCGCTCATGAAACCGGTTGCGAGTGCATAGGTACGGTGCCCATCTGCGCGCGCATGGCCCCCAGAGAGTCGGTTGGAGGCGTCGCCGCCTGTTTGGAAATGCTCCAAAAAACGGCACACGCCACTAACCCCGGAGCTATTGGCAAAGACGAGCCAGCGTTTCGCGGCGCGTAGCACTCGGTTTGGAACAATCCTCCACCAGGTCGGAACTCGTGTTCGGACCAAAGAAGCTTCCCGAACTCGGCAAAGGAATCGGAGAGGGCATCCTCCCCAGAGCTTTTCTCGGAAATGCTTCAGTGGTAATTGGATGCATCCTCGCTCCCCAATACGACGCGTTAGATATTGGAAGGAGTTGAAGGAAGTTTTAGCCACGCAAGGACATCGCACTCCGCCAGTGCACAATCCTCAATCTCCCAGCTTCCATGAAGCCGACACCCAATCGCTCTTTTAAGATCGGAATTGGGGTTGCGGCAGATCAGTGCACACTCGTGTCCGTCAAATGGAAGTCTGTCTCTCACGGAAACCCACGACAACCCGGCTTTGTTCTCTGCAACTAGCATCTGACATCCCCTTCATTGCTCATGCTTCTGATTTCTGACGACCAAATCGCTGGCCGTCGTGACAGTCTGCGCTCTATTTCTCGAGAATCGGGATCACACTCACGTCTGTTAGAGACTTGCCACACTCCAAGCAACATGCCTTTGATCGAGAGGTGATCAATCCGCAAGACGGGCACATCCTTTGTGATCCGTATCCGGCAATCTGTGGTTTCAGCTTGCTCTGCCTGCGTAGCAGAAGAATCGTAAACAGGACAATCAAAAGACCGAAAGAAATACTGATTGCGCTCATAAACGTGCCCGTGAGGCTGACAGCAGTGAACAAAGGACGGGTTCCATGAGGGACCCTCATTTCTATCGGTTGCGCAATGGGACCGTCAGTAAGAAAGCTGGCCGGAAGGGCGACGGAGAGATGCGAAAGGGACTTGTTAAGGCTAACCCCCAGCGTGAGCTAAAGCAATGAGATTCGGCAACAAATCGTTATGACTGCTCCAAGCAACTAGCCATGAAGGATCCGGTTGAAGTTCTCTGAATAAAAGAGCAGGACATGCTGAGAGTCAAACAGGAAATAGAGGCGCTGCGGATTACAGCCGAGTTGCTGGGAGAAGAACCTGCTTCTGCCGGCGACCAGAGAGTTGAGTTCCGACAAGTCGTCAACATGCCCTAGTCCAGGTCTAGTGCTCCATAGGTTGCCGTTTGTGCATGCTTTCCGCCAAAGCTACAGGCGGAACGGCGCCGGATCAGCTACGGGATGTATCGAAACAATAAGTTGCGCGGTTGAGGCAGAGGGCTTCTCCTCATTTCAGGTTCTCTGAAACTAAGTCAGCCCATCTGAAGTTTTCTCTTCTTAGGCTCGCAGGAAAGCCGTGTACCCCATGCATCCGCAAGCGATTCTGAACGAAGTTCGACAACTCTACAACGTGAGTGACCGCCTTGACGCGCTGGCGGGGCAACATCCCCTCGTGCTCATAAGCACTCATGACCATCTCGGGAAGCGTTCGTAACACAGCCACGTTGTTGGGAGTGCTGGTCGCGACGAAAATGGCGCCGCTCTCGGGATTAGATCCGGCGAACGCTTGGATTGGCTCATCGCTGTTCTTGTTGAACTGGGCTTCCGGGTCGCGGGGCGGAAGCTGGTCGTGGAGAACGACATTTAGAAGTGAACTGTGAACTTGCAGCCCGCTGCCGCCATCATAGTCAAGAAAACCCAACCCTCTGAACCGATTCATGAAAAAACTGACCCGCGATCGGGTTGTGCCTATCATCTCTGCAAGGGCCTCCTGACTCATCTTGGGGATTACAGTCTCGGGCACGCCGCCTCCAGGTCGCGATGTCCCAGCAGCATCTGGATGGTGCGCAGGTCGGCACCGGCTTGATGAGTGGCAAAGCAGCGGCGCAGGTTATGGGGATGGATGTTCTTGTGTTCAAGGCCGGCGCGTTCGGCGGCCTGCTGACAGGCGATCCAGAGGGCCACAAGTGGGCGTACAATGCACGGCAAGATCCCGCTTTGGCTTGGAGTCGTCCCATGCAACCTCATTGTGTGAAATTCGGAGTCACGCCTTGCATGCGTATCGAATGTAAGTTCTGGATCGAGGACGACGGCTGGAACGCCACGATCGAATCGTTAGGCCTTACCGTTCGTGCGCCCAGTTTTGAGGCAGCCAAGAACGATATGGAATTGACGCTGGGAAAGCACATTGAGTCACTGCTCGGACAACGCATACCGGTCGATCGTGGGCATGCTGCCTGAAACCTTCCAAGCGCATGAAGAACTTCTCCGGGAATTTCAGGAATTTGCTCGGACCGCTCCCACGACCAAGTCCGTCGGCTGCCCTTTTTCCACGCTTCGTTCAGCAGTCATGGGTTAGCGTCGCGGGGCAGGCGACATTCGGACCCTTACGATCGCCTCACTATTCACACACAACCCCAACTTTTCAGGCTGGATGATCCACAGCGCCCCGCCTTGCGGTAGTTGGCCGCTGCCTCCATCACACTCTTCCGTGGCGAAGACAGGCTCGAATTGCACTTCTGGCCTAAGGTGATTGTCGTATTGACCCGGAACTTCGAACACCAATACATTCAGCTTGTATTGGGCGCACATTGACGCCGGCCACGCTGCGATTTAACGCTTCACAGACTCGCTATGAATTTGCCGTGACTGCCTGAAGCCTTTCACGAAACAGGTGAGTCTTCACGATTACGAAATCGACGGTGCCGTCTGCCCATCTTGCGGGAGCTGCGACGTGGAACTGCAACAAATGCGACACGACCGCTCCGAAGCGTTGTTCTACTACTTTCGCCTCTGGATGGGCTTTGTTTGCAGTGTTCCTCAAGAAAAGAAATAGTAACCCGAAACTCTCACCGTTTCGGGCTTTTTCTTTGTAATTGCGTTTCAGAGCTACGGGCGGGCGAAGCCTGGTCGAGACCAGCCAACTCCAACACCAGTTCTGCGATACGCCGTGCGCGCTCGTCGTAACTGGTTCCCCCGTTGGGGCTTCTTCGACCCGTGGAAATGATAAGGCGAGCAGTTTCCTTCTGCTGTTTTCCTAGTCGGGCGATTTCGTCCAGTATTTCTGTCCGTCTCTTAGCGGGGATTCCCATGTTCGGGTAGTCCTTTATTCAGTGAACCACGCGGCGATAAACCCCGATATGAAGCGTGTGCACCTTTAGCAGAGCCTTGTCATGTTTCGTGTCAGATGGCATGCGGAGGAGTTTACTCTCGCGAGGTTTGCCAGTCACGAAGAATGACAATGTTTCTTGGGAGTGAAAGACCCGCGCTTCAAGGAGTCACCCAAGCACAACGCGGGTCAGCGCGGGTCAGCGCGGGTCAGCGCGGGTCAGCGCGGGTCAGCGCGGGTCAGCGCGGGTCAGGTGACACCTTCACAGTATACACCTGCAAGTGCTATTTCGCATGAGCCACGAGTAGAACCAGTACGACTGTCACCAGTGTCACGGAGACAACAACGAGCCAAAGCCGAAAACCATTGAGCTTCACTGAGTGGATTTTCCCGATTCATCAAAGAGAAGGTTGCACTCGAACAACTCCATCTCCGCTTGAGCATCCTCGCGCACAACGTGGTCAGAGACTCGACCGCATCTTAAGCAAAACCATTCCTCAAGCTCGGGATTCCACCTAATTTCATGTTTCATTTAACGTTAGGCCGTAGGGCGACAGCATCCTCGTTCTTGCGGCCAGCGAATTCAAAACCGTGTCGAAAAGCGTTCCTGCTTCGCACGACAGCTCTCTGATCCACTGACCCAAGTGGCAGGTTGATGCGCAAATCCACGGTTCTCCCCGACAGGCACCTCGACGGGCAGGATGGCAGACATTCCAGATTCGCTCATTTCTATTGACATGCCGGGAATCAGACCGAACGTTGGAGACCGGACGGTGACATCGACTTCTAATTGAACCTAGCGTGGCGACGTGTATCAGCCACGATCTTTTCGATTTATCTTGCTCATCAGGCCTTCCTCTCTCGCGACGATGCCCGCCTAGAGTCGCTGCCCAGATCACAAACTAGTGTGACCTGCGAGACTAAGTCTTGGTTAAGCCTCGTGGGTCAGCTTCGAGCCTGCGCAACAACGTTCGCAAAGCCGCCCGGATGACTTGAGAGTGACGCAATCCAGTTCATGGACTGCAACTGGGCAAGGACTTTCTTATCCGCTTCTGTCAACCGAATCGTAGTCTTCAACTAAGTATGATGTCGAACCAACTCTTAGGATGCAAGTTTTTGCACACAGAAAGATAGGGCGAACGTATGGCGTTGGCGCGAAATCCCTTGATTGAAGACCTTGGAGCGAATCACTATGCCTCCGTCCTCCCCCGGAGTCTCAACGCACGCTTAATAATTTAAGTTGTCCGGCTTGCGAAGAGACTCCAACGTCAAATCATGAGAGCCACGTCCATGCATTTGCTTATACCCTCGGGCCGGGGCTTTGTTGCAGCGTGGGGATGCACGATGTGTAGTTGGATCGCTGCGAAAATCGGACCGTCGACTCCGGGCCGACCTCCAGCGGCGGTGAAGAAGGACTTTGATCGCCACGAATGTGCTAATTTTCCACGCCTCGGGGACCTTGCGGATCGACGTGGAACGAAGAAGCCATGACCCGAAGATCACGGCTCTTCCAACACCCTGCGAGTCACGAAGAGGTCAGCGTAGAACGCGAATGAAGATGTTCTCTGCAATCTTCCCGGCATCCGGGACGCAACTGACGATTCCCTTCGCGCTCGTTTTCCTGAATCCGTTTCCCTGACTTGTTCGGCTAAGTTTTGCTGACGTGGCGTCATGGGTTAAGTCCCCCCTTTTGGGGAATTCTCCCAAACTACTAAATCCCGCGTCTGAGCAATATTGCTCATCAACTCACGAAAGCGGCGTAGGCCGCGTTGATCTCACGCATTCTCTCCACAGAGCCGCCGTGGTCAGGATGGTGTTGCATCGCGAGCTTGCGATAGGCGCTCTTGACCTCGTTCAGGCTCGCGTCGGAATCGACGCCGAGAGTCCGGTAATAAATGCTTTCCACGTGGGGAGCATTTCGCGAATGTGTACGCTTTTCCTACGTTCGCGGACGCCTGTCTGCCAAGGGTTCAACGATAGCCGCTTCCTATTTGCCCGCGACGTCCTTCAGGGCGGTGAGAAATGCCTGCGCAGACACAGGTGGCCGCACGCCATTCAGTACCGACTGCAAAGCGGCATTAGGTCCGTACACGTCACGCATGGTCTGATCGTCCACGCTGATCTTGGAGCCCGCAATGGCCGCACTGGCGTAGGCTCCGCTGGACAATGAGTACACAAGAACCACTTCCACGTACATGGAAGTCTTTGTGCCTTCTCCACCTCCGAAACCCACGGTCTTGTTACAAAAGGGCTGATAAACTGCTCGAATGGCGTTCTAGTTAGAGGAGGATAAATGGAGACTTCCGCTCCGGCTCCGTCCGCGTCGAGCGGTTATCCCCGAGTTGCCAGCCCAATCCACACGATTTTGGTGCTCGCCGCGATTGGCAGTTGGGCGATCGGTCATAGGGTTTTTGCAGATCAATTGAGCGCGACGGCTAATCCGAACCGCATACTCTTTTATGGAGTCACGGTTCTCTATGAGTGGCTCTTGTTCGTTCTGGTAGTGGCGGCCGTGCGGCGTAGTGGCGCGTCTGTCATCACAGTTCTCGGAGACCATTGGCATTCCGTCCGCCAGGTGCTGCGGGATTTTGGAGTTGCCGCTGGGTTCTGGATCGTCGCGGCGATGCTTCTTTGGATATTTGGTTTGCTCTTGCGCACCGCCACTCTGGGTCGGAATGTCTCCATGCTTAAGCCTACGGGTCCGAAGCATGCTCAGGAAGGAGACGGCGCGGAAGCTCCGGCCTCGCCGATGCTTGCTACGGATGCGTCTGTTCTTACTATAGTTTCCGATAGCGGGCCAAAAGAGACTCACGCGTGATGCCGCGCTCGCGAAGCAATTGCTCGACGAGGCAGGGCGCGAGCCACTCTTCTAGGATCGCATCGAGCACTGGACCCGGTATCTTCTGCGCCGGGTCAAAGATCAGCGCGGTGTCTGCCCGTTTTCGCCGAGTGACTGGTTTTTGCGAGGCCTGCTTCTGCATCGTGTTCTCCTTAGTCGCGCAGCCCGAGCGCCGTCTCGGATAACGAAACGCATTCCACTGATGCAATGATGTATTCAATTCCGCTGAAAGGAATGAAGAGAACGAGAGTCGTCATCGAGGCAGGAATTTCATTTTTCTCCAGCATCTCCTGATTGAACGTCTTGCTCTCAATCCATATCCCGCCCATGTCAACCCTGTGCAGCCGCACGAATACGTTGTTGTCTTTATCGAGAGCCGGGATGCGCGCGACGATCAGTGTGCCGACCATCTCGCGCAGGCTTAGGACTGTCGGTTGTTCCATGTCGGATTCCTGCACGGTTTGTCAAAAGCGGGACTGCCTAAGTGGATGAAAGCAGCCCGCCCTCTTCGCGTTGGTTCGGCTTTGTTGTTTTTCAAGCTACGAGAACATTTTAAAAATCAGGTAGCGCCTGTCACGAACCGTCGTCCTAACGCTGGCTTTTCTTCGCCGCTGCAAATCGTTTCTTCATCGCGGCGCTGAGTGCTGCCTTCTGCTCCGGAGTCCATACCCGACCTTTACGGGCACCAGGAACCTGCGCTGTTACGCCTGTGGCTTTTGTCAGTGCGACTAGTGCAGCGTCAAGCGTACTAAGCTGTGCCGCTGCATTCGCGCGCTCCGCGCGAACTTGCTCGATAAGCTGATCTAACGTCATTTTTCTCCTCCGTTCGCCTTGCTGGCGAATGGGTAACCATAGCTGCTCTCTCCGAGAAGTAAAGCGAAAAAATATCGTGAGGCGATGCAATTGAGAATCATGCGCTTACGGCGCGGTGGTTTTGGAGGGAACGCGTTGGTGCTCAGGTGTTACAGCAGCCCGTTTAGCTGATCTGGACCTGTCCTCCGTAGTTTCGGTAGGAGGACGATATGGAGTACATCAGGCTGAGCAAGAAGCAAGTGACAACCAACAACGAAGAGCAGATGCTTCACCGGGTGGCCCAAGCAGCGGCGAATAGGCTGACGGCAATAGAAACACATTCTATCTGTGTGCTGCTTTCGATGGCATTCGGGACAAGCACGATGCAAAGCAGGATTTTCGCTCGGCACGTGAACGTGGTGAGGCGAAAGCTCGGACTGCCACAAATCACGCACGCGGCAGCGGGAAATCCGACGACGGAGGAAAAAGTGACTATTCTGCGAACCGCAGTAGAGAAGCTGGGCGATGACGCCCAAGCCCTGTTACTTGGAGTGCTATTGCGCTCTCCGTTGTACAGGTCAGCGCAACCGGGTGACTCCGATCAGGAAGGGGACAACAATGTTGGTGACTCATAGTGGTAAGACTCGATTACCCGTTTTGCGGAGGGGCTGCGTAAATTCAAATCGGAGGGTACCGTGCATACGTTGATCTTATCGGAACGTCAAAAGTACAGAATGTTGCCAACGTTGCTCGAGATCGAGAAACTCCACGTAGCTCAGTGTGAGTGTCCGGACAAGTGCCAGATGTTGCGCCGTCTCAGGGAGGACATCGCCGAATTAAGAACAATGCTGAGCAGACCGCCCCCGAAGCAATGCCGAGAGCAGCGGCGCAGCTACCTGTTTTCGAAGGTGTCTCGGTAAATCGTAGACAGCCTGCCAGAAAGTCCGCAAACGGACATTTGTATTGAGCCACGCGCGGATCGGCAGACGTGGACACCCGCCAATTTGTACTCGGCGGGTGTTCGTGTCAGCGCAGATTGCGAGGCTGGGCTGCTGTTTTGTCGCGGCTCGCCACCTGTCACTTTTGCCAGTTGTCGATGCTTGCAGTCTCCAAGAGGATTGGTGGTACTGGCGGTTCTGCGTCCATGTTTGAGCAACCCATGTTTGAGCGATCCGTGTCTCGCGGCAAGCCGGCTCTGGCAGCACCCGCCAGGGGGTGCGGACTGGGCACCCTGGTGGGTGCCGACAGTTTCTGAATATCGAATTGGGCAATCAAAAACTTTGAGGAGGCATCAACCCACATGTCAGATTCCAACAGGACCGATTCGCATTCGCGTGCTATCCTTCCCATCCCATCCCACGCGCACACCGGCCTCACAACTTATGACGCCAAAGACCCCAATACAAAGTTTCCGCCGATCGATTCTCTGCGCCCACCCAAAGGTGCACCCAACGTACTAATCGTCCTGCTCGACGATGTGGGTTTCGCAGCGTCCAGCGCCTTCGGTGGTCCGTGTGCGACACCCAACTTTGAGAAGCTCGCCTCCGGCGGGCTGAAATATAACCGTTTCCACACTACGGCCCTCTGCTCGCCAACGAGGCAAGCGCTACTTACGGGTCGTAATCATCACTCGGTTGGGATGGGTGGCATTACTGAGATCGCCACCTCTGCGCCCGGCTACAGCTCCATATTGCCCAAGAACAAGGCGCCGCTTGCGATGACTCTCAAACTCAACGGTTACTCGACAGCCCAGTTTGGGAAGTGCCACGAAGTACCGGTCTGGCAGACCAGTCCGATGGGTCCATTCGACCAATGGCCGACGGGTGGGGGAGGATTCGAATATTTCTATGGATTCCTCGGCGGCGAGACTAACCAGTATGCCCCCTCGATTTACGAAGGCACCACACCAGTGGAACCGCCGAAGACGGCAGAGGAAGGATACCACTTCACCGAAGACGTTACAGACAGGGCTATTGCCTGGGTGCGGCAGCAGAAAGCGCTGATGGCCGACAAGCCGTTCTTCGTCTATTTCGCACCCGGCGCTTGCCATGCGCCGCTCCAGGTTCCGAAAGAGTGGGCGGACAAATACAAGGGCAAGTTCGACCAGGGCTGGGACAAACTGCGCGAGGAGAGTTTGGCGCGGCAGAAGAAGCTGGGCGTGGTTCCACAAAATGCAGAGTTGACGAAGCGACCCGAGGAGATTCAAGCCTGGGATGAAGTCGAAGCGAAAATGAAACCGGTGCTGGCACGCCAGATGGAGGTGTATGCGGGGTTCCTGGAACATACCGACCATCATGTGGGGCGGCTGATCGACACGCTCAAGGACCTCCAGATTCTCGACGACACCCTGGTCTACGTGATCATTGGGGACAACGGTGCCTCCGCCGAAGGTACTCCGAATGGCACGTTTAACGAGATGATTGTGCTCAATGGGATGGCTAGCATCGAGACCCCAGAGTTCATGGCGGAACGGATCGGGAAGATGGGCGGGCCGGAGTCATACAACCATTACTCAGTGGCCTGGGCGCACGCCATGGACACACCGTATCAGTGGACCAAACAAGTCGCCTCACACTGGGGTGGCACACGCAATGGGACGATTGTTCATTGGCCCAAGGGCATTAAGGCGAAAGGCGAGATTCGTTCGCAGTTCTGCCACGTGATCGACGTCGCCCCGACCGTGCTGGAAGTCGCGGGCCTGCCGGAGCCAACGATCGTCAATAGCGTGCAGCAGGCACCCATGGAAGGCGTCAGCATGGCCTACTCGTTCGACGATGGCAAGGCTGCAGAGCGGCACGATCTGCAGTATTTCGAGCTGGCCTGCAACCGGGGAATCTACCATAAGGGATGGAGCGCAATGACCCGGCACTCGACGCCTTGGATGATGACGGCAAAGCTGCCTGCTCTCGACGACGACGTGTGGGAACTGTACGACGGTAGCAAAGACTGGAGCCAGGCGCACGATCTGGCGAAAGAGATGCCAGAGAAGCTGCGCGAACTGCAGCAGCTGTGGTTGATCGAGGCGACCAAGTACAACGTGTTACCGCTTGACGACCGCAGAATCGAGCGCTTCAATGCTGACATGGCTGGCCGACCTGTGCTGGTCAAGGGCAACTCGCAACTGCTATTTGGTGGGATGGGAAGGTTGACCGAGAACAGCGTGTTAGTGTTGAAGAACAAGTCGTTTTCCATCACCGCTGAAGTGGAGGTGCCATCGAAAGGAGCGGACGGCGTCATCATTCACCAGGGCGGCGCGTTCGGTGGCTTGAGTCTTTATGCCAAGGGCGGAAAAGCAAAGTTCGCCTACAACTTCTTCGGTCTCCAGACTTTTACCACGGAGGCGAGCCAGCCGATTCCCGCCGGCAAGCATCAGGTGAGAATGGAGTTTGCCTACGATGGCGGCGGCCTCGCCAAGGGCGGCAACGTTAGCCTTTATTACGACGGCAAGAAGGTCGGTGAAGGGCGGGTTGAACGCACCCATCCGATGATGTTTTCTGCAGATGAGACGACCGATGTTGGCCGCGATACCGCGACGCCGGTCAGCTCAGACTACACCCGCGCTAGCAGCGTGTTTAACGGGAAGATCAGCTGGGTGCAGATCGATCTGGGCAAGGACGTCCACGATCACTTCATCACTCCGGAGCAACGGCTGAACTTGGCCATGGCTAGGCAGTAGGCGCGGCTAGCCTTGAACAGCGACACCGTCCGTAGCACGGCAACGCCGTGCCTACGGACGGTGTCAATCATGACCTGGTGTGTGACTTGTCGTCGCATGCTGTTGGCAAACCGCGAAGGCAAGACCTAATTCCCTCACACACGCGAGTACATGTTCGGCGACATTCGGACAGCCTGGCCAATCACACAGATATTCGGATAGCTGCTCTTCATGGCCGTCTGGACCCGCAATTGCCGTCTTGATCGTCACCGGAGGCATATGTCCCGCCTTACGCTCGGGTATTCCGTAAATTCTTGCCGACGATAACCGCTTGTGCAAGTACCTCCAGGTCGACAATGAAACAAAAGTAACCCTAAGAAGCCTCAGAACCGAATGAGGTTGGTTGGCCAGTTTCAGGTACCCGGAAGTCGGAAAGACCAGAAGACGCAAGTCCGTAGCACGTGCCGCTTTGCAGATTTTCGCCAAAACCTAGGAGTTCTGCCAGTTTCGTTCTGATGGCCAGCTTGCTACACTTCGTCCCCTAAGTTTCTCAAGGCATCATCCGACGCCCCGTTTGGCCCGAAGGTGAAGGCGGCCGGATTGAGTCTTCTAGAAGCTGAGCTTGAGCGTCAGTTGCCCCGAGCGGTTCTCGCCCATGGTGTACAGTGTGCTCTGGCCGCCATTGCCGTAATTTCCTGAGAAGGCAGTGCCAAGCGTTTGGGTGGCTACTCCAAAGCCGGGGTAACCCAAGGCAATGGGGAAAAAACTCTTCGCGAATGAGAACATCGGGTGGTTGAAAACGTTGAAGTATTCGGCCCTGAGATCCAGCTTCACCCGTTCAGTGAGGTTAAAGCGACGCCGTACCGCAAGGTCGGTCTGCGCGACGTCGAAATCCCGAAGCGAGTTCCGCACCTCGTTGCCCGGAAGGTTGTTGGTGGGAGCCGTAAAGGCAGCGGGATTCAGCACTCTGCCACCGGGCGCGGCTGGATTGCCAATCCAGAAGGGCTGACCGGGGACGACATTCGGCCTTGTTGTTTGCAGTGTGCCGTTCAACAGGATTTGATTCAGGCAGTCTTGCACCGTGAATGGATAGCCCGAACGGCCACGTATGATGGTATCCACCGCCCAGCCTGTCAGTATCGCATTACCGACCCTGCCCCATTGCGGCGCCGGCAGCTCGTAGGAGACCGCGGCCGAATAGGAATGGCGCACGTCAAAATTGGAGTAGCCATAATTCAGGTCCGCTGCGTTGGAGAGTTGCGCCAGCGTCTGGGCGCCTATGCTGTTACCGTAACTGGCGGAAGCCGAGTCCGTCGATTTGGCGAACGTGTAGGAGGCCAGCACCTGGAGCCCATGGGACATGCGCCGTTGGAATTCAGTCTGTAAGGCGTTGTAACTTGATCGATCAGCATTCCGCTCCACGCTGATGATAGCCCACGGCGAGTTGGAAGGCATAGGGGCGATATAGTCATCCCTCAGGATGTTCCGTCCCCTGGCACCGACGTAAGAAACCGTCAGCGATTGGTTCATGCCCAATTGACGCTCCACCGCCACATTCCACTGGTAGGTTACCGGCAAACTCAGATTGGGATCGACCGCCAGCACGCTGCCGCCATCAGCATCGGCCTGAGAACCATTTGGGGGGGTCAGTGGATTCGGAAATGGCGGAGGCCCAGGCAAGGTACTCCAGTTGAAAGGTACAGTGACACCGCCCGTATCCCTGTACCACGGATAAGCGCCTACGCCTGCACTTCCAACCACATGGGAAACACCCAGATCGTAGAAGAGTCCGAAACCGCCGCGTACTACGGTCCGTGGCGTCAACAGGTAGGCTGCGCCGAAACGGGGGGCAAAGCTGCCCAGCGCCGTGCCGTAAAGCGGGGTCGACACCATCTCACTCGGTTGCGTGTCAAAAACTCCCGTCACATGGTAGAGCGGTCTGTTGGTTGCCGTGGGAGGAAGGTTGATCTCCCAGCGCAGCCCGTAGGTGAGTGTCAGCTTGTTCGTCGTCCTCCAGGTGTCCTGGGCAAATAACGAGTAGTTATTGATCAAAAGGTTCGTAACGCCGGTGTCAGAGCCGACGCTAAAACGTTCAAGCGTGCCAGCTTGCAAGTCCGAGTACGCATTGTTGAAAGTTAGGATACTATTCGCCGCGAAGTGTGAGGTTGGAGTGAGACGCCGCCAATCGAATCCGAACTTGGGCTGGTGCGTTCCCTCGGTCAGCGAGAAGTTGTCGACAAAGTTGAGTTGGCGTTGCACGTTGGCGGTAAATATGCCTTCCCTGACACCTCCAGTACTATCAGTGTATTCCCAAATGGTTTGCGCGTTCGCTGGACTGTATGGCCCGAAGACCGCGGAGGCTGGAGGCGGAACCGCCCCAAAGAAGTTGTCGTTGTACTGATAGCCCGATCCCGTCGAGCGGCTCCAGGTGGCGCGAAAATCATTGACGTTGTTAGTGCCGAAGATGATGGTGGCACCCGCGGTGGCCGTGTCGGTATTTGCCCGGTACGTACTCGCCTGGGCGTAATAGCGAAACAGGCCGTTGGAGGGCGAATGGTTGTAGCGCAAGAAAAGGCTGATGTTCTTAGTCAAGTTGTGGTCGACGCGCAAGCTGGTAGCATTGAGAGTAGTAGGCAGAGAATAAGCGGCGGTCAGCAATGCCGTGATGCCATTGGGATCGACCGGGCCGTTGGGAATTGGATCCGCGTTCACGATCGGCTGCCACACGGGCGAAACGCAAAGCGCGGGCATTGGGCCAGACGAGGGACACGGGACGCGTGCCGCCGGAATGAAGAAATGACCGGTCTCCGTCTGGGGCTGCAACAGACGTAGGCCTTCATAGGAAAAAAAGAAGAACGTCTTATTCTTCCAGATGGGTCCCCCGAGGGTTCCGCCGAAATCATTCTGGCGGAGCGGCGGCTTAGGGGCCGGTACCTGGTTAAACCAATCGCGAGCATCGAAGACATCGTTGCGCAGATAATCAAAGGCATTGCCATGCCACTGGTTCGTGCCGGACTTGGTGACGATCGAAATCTGCCCGCCGGGGCTACGCCCGAGCTCCGCCGCGTAGCTGGAGGTCTGGATGCGGAACTCTTGCATCGCATCCACGGAGACCAATCCGTTCGTGCCGCCTTGGATCGTCCAACCGGGCACCGACCCGGCTGACGTACTCCCCAAGAAGGCACCTGTCAAGACGCCGATGTTCGCGCTTATTCCATCGATCATGAAGTAATTAGCGTCGGTACGCTGTCCGTTTACGCTGATCTGCCCAGGATCGGCCGGGGTAAAAGTAATACCAGGCACCAGAGCAATCAGCGACTGGAAGGTGCGGCCGTTCAGGGGCATGTTTCGCACGAATTGGTCATTTACAACCGTACTCACCGCCGCCGAGACGGTTTGTAAAACGGGCTCTGCGCCGCTAACGGTATAGGTTTCTGATACGGAGCCTAGGGCGAGTTTGAAATTCTCATTGACCGCATCCTGCACGTAGAGCTGTAGGCTGGGCTGGACGACCGTGCGAAAGCCCTCTTTCTGAATGGTCAGGCGGTAGATGGCCGGACGAAGGTCGGGGATAACGTAGATCCCATCCTCATTGGTAAAGGTGGTCGTCGAGACGTTGGTTTCGAGGTTGGTAATCTTGCATTCGGCGCCGGCTATTACAGCGTCGGTAGGATCCGTCACTCTGCCGGAAATACGTGCGCCTTCCGTTTGTGCGAAGGCCAGAACAGAGGCGAAAAGAAAAATCAAAACGAGCGCCGGGTACTTCATCAGAATTCTCGCGTGGGGCTGGCTCGCCGCACTTGTTTCCGTTTGAATCGCCAGTGGCCCCGGCTAAGGACTGACAGCTACGCCGCAGTCGTGCGACGGAGCTTGACATCGCCGCCAACCGCTCTTCGGGTTGAGGCATCGCTTTTCGGAGAACACATTGCAAGCAGGGCCAGCTCGTTTTCTGGGGTGGTAAAAGACGAAAGGCCGCACTCCAAACAAACCAAGAGCTTGGGGAATATCAGAAGGCCGGGGCTATCAATATTTCTAAGGTCGCTGAAATGGATGTTTATCTCAGCGGTCAGTTCCGCCTGAATATCTGACGCGCAGTACGGGCAATGCATAAACGTCTCCCGAGATTCACATCTTGCTGGCGGAATTAGTGACCGAACTATACGGCCTGCACATAGCATTGTCCAGCAACTTCTTCACGTTAGAAGATGCGTCTGCGTTCCTTTGGAGTCAGTGTTGAAATATTCGACAGCATTAGCTCGCGGGTACCACTGTGCGCGCGGCTGTTCCCAAATGCTTGGCAACCGCAATCTCTAGATTGAAGTGCATGGCGTCGCGTCCGAGTGCTGCACCCAACTGCGATCTCTGCACCATGCCCAGTACACGTGGGTTCATCGCAACCAGCCAGAGTGTGATTCCACGCTCACGCTGTCGCTTCTCGCCGTCGGTCAACATCTTGAGGGCTGTGTACTCGAGATCGAAAACAGGACTGAGATCAAAGGCAACGACCTTGGGCTGCGCTTCCTCAATCAAGAATTTTATTTTCTGCGCGATTTGGCCAGCATTGGCGAAGAAAATCCGGCCCTCCAATCTCAGCAGTAACAAGCCGGGAAATGTCTCATCTTCGGGATGTTCCTTTGAGCGAGGCCGGAACACATTCGTGCCCGGCTTACGACCGAGAACGTACACCGGCGGATCAGCCACTTGGTAAGCAAGTGCTGCGAGGGAGACAATGATGGCCACGATGATCCCCTGCAGTGTTCCCACAAGCGCGACACCGGCAAATGCGATGAGAGCCCACCTGAACTCAGTTCGACGAACACTGAGAATCTCACGGAACTCCGCCGGCCGTATGAGTCCGACGGAGTAGACAATGACTACCGCGGCAAGGGTGGCTTGCGGCATCAAAGCGATGAGCGGCGCCAGCAGGATTATCGTCACCAGGGTCATAGCCGCGGTTACGATTTCTGCCAGTTGTGTGCGCGCTCCGGCCAAACGATTCACTGCTGTCTGGCTGGTACCACCGCCACAGGGCATTGCGCCGAGAAGCGCGCCTCCGACATTTGCTAATCCGGTCGCTAGTAACTCCCTGTTAGCTCTCGGCGATAGTTCATCGTTGCGCACAAAAGCACGCCCGGCTGCGATTGTTTCAGTAAAGCTCATGAGTGCGATCCCCAAGGCGCCGGGCCAGAGTCGCGCCACGAGGGAGAAAGCCGGAGCAGTAAACCTCGGCAAGCCCTGCGGAATGTGACCAACCAATTCAACTCCATGTGTATGCAAGTTCAGCACGTAAGCGCCCAGAACGCCCGCCGCCACCGCAATTAGCGGACCTGGAACCTTCGGCATGAGTCGCTCGATGGCGACCAAGAGAGCAATCATGGAGACTCCGACGGCTAGTGTTGTTAGCGACGTCCCTGGAAGACCATGGACCGTAGCAAGCAGGTTCTGGACGAACGAACCTTTTACAAAATGAATGCCCAGAAGTTTAGGGACCTGATCCAGAACGATGACGAGGCCGATGCCTGCCTTGAAACCAATCAAAACCGGTTCGGAAATGAAATTGGCAACGAAGCCCAGTCGCAGGATCGAAGCGAGTACGAGCATCAATCCCACCAACAGCGTCAGCATGGCGGAGACAGTCAATAACGATGCTGGATCTCCTCCCGGCACTGCCTCGCCCAGCTCGGCGGCGGTCAATATCGCGAGGGTAGTAGTCGTGCTCACACTAAGTACGCGCGAGGTGCCTAGCACCGCATAGATCACCATCGGCAGAAAAGCCGTGTATAGTCCCACCTGCACCGGCAGTCCGGCGATCGTTGCATACGCCATCGCTTTGGGAATGACCACTGCAGCAGTAGTCAAACCGGCGATCACATCGGAACGCAGCCATTCTTTCCGATAAGAGACAAGCCAATTTTCCATTGGAGGCAATCTACATGCTAGGGAACTGCTGCCACGGCGAGACACTGGCAAAAGTAGCAGGCGAGCAATGGTGGTTTGGTTGCTGCTGAATCTTCGGGCGAGTTCCACGGGGCCGAGCACTCCTAGCCGTAGAGGTATAGAGTCTTTGGAGGAGAAGGGACGTGAACGAGGGTTTCCTTTACGGAACGCATGAGGTCGTCATTCAATGCATTTTCCTCGCCTTGATGCTGGCCGCCACCGAGATAGGTTTCCGTCTGGGAATTAGGATCGAAGCCAGCACTCCCGCCGATACTAAGTCGCAGATTTCTACCGTGGAAGCCGCTGTACTTGGTGTTCTCGCGCTCTTGTTGGGATTCACGATGTCAATGGCCGTATCCCGGTTCGAAGTCCGCAAACAACTTGTGCTGGACGAGGCCAACGCCATCAACACATCGTACCTTCGGTCGCAACTTCTTCCCGCGCCGGAAGGCGCCGCGATCGCGAGTCTCCTGCGCCAGTACGTTAGTGTCCGCGTCCAATATGGCACTGCTGCGGGCAATGATCTCGCGCGGTTGGAAAGCTTGAAGGAACAGACCTCGCTCCTGCAGAAGGAATTCTGGGCCCTGGCGGTCGCTTACGCGCAACGGGATCCAAATGAGGTTAAAGCAGGCTCGATGGTGCAATCGTTAAATGAAGCCATTGATTTGGCAGCGGCGCGGTGGATGGCGCTTAAAAATCATGTGCCAGCGAGTGTGATCTACGTAAACGCGGTAGTGAGTTTGCTGTCAGTTTTTCTGGTCGGATACACGTTCGGCGTGAACGGACGTCGGAATATTTTATCCATGTGCGTGCTGGCACTATCCATCACCCTGGTTCTTGCGGTAATCATTGATCTCGATCGACCGCGCTCTGGGTTCATTCGTGCAAGCCAGCAGCCCATGATTGACTTGCTAAATCAGCTGTGAACAGTTGCAAGCTGTCCGGACATACTGAGTCACGTCGGGCGCACGCTCCGGAGGGTCATTGAGGTTTCTTTGGCTTCTGGAAAGACTCCGAGCACCTGCCCCTGGGGAGGATCCGCCGTGGATTCCTCGTTGGGGTAACGCTCGATCCCACTCGACAATTCCTGCTGGGCACATTTGGAGTGTGCGTGCCGAACTGCGTTCCGCCGGGAAAGCTCGTCGCCATGAGCGTTAACCAATCCACGGCGCGCTGACGCTTACCAGCGATGTCGTCGATGGAATCAATCCCGGTCAGGTGACAGCGGCAGCGGTTTCGCACTAAAGCGCAGAAATAGCGGTGCCAGGCAAGACCATTAGTCCGAAAAATCTGGCGAGGCGTGCCCACCCGCCGGCCGGTTCCAAACGGAACGAAAGTCTCTGGCATAAAATCAAGCACTTGTTTTCCTGACGCTGTCAAGCTGGTTTACTTCCGGCAGGAGACGAGGTATGGTACGGCTACCGTCGGGCTACCGGGACGCGGTTTTTCGGAGCCAGGACGAATGTCAGTAAGACTGGCAAAATCTAGTGGGCCGATACGACGATCTTTTAGTACCAGTGATTTAGGTCCTGTCTACGATGGTGCAAGGACGGCGGTATAGAATCCCTCCCTCTCCGCGATATTTCTGAACCCCTCATAAACAGGAGCCGGGAGCATCCGGCTACCTCAATAGAACCCGCATATTGAGCCTTCGCACAGGAGATGGTTCAGATGTCACTCGCACAAGTCACAATCTACGTCCGCATCACGGATGTTCAGGGTCATCGCCACTACGAACGCCTCAATCGTCGCACCCCACAAACTCGGCTTTAAGCGGTCATCCGCTCGTATTCTCCGCAGTCTTCCAGACACCCACTTCGCGACTGACGATTCTCTTGGTGCTCGCTATCGAACGCACGGCAAAGCTCCGCGATTAGGTGCTTCAGTTTTACTGAATCCGTTTCCTTACTGGCTTGCTCGGCTAAGTGTAGTTGATGTGGGGTCACGCGATGATCCCCCTTCTTCTCGAACTACTTTAGTCGGCAGTTAAAATCCGTGTCTGAGCAATACTGCTCACTCCACTTGCAGAACGGAAGCAGCCTGAATCCCAATCCTGACCGGGTAATGACCAGAAAGGCACCCGACGGCGCAAACCAACCCGGCATCTCTCCTTACGACCTTTTCTAAAGCATGCGCGTGATATTTGAGCCGCTGGTTGGATACGCAAGCAGCATGTGCTTTATATCGGTGGCTCGCATTCGGGAACGGATGGCAAGCGCGAAAAGATTGATGACTTCGCCGGCCTCGCTCCCTAGAATATGAACGCCGAGAATGCGGTCCGTGCCGTCCTCCACGAGCACTTTGTAGCCGGAATGTGTTTCCGCAACGCTCCGAGACGAATACCACGCTGAGGTCATCTCCTTATTGACCCTGAACTTAAGGTTTTGCTCACGTGCCCCTCGTTCACTGAGACCGACCGCAGCGAGCGATGGGATCGTGAAGACGACCGGCGGAACGCCGAGGTAATTTGGTCTCCGATGGTTTCCCTGCAAGAGGTTTGCCGCCACGGTCAGCCCTTCATAGCTTGCGACAGGCGCCAGCGGCGGGCCTCCACTGGCGGCGGCATCTCCCGCTGCGTACCGGCTGGAATCGACACACTTTGCAGGAATTCGTTGACTCGCACTCCCCGCTTTTCCCATTCGATCCCCGCAGCATCCAGATTCAGGCCATTGATCTCGGGCACGCGACCCGCCGCATGCACAGTCATATCCGTCTGAAACGTCCCCGTCTCTCCAGAGGCCAATGCCTGGACAACTGAACCGCGCTTTTTTCGATCCCTATCGCTTCGGTTCCGAGATGAACGTCAATCCCAAGGTCGCGAGTTCGCTCAACTAGTTGATCAACGAGATCCGGGTCAAAAAGGCAAGAGGACGCACGCCACGGTGGAGGATTGTGACCTGCGATCCCGCAGGCGCCGCTACATGCGCAAACTCAAACGCGATATACCCGCCTCCGATAAAGAGAATCCGCCGCGGGAGTTCATTCAACTCCAAGAACTGATCGCTTGTCGTGAGGTGCTGAGCGCCAGGAATCCCCAAGTCTGCCGGTACTTCCCCGGCCGCGATAACGACGTGCCGTCCCTCCAACGTCTCTTCGCCTACTTGTACTGTAGTTGGACCGGCGAAGCGCGCCCGACCATGGAACGCCGCGACGCCGGCTTTCGCGAATCCGTCTTCGCCCCGTTTTGGAACGGGCTCAGTGAAAGAACGATTGAAACGCATTAACTCGGGCCAATCAATCTGAAGCTTCGCGGCCTGAATTCCTTTTCCTTTCATTCGACGAGTCCAGGCAACAGTTTCGGCAGCGCCGACGAGCACTTTCTTTGGGTCGCATCCCCGTAGGGCACAGGTACCTCCGAACGGCCTCGAATCCACCATCGCAACCTGCCATCCTGCTTCGCGACAGCGCGACGCCACCGCCGAGACGCCTGATCCTGTTCCGATTTGCGATCACATCAAATTTTCTAGGCATGTTTCCTCAAGCATTTTGCATTTGCTCCGGCAAGCTGAGACACTGCCGCGCCCGGCTTCGACGCTTTGGAATCCGGGCTTTCGTTTCACAGCACAGTTTAGACCTGTGAATTGCTGGCCGCACATCGGCTTTGCAAAACTCGTCAGTTCCGCGAAGAATACGAATAACGGTTGGGACCGAGTCAACTCGATTCGGGCCACAGGGAGGGAACAGAACAATGTCGTATCAGCCTATCGAGAATTACGGAATCATCGGCAACATGCGCACAGTTGCCCTGGTGGGCATGAACGGTTCCATCGACTGGTACTGCTGCCCACAGTTTGACTCGCCGAGCATTTTCGGATTGGACGCGCGTTGGGTTATGCCAATCATCTCGAGCTTTATTCAGGATAGGCAGGGACCGCAAGGCGAGGCACTGGGTAATTTCCCGCAGGCTCTTACACACTTAGCAATAGCGCCGCATTTAATCTTGACCGAATGTTGGGGAGCGAGGTTTGAAAAAAGCAGTATTTCAAAGATTAGGAGAAATTTATGCCGGATCTCAGACAAGGATGCACGACAGGTCAGCCTTTGGAAGACACCGCCCCAGCCGACGCTCTGGTTCTTTTCGGAGCAATGGGAGACTTAGCCCATAAGAAAATCTTCCCCGCTCTTTATCATATGGTCCGACATGGTCATCTGGATGTACCAGTGATTGGTGTTGCCAGGGCTGCGCGGACGGACGAACACCTCAAAGAACGGGTGCGCGATAGCGTCCAGCAGCAAGGTGACGACATCGATCAAGAAGCCTTGGGCAAGCTTCTGCAGTTGCTCCGCTACGTGGGCGGTGATTATCAGGAACCTGCCACCTTCGACCTATTGAAGAAAGCGCTTGGCTCAACCACCCGTCCTGCTTATTATCTAGCGATTCCGCCCAATCTCTTTACAAGTGTTGTTGAGTCTCTTGCAAAATCGAACTCCATGACAAATGCGCGAGTTATTGTCGAGAAGCCTTTTGGGGAAGATCTTGCTTCGGCCCAGCAGTTGAATGCAGCTCTTCATGCCGTGCTTCCGGAATCGCGAATCTTTCGCATCGACCACTACCTCGGCAAAGAGGCCGTCCTCAATCTTCTATTCTTTCGCTTCGCCAACAGCTTTCTGGAACCGATCTGGAACCGGAATTACATCGAGAGTGTGCAGATCACGATGGCAGAAAAGTTCGGGATCGAGGGCCGGGGAAAGTTCTACGATGACACCGGAGCGATCCGTGACGTGGTCGAGAACCACATGCTCCAGGTCGTAGCCTTTCTGGCGATGGAGGCTCCCACTGGGCTGTATTGCGACGCTATCCGCGACGAGCAGGTCAAGGTATTCCGCACGATTCCCCCGCTGGACCCAAAGCATCTGGTTCGAGGACAGTTCGAGGGCTACAAAAATGAAAAAGGAGTTGGTCCTGATTCCAAGGTAGAAACATTTGCCGCTGTGCGCCTGGAAATTCAGTCATGGCGCTGGTCGGGCGTGCCATTCCTGATTCGCACCGGCAAATGCCTCCCGGTTACAACTACCGAAGTGCTGGTCAAACTTAGGAAACCGCCGCTCGACAATTTAGCTGGTGAACCGAGCAATCATTTCTGCTTCCGTCTCGGTCCAGGTGAGATCTCGCTCAGCCTCAGCGCCCGAGTGAAACGTCCGGGCGAAGAACTCGTCTCCATGCCCGCACAACTTTCGGCAGTCGAGGAACACACCGCGGACCAGGTTGATGCCTATGAGCGCCTTCTGGGAGATGCCATGCATGGAGATGCCATGCTGTTCGTACGGGAAGACGCGGTGGAAGCGGCCTGGGCTATTGTCGACCCCATCCTCGCGAATGCCACAAAATTGCATCCATACGAGCCAGGCTCGTGGGGACCTCATGAAGCGGATCATTTGGCTATCGATGTGGGCGGCTGGCACGACCCAGAACAACGCAAGGAAAGTACAGCCCCTGCCCCGCGCGCCGCGTAACAAAAATGATCAGCCTTTCGATCGCAGACAAAGATGGCTTCGATGGACTGCGGACCACTACGCCCATCGTCTCAGTGTGCTCTGATATTCAGCCCAAACCCTTCTGGATGTCCTTTTTGTGCTTCCGCGCGATGTCAAGAAACCGTTCCCATGGACAAAGCTCCAGAGCCTCTCCTGGTGGCAAACTATCGCCCGGCAGCGTACTTGTACCACCTATTCAGCGCTAAAGAACCTTACAACGAAGCTGTCTTTCACGGCTGCGACGAAGAAGCGCTAAAACGCGCAATTTCGCCTGTGCAGACAAGCCGCTCAACTTGTAGCGCCGCGCTGGGAGATTATGGTAGATCGGACAGCGTCACGATTATGGGAGTGTGATCAGGCTCCACGCATCCTCACACGCACCGCTAAGGGTTGCGAAAGAAATTAATCGGGATGATCTAACGTTCCTGTTAATATTCGTCCGCTGGCCGAGGTGCGTGCTATGGCTTCACTCGCTTCCGTCCCTCAGTGGTCAAGGAACATCAAATCACTTCGATCTGGCCTGAAACTCTCTCAATCCGAACTGGGAAAGAGACTCAACTGTTCTGCGATGACCGTGTCGCGGTGGGAGCAGGGCAAACAGCCGCCCTCTACCGCTAATTATCTGGGGATCGGCAAGATCGCTGGTCCCTCATTCGGATGGGTGTTTTGGAATCTCGCTGGGATGGCCGAGGATGACGTTCGACGCATGCCAATTCAGAAGGCGAGAACCAAGAAGGGGCAGCAGCACTTGTCAACGGCGATCACTGTTCTGGAGATAGAAGTTGCTCGGAGTGAAGCGCGAGCCGCGAGGCGGGACGCGCTGTTCCAAGATCTCCCCACCCAAACGCTGCGGCGAGAGTACAAGATTATCGCGCGGGAAGAGGCTGCCTTCGCCCGCCTCATTGCAAGCCACGTTCAAATGTTGAAGAGCTTCATATAAGGCGGCGCATCAAGCTTTCCATGAAGTGAACTCGGGAGCATCTTCGCCCTTGGTCAATACTGCTCAGAATCCATTCGTGGTCGAGATTACCGTAAATGAATGGTTATAGGAGGGGCACTCTGTGTTTGGAGGACAGCGCTACGGAAACCGCACTCCAAACGAGCGAGAACTAAGGGTCATTGGACTGGTCGCGCAAGGGCTCAAGAACAGTGAAATCGCCGAAGCCTTGGGCACGACTCGGCACGTCATCAAGAACTACCTGTGCGCCATCTACGATAAGCTTGGGTTCTGGAATCGAGTCGAACTTGCTCTCTGGTACGAAGCGCAGAGGCGCCGCTAGGAAACGTCGAACTGACACCGCCACTCGATGCGCCCAAAGTCAACGCGCCATATCTCGGAGGGCGAAATCACCTTCGCGCATTTCGGGCAGACCGTATCGAGATGCCCGCACTTTTTCGAGATTGATTTCCCATTCACAGATTCGTTGCATTAGCAGTTCGTTTTTCGAGTGCCCCCACCGTTCCCAGCCGCGTAAAATCAACGGCAGCCTTAGACTGACGGCTTCATTGCCTTGTCGATGCGATCGGCGACCGTCGCGCCCATGGCGGTCCGCAGGGCGGATCCGCCGGCAGCAGTTCGAATTCCTGCGGTGATCCCTATGACCAGGGTGCCGCACTTGGAGCTCTTCTTATTGGAAGATGCCCCCTTAGCTCCTGAGGTTTCCGAGCCCTTTCGGAGTGGAGCATCGGACTCTGAATCTACCCCTCTCCCGTCTCAAAGTCCTGCTGGGGCAAGGCCACGTATCGTCAGAATGATTATCCCTTCGGTGCCCTTTGTGTCGGTGAGGCGTTGTCACCGGACAGAGTACGTGTTTTCGTCAAGCCAATCTGGTTCGGGGAGCAACGCCAAACTCATTCGCAGCTTCGGCTCAACGAGACAATAGATTTGGGCCGCCTCTCTCCGATGCGAAGGTAACACGCGAGTCACTGCCTGGAAGATACGTAAGTTTTGCGTCGTCATGTTGTCTCGCTGGGAAAAACTAACCGCGTTTGCGGGGGAAGCATGTACCCAACGAGAACGATCCTCAATGTGCACTAGTCTGCACATGCGCCGAGCATGGTTGGCGTAACATCGCGGTTGCACTCGTTGACCGAGCCTACCGTGCTACTTCCTCAAGTATGCACTGACAATGCTGGCGCAGGCTTCCACAAAATTCTGTTCCGGTTTGGTGAATGTCCCCTCAAAATAGCTCTCGATGTCGAGCTCAGCGGCGAGCTTGTTCTTCGCGAAGATGGGAACTACGATCTCCGACTTCACCAAGGCCGATCCCGCAAGATAGCGCGAGTCTTTGGAAACATCATGCACAACCACGGATTGCCCGCTGCTCGCTGCAGCACCACAGAGTCCCGTGTTGAGGGGGATGCGCGCGTTGGGTGTAAAGCTACCGACAAAAGGCCCGACCTGCAGAACCCCGGGGTCTGTCGCATCGACCAGATAAAAGCCTACCCAGTTGTACCGCGTCATCCTTTCGTGCAGGCGCTGGGAGATACGCTCCATGACGGACTGGACGGTGGGATTTGTATTCTCAAGACCCTGAAACTCTCGGAGCAGCTCTTCATGTACAGGCGTCATGTAATGATTGGCCGATGACTTGGTAGCGAATCTTACGTCGGTGAAACCGGCAAGTCAATGAGCGGAGAGGGTTGGACACTTTCAAAACGGACCCTTGTTGAAAAAATCGCGATTACACTCCGTCGAAAGTCCACTGGTAACCTGTTTGGAATCCATGAACCCCAGAAATGAATTTTCATCCCTATGGGTGGGCCTCAGGCCCATGGGAACTCATTGAGACTCACCCTGGGTATTTTGAGTGTAATGGCCTCCCTCGAAAAGAGCCCTAACTGACTGCGAACAGATGGTTGGCGTGGGACCTCTCTTTTCACGCGTTGTACCGCGAGCAAACCCTCTAATTCGTCCTTCGACGCAATGCCGTGAAGAATAGCGGCGACATAGTCGAAGGATTTCAGTTCTCGGCCGCCGAAGTCTGGCGCGGCACCAGAGGCTTGGTCGAGAAGTTTGCTCTGAAGCTCCCGATCTTCGGTTCCAAATACCTGCTTCATCTAGTTCCTGAACGCTTTTTCGGCCGCTTCCGAACTTTTCCCAGGAATCAGAGGTTTCTGGACGGTCTCGGGACGGGGTGAACATACAGCTACGGATTGGCTCTGAATAGTCGCGACAGCATCCAGCTTGGGTTGCCTCGGTGACTTCTTGCGCTTTGAATTCAAGACAACCCTCCAGAATCTTTTGTAGTGGTTTGCGAGGATGGTGGGTGCGCTTTCAACATCGGTGTGCCGGCGAACACCACGCTGCTGAACTTGGGCGCAACTTGGGCACAAAACTGGACGCATTTCGCCCCCCCTTCGCCCGTTTTGGGTTTGCAAGCTGTTTGGAATCACTACGGTTTCAGACGTTACGCTGAAGTAGGTTACTTTCGTGTCATTCACGTCCTGCTGATTCGATAAGCTGCACACAGTAAGTCATGCCTTCCGCTTTTGGGCAGGCAACGAAGTAAAGTGGTATGGTGCGCCTTTGTACCTGAGTGAATTATGTCGGGGAGGATAAGAGTCGTCAATCTAGAAGAAGGGTTCCCCACTCGTGATCAAGCTTACCAAAAGCTTGAGGCGGCGCTTGTCCGCGCTCGCAAGGACGGTATCGCGGTTCTGAAAGTCATTCACGGTTATGGCTCGACGGGTGCCGGCGGCGTACTGCGGTTTGCAATTCGCGGTTACTTACGCCAGCGAAAAGAAAAAAAAGAGATTGTGGCATTCGTGAATGGAGAGAGTTGGTCCAGTTTCGATGAGCGCAGCAAGCTGCTCTTTACCAGGGTGCCGGAGTTGGTGGTCGACAGCGATGTGGGGCGCGGCAACAAGGGAATCACGCTCGTGCTGCTGTGAGGTTTTCTTCGATCGGGTTGCGGCACATTTTTCGGATTAGGCAGAGCTGTGTATGATTTGCACGTGAAGGTTGGGGTGGAGTCCGATGTAACCGCTTTCATCCTGGCGGGTGGCAAGAGCTCTCGGATGGGTAGCGACAAGGCTTTCCTCCGATTACAGGAGGAAACTCTTCTGTCGCGAGCATTAAAGATCGCAGGGTCTGTCGCCGAAGAAGTGCGGATTGTGGGGGACGACAAGAAATTCGCGGCGTTTGGCCGGGTCGTGGAGGACACGTATCGCGATCGGGGGCCGCTGGGCGGAATTCATGCGGCGCTTTCGAGTACGACGACCGAGCTAAATTTGATGCTGGCGGTCGATCTGCCTTTCGTTGTACCGAAGTTCCTGAAATATCTGCTGGTGCGGACGCGGGAATCCGGCGCAATGGTGACGGTTCCGCGGGCGGACTCAGGATTGCAGCCGCTCTGTGCCGTTTATCAGTGCGGCTTTGCGGAGATTGCGGAACCGTCGTTGCGCGAAGGTAAAAACAGAATTGATTCGCTATTCGCGAAAGTTACGACCTGCGTGATCGAAGAGAACGAATTAGTGCGGGCCGGTTTCTCGGTCGTGATGTTCAGGAATTTAAACACTCCGGAGGAGTTCGATATGGCAAGAAGTCAGCATTTTGGAGAGATGACCTAATCTACCGCTTGTTTAACATCACGAAGGACTATCAACGAAAAGAACCCTGCGAAGAGCTGAATGTTTTTTTATGGCTGACAACGAACAATTGGCACCGTATATCGAGTTCAAAGAAGTGTCCAAGTCTTTTGGCAACAACTGCGTGCTCGACCACGTCAACTTCGAGGTCATGGCGGGAGAGACGGTTTGCATTTTGGGACGAAGCGGCGTAGGCAAATCGGTCACGCTGGAGAACATAATGGGTTTTCTCAGGCCGGACTCGGGCCGCGTGATCGTGGCCAGGGAAGACATTACTGATTACACCGAGCTAGAGATGGAGCGCATCCGCAAGAAAGTGACCATGGTATTCCAGAACGGTGCGCTGTTCGACTCGCTGACCGTGGGTGAGAATGTGGCATTCCCGCTGCGCGAGCGTGGCGATCTGAAGGAGGATCAGATTTACCAGATCGTCGACGGATTGCTTGAAATGGTGGGAGTGAAAGAAATGCGAGATTTGCTGCCCTCGGATTTGTCCACGGGGATGAAGCGGTCGGTGGCTATCGCGCGCGCCTTGGCCGCGCAACCGGAATGCGTTCTTTATGATGAGCCCACCACCATGGTCGATCCGCTGATGGCGCAATTACTGGGTGACCTGATCAAGCGGCTTAAGACTCAGTTGCACCTGACCAGCGTGGTCGTGACTCACGATATGCGACTGGCTAAGAAGCTGGCGGACCGGATCGTATTTCTGTATGAGGCCAAAGTGATCTTTTTTGGCACCTATCCCGAGATGGAGAAAAGTGATGAGCCGATTGTGAAGGAGTTCCTGGAACTGGATGAGATGAGCCTGAAAGGGCTGTAGGCTTCGGGCTTCGGGCACCAGGCTTCGGGCGTCAGGCTTCAGGCTTCGGGCATCAGTTTTTAGAATCCTTCTCTTACCAAGCGTTTGATGGTCAGTGCGCTAGTCGCAGAATCTCCATGCATCATCTTCTCCACATACTTTGCGATTATGTCCACTTCCAGATTCACTGGGTCGCCTGGCTTGAGTGATTTCAGATTGGTCGTGTCGGTAGTGTGCGGAATAATGGCGATCGTTACTTGTTTTCCTTCGACTTTCGCGACTGTGAGGCTGATGCCTTCAATCGAGAGCGAGCCTTTGAAGATGACATAGCGCGCCAATTCCGGCGGGATCTCGATGCGCAGCCAGTAGTTGTCGGCGCCGGAGATCTCTTCGAGTGCAATGAACTTGCCCGTACCGTCGACATGGCCCTGCACGATGTGTCCGCCGAAGCGTCCGTCAGCGCGCATGGGGAGTTCGAGATTGACCAGTGCGCCCGGTTTCATGCGGGAGAACGAAGTGCGATTCCAGGTTTCCTCGGCCAGATCGGCGCCGAACGAGGTTGCGGTGATTTCGACGGTGGTCAGGCAAACCCCGCTGACCGCGATGCTGTCGCCCTTTTTCAATTCCTTAGCGAGATGGGAGGCGGCGACGGTAAGACGGCGGTTCTCGTTTTCGTGAGCGATCCCGGTGACGCGTCCCACTTCTTCAATGATGCCGGTGAACATGGAATCTCCGTGATATGGCTTTCGGCCTCGGGCTTCAGGCTTCGGGCTTCAGGCTTTAGCCCGAACGTTTAGCCCTCACGCCTGAACCCTGAAGCCCGACGCCTAGCCCTCAATCTGCATACGGGTCTTTCAAGTATCCCTCGACTGCGAAATCTTCGCCAAAGCGGTGCAGACGGATCGATTTTACGCGGGGAGCGTTGTTAATGGTTGCGAACCCGGCGTCCTCTGCCAACGGTACGGCACTCGTGCCTCCGAGAATTCTGGGCGCGTAGTAGAGAAAGACTTTGTCGACGATACCGGCTGAAAGCGCGGCCCAATTGACCATGGCGCCGCCTTCAATCATCAGGGTGGTAATGTCAGTTTGGCCGAGGAATTTCGTTACGGCAGCCATGTCAGGATGGCCCTCCGAGTTGGCCGTAGGCAATTGCTCCACTTGAACTCCGAGCTTCAGCAGTTGCTTTTTCTTTTTCTCCTCTGCGAAAGAGCAAAGCACGAGCACGTCATCCGCGGCGGTTGTGACTATGCGGGATTCGAGAGGCAGGCGCAGTCGGGAATCGAGGACTACGCGCAGGAGTGGACGACGCCGCGGATGGCCGCTGCGATCGGTGAGCAGCGGATCATCAGCAATCACCGTGCCAACACCCACCAGAATCGCGTCATGCTGATGACGAAGCTCCTGCACATGAGCGCGAGCTAGCTCCCCAGTAATCCAGTTGGTCCGAACTGAGTGTTCTGTGGGGTGAGATTGATTTGGAGGAGGCGCGATTTTTCCATCGAGCGTCATCGCGGCCTTCAGCGTAACCAGCGGAACATGATGCCGAATGTATTTTGCAAAAGCCTCGTTCAACGCTTTTGCTTCTTCTTCAAGCATGCCGGAAGAGACGTCGATGCCGGCAGCGCGAAGCTTGGCAAACCCCTGACCGCTGACCTGCGGATTCGGATCCTGCATAGAAGCGACCACGCGGGAGATTCCGGCGGCAATGACGGCATCGGCGCAAGGTGAAGTGCGTCCCTGATGCGAACACGGCTCCAGGTTGATATAGAGAGTTGCGCCACGCGCTTTTTCTCCGGCTTGCTCGATGGCAAGGACTTCGGCATGTTTCACGCCATCGTAGGTGTGGCTACCGCTCCCGACGATGGAGCCATTCGTGTCCACGATGACCGCGCCAACATATGGATTGGGGGACGCCAACCCGATACCGTGCCGCGCGAGGTCGTGCGCCCGGTGCAGGAAGAGTTCGTCATGGTCGCGAGATGTAGTCACGGCAAAAGCATTATTTCACCACCGAGACACAGAGGCACAGATAAGCACAGACCGGGTTACCTTTGCCGCGGGTGAAAACGATCTGTAGGAGTCGTCCTCGGCCGGTTACCCAAACAATGAGTCCACAAAATCCTTGGCGTTGAACGGCAGCAGATCTCCGGCTTTTTCGCCGACGCCGACGTAGCGCACCGGCAGACCTAACTCACGGGAAATAGCAACCACCACGCCACCCTTTGCAGTGCCGTCGAGCTTGGTGAGCACGATTCCGGTTACGCCGGCGGCTTCTGTAAACTGGCGCGCCTGCTGCAGGCCGTTCTGGCCGGTGGTAGCGTCCATTACCAGCAAAGTCTCGTGGGGCGCGCCGGGAATGATCCGCTGCGCGGTGCGCCGCATCTTGTCCAGTTCCGCCATGAGGTTAGTTTTGGTGTGTAGACGCCCGGCTGTATCGACGATGACGTAGTCGGTATGGCGTGCGGACGCGGCTTGCAGAGCGTCGTAGAGCACGGCTGCGGGATCGCCGCCGGCTTTCGTTCGGATAACTTCAGTTCCGGTGCGCTCGCCCCAGATTTCCAGTTGCTCGATGGCGGCGGCACGGAAAGTGTCAGCTGCGCACAACAGCACGGTTTTGCCTTGCGAACGAAAAACCTGCGACAGCTTTCCAATCGTTGTCGTCTTTCCTGTGCCATTGACGCCGACCACAAGAATTACTTCAGGTATGCCGTCGACTTTCTTGACAGGGCTGGTGTTGGCGGCATCGAGGATCGCCAGCAGCTCGTCTTTCAACAGGCGTTTCAGTTCGTCAGCATTCCTGATTTGCTTTCGGTCGGCCTTTTCGCGAAGTTTGTCCAGCACTTCACGGGTGGTCGTGTTGCCGAGGTCGGCGCCGATGAGGGTGGCTTCCAGATCATCCAGAGTTGCGCGATCAATCTCCTTCCCGATGGAAACAACTTCTTCGATACGCTGGCTGATGGTTTCGCGGGTCCGGGTGACCGCCTCTTTCATGCGGTCAAAGAGGACCGGTTTCTGCTTCTCGTCCAGGCTGCCAAAAAGAGTCTGAATCATAATGTTGGAAATAGCGCGCTAAGAATCAATTATAGCGGTAGGGCTGATTTTGACGGGAAGGGGCACTCGGCGGAGTCGCGGAATGCGAACAAGAACGAAACTAAACCGGGGCTTCCGAGACGGCCGGAATTGGAGCCGCAGGCTGCGCAGGAGCGGGCACACTGGATTTGACTGGGATGGGCGGTGCTGGCACGGTCGGGCGGGTGATGCGAATATCGCCGCGGTAGTAAATCGCAGTTATGGCCGAGGCCGCGGTGGGATCGAGGCGCTTCCCGGAGAGATTGTGAATGATTTTCAACGCATCTACGGGGTCGTGCGCCTGTTGGTAAGGGCGGTTGGTGGTCAACGCGTCGAAGGTGTCGGCGACCGCAATGATGCGCGGCAGAAGAGGGATCTGGTCTCCCTTTAAGCCATGCGGGTAACCGCGGCCGTCGAGCGATTCATGATGCAGTTCGATCCCCGGAATCATTTCTTTCAATTGCGCCACCGGACGCAGGATGTTTGCGCCCTTGGTGGTGTGGGTTTTCATGATTTCGAATTCTTCCGGAGTGAGTGCGCCCGGCTTCTTCAGAATGCGATCCTCGATGCCAATTTTGCCGACATCGTGCAGTTGGGCCGAGATGCGCACGGTTTCAATGAAGTCTTCCGACACGCCCATTTCTTTGGCAATCATCAGGGAATAGCGGGTGACGCGGTCGGAGTGGCCGCGAGTGTAAGGATCTTTTTCGTCGACTGCGCCGGCGAGCATTTGAATCGAGCCCATGAACAAGTCACGGTTCTCGGTGGCAGCGCGTTTGAGGTCGAGCACGAAGTGCTCAAGCTCTTCCGACATTACGTTGAATGTGTCGGCTAGTTCACCGATTTCAGTGCGGCTCTTGACGTGAACACGCTGCGAAAAATCTCCAGCCGCAATGGCCCGGCTGAAGTGAGTGAGGACCTGCAGCGGATTCGTAATGCGGCGGGCGGCGAAAATACTGATGCCCACACTGAGAGCGACGGCCATCATGGCGAGAGTGCGCGCGTTGCGCTGCATCTCATATACGCCCCGGTAGGCTTCGGCGCGCGGCTTTTGCACGACCACAGCCCAGTCGAGATTCGTCACCGGACTGTAAGTGCCGAGCATTTTGATGTTGGTATTGCCATTGCGCAAGTTGAATTCCCGGGTGGCCGCAACCATTTGCACTTTGGTGCCTGCCTCGACGAAGTTGCGCACGATTTCGAGATTGGACATGTCCTGGCCGGTGGCGTAATCGGAGGTGGCGCCGACCACTAACCGTCCCTGGCTGTCAACTACGTACGGGGTTAGGCCGCCCCGGTTGACCTCTTGCAATCGGCGTATCAGGAACTGCAAATCCACAACCGAACCAATCATGCCCAGAAAACTGCCAGCGTAGGTCACGGGAGTGCTGACCAGCATGACGGTACGGGCCGTCTTCCCGGTGCCGACCACCAATGCCTCGCCGTTATAGACACGACCTTCACGGGCTGCAGCATAGGCTCGCTCAAGTTCGCGCTGCAGGAAAGCGTCGGGGGCGATACGTCCGGCGGAAATTCCCTTGGCCTCTGAATTCAACAGCGTGGCATACGCGAGGTCATCGGATGACGAAACGAAATTCTCCAGCAAGGCGCGCAACTCAGGCGCTTCGACGTGTTCAGAAGTGATGTCGCCGCCACTGGCCACCTGGAGCGCCGAAGCCAGGTTTGCCTGCATCATGCGCAGCGATTCCTGGTGCTGCGAAATGTCATCCGCGAGCGAGCGGGTGACCGTATTCTGCAGTAGCCGTTCATTGGTGATCAGGCGGTCCCGGTTGATGGATTCGACCCGCGCCGAGTAAAAATACATGGGAACAACGCTGATCAGTACGAGCACACTGAGGATGACGTACAGAATAGGCAGCCGAGATGGCGTCGGTAAATTCAGCGACAAGTGACCCCTACGATCGGTTTCTACGCGGCCGAAAGCTCAAAGAAATGCTGTTAAAGTGTAGCGTGATATCGCCGTCGAGAATTGTTACGAAGGTACCCCGAAACCCGGTGCCCTTCGGGCGGTTTGCAGGTTCGAGGGGACCGCAGGAAAGCATCTTCACATGAGGATATTTGCCCTAAGTGGTTGACGGATGACGGCATGACGGAGGGAAGATTGCAGCCTTCGTGAGAGCTTCGAATGAATAGGATCGAATCTAGAGGTCGATAGGAGAGCCTAGGCGAGTGCGGATCCTGGGTACGCGCGGAGGGCCGAAAAGCCTGATATGCACTGTTGAAATAGCATCAGTACCGTTGGTCATGGCTAGCCTTTTACCGTTCGCGCGGCTTGAACCCGAGATAGCTGTCGACCAAACCGACTCGTGAGGCTGCTGTTAAGAGCAAAATGAGCGACGGGAAAGGCGGGCTGTCGCACGTAGCCGCGAATAACGTTTGATGAACCCTCGCTCGCCCGAGCTATTTCTTTACTCGCCAGGTGGTGATTGCCTCGCTGCCCTGTGCGAGCCGCCCGAGGGTCACGGGTTCGACCGTAATCACGTCAGGCCCGTCTGTTGCACCGGTGATGATGGGTTTATCGGGTACGGTCTCGTACGCGTATCCCGTCAACGTAGCTAGAATTACATTGCCCGTCGCAGGGCGATTAACGACAACCCGCGCCCAACCGTAGTGGGCCTGCCCATTGATCAGAAACCGCAAACCCAGATAGCGATCTCTGGTATACAGCCACTGGCCGGCGGTGCCGCTAACGCACCCTCCCGTTTGGGAGATGCAGGGAGCAGCCGGGATCGGTTGAAAGTAGTCCACCCATACGTCCGCCATGACTCCCTTAGTGCGCGTTAGAAAGTGCGACTTGTTGGAACCCACAGAAAACCCAGCGGGTAGGGCTGAGGCGAATCTTTCGCCAGCACTCATGGATCCCTGGCCCCAGAATTTATTGCCGGTGTTGCGGGCGTTTCCACCGTCGGTACCGACATATACGGTGTTAATCGACTGCCTCTGCGATCCAGTCTTATAGAATACATTGGAAAAAACGAAGTCCACGACGCCGTCGTGATTCAGATCCAGGGGAACGGGCCCACCATTGACGGGGATTTTTACATCGGCGGGCGTGTACACGATTTTTGCTTCCGCAGATTTCGCAATCGCCAGCAAGCTCACGCCGGCGGCCAACGCTGCGGTCGCATATGCCGACATCGACTTCTCCAGTTCGGGGCTGAGCTTCGCTCTCCGCCGGCTCTTGCCTGCATATTCAGTCTGTGAGTTTCGCAGAGTCATCTTCTGGCATCCTCAATGATCAAGAGTTATTTCATACACCGTGCCGCAGGCCAGGCCGTCACATCCTCTTGCTTCACCCCCTGATAGGGTCGTGCCGTAGAGATGGCCTTGGGAGTCTGAAACCACGCCAGCGAATGGCGTGTACCCGTCGTATTTACCGCCAAAAGAATAGAGGACGCTTTCCCGCCACCCCTGGTCTGAGTCACGCAAGACGAAGATAGTGCCAACATCTTTATACCCTCCCCATTCCGTTACCCCGAACAGTTCACCATGTGGACCCGTCGCAAGTCTTCCAATTGGTTGTTCCCCGTCCGGATATCCGTAGAAGCGATAAAGAACCTGTTGAGTCCAGGCTTTCTGCGACGGGTTGAGTTCGAAGAACGCGCCTAACCCGTCGCCACCTGACACGCTCGTGACAAATACGTGGCCATTCCGCAAAAAGAACCCCGCCGACGGGTTCACGGCATTGCCGCCCCCCCGGATGAAGTTGTAAACCACACTCTCCGTCCATTTCCCGCCCGAGCCCGGGGTGAGCTTGTAAACAACGCCACAGCCATGTGAGTTCTTGGAATATGTACAAATTCCAGTGCCGCCGATCTGGGTCGCCCCCCACACATTTCCCGACGAATCAATGGTCACAGCGGACGACGGAATTGCGCCGTCGGGCCCCTTAAAGGCATGGAGAGTCACCTCCTTCCAAAGTCCGTTGGACTGAGGTATCAATTCAAAAACGATGCCGCCATAGAAATCGCCTCCCACCCCCAGCGCGCCGAACAGGTTGCCGTGAGCATCGAACACCAGGTCGTTATTGGGCAAGGAATAGGTACTACCTAGGAAGGAATGGAGCACCGTTTCTGTCCACTGGCCATGCGAGTTTGGAGACAACTTGAAGACAGTTGCATAGCCCTTTACGTAACCGGACCCGGTCCCGTAGAGGTTCCCTGCGCTATCAAAAACTACACCCGCTACGGGAGAGGAACCATCGCTAGTGCCGTTAAAGCTGTAAAGCAGCTCTTCCTTCCAGCCATTGGCGGTGTGCTTTAGTCGGAAGACTGTCCCGGCGCTGTGGGCACCGCCCTGGGTAGTGGTCCCATAGAGGTTTCCCTCGGAGTCGAGTGTGAGGTCAGACGTGGGCCAAAACCCATCAGTTCCACCCTGGAACGAGTAGATGACTTTCTCGCTGGCCATCGGTGGAGCGTGACCCGGTGCGGCCGGAGTAAAGGCGGGGGAAAGTATCGCCAAGGCACCAATTCCTGCGACGAGGAGAGAAAACGGCCGCATAGCAAACCTCGGTGGGTGAATTCCGAAAACGGGTTCGACGGATTGGGAGCCCCTGCTCCTTGGGGAATGCAGCGAATTATCCGCCGAGAATCCAGGTAGTGTCAATGGCATTTCGATGGATACTGCGCTCTAAAGGTGAAGCAATACCAACCGGCTCCCCAAGATACCCCGTTTCCGTTTCCGTTTTTCCGTAGTGACGAAGCGCCAAGGCAAAGTTTTCAATCAAGCCTCTCTGAAACTGAGCAACGACGGGATGGATCATCACCGACTCGTGGTGGAATCCAGATCGACCGGCTGACAAAGGTACGCTTGTCTACGAAAAGAAGTAGAGTGCTTTGCCCCAGCCCGTAGGGTCCGTTGGCGATAAATCTCTGTTACGCCCATTGACCTTAGGTCCCTGTTGTTGGTTGGCTGGTTCAGAGGGGCTCTCCAGGGCCCGACCTTCGAGCTTCTCATCTGCCCTGATAATTCTCGTGGGAGTGAGCGAGGACGCTCGCGCCTACATTGGTGCTTCGCTCTTGGCGCTGCGGGTCATCAGGTCGTGGATGGCATCGCGCGGCGACTTGTCGTGATTGAGGATGGCATCCATCTGTGCGGTGATAGGCATTTCAACGGCGCGCATGCGCGCGAGTTCGACGGCGGCGTGAGTGGTGAAGACGCCCTCCGCCACTGTGCCATGCATGGCTGCGATGATCTCGGGGAGTTTGCGTCCGCGGCCCAGTTCGACTCCTACGCTGCGGTTGCGTGACAGGCCGCCGGTACAGGTGAGGACGAGATCGCCCAGGCCCGCGAGTCCAGACATCGTATCCTGGCGGCCGCCGCACGCTGTGACCAGGCGTGTGATCTCTGCCAGGCCGCGGGTAATCAGAGCTGCGATCGAGTTGTGTCCGAGCCCAAGGCCGTCGCAAACTCCGGCGGCGATGGCGATGACGTTCTTGAGCGCCCCGCCGAGCTCGACGCCCGTGACATCGGTGTTGGTGTAAACCCGGAAACGCGGATCACTGAGCTCTCGCTGGATGGTCTCCGCGAGCATAGAGTCACTTGACGCGATGGTGATGGCGGTCGGATCGCCGCGGGCTACTTCTTTCGCGAAGGTTGGCCCACTCAAGGCGCCGATACGAGGCTGGAAGCCTCGGTCAGACTCGGCTACCAGCGAGATCACTTCCGTCATGCGCAGCAACGTGCCTTCTTCGAGACCCTTGGTGGCGCTCACAAATAGCATGCCGGGTTTCAGGAACGGGCGCATTTTCTGAAATAGACTGCGGCAATGTTGCGAGGGCATGACGCTCACGATAATTTCAGCGTCCTGAAGAGCGTCTTCAAAACTTCCGGTGACCGAAACGCAGTCGGGAATGGCTTGTTCGGGGAGAAAAAGTTGGTTAACCCGGCGCGAGGAAATTGAATCGCGCACTTCTTTTTCGTGGGCCCATAAGCGCACGCGATGGGTTCCTTTCCTTCCCAAAACAATGGAAAGGCCCGTGCCCCAGGCGCCGGCGCCGATGACGGCAATCTGGCTCATGCGCGCCTCCACTGAAACCGCGATTCGGTGTGAGCCAGCAGACGGCGGATATTCTCGTGGTGTTTTGCGACGATGAGAACGCAAGCCCCCACGATGAACGGGAGCACTCCGGAAGCGTGATCGGGCTCGAGAATCCACGCCAGGAGCGGGAACAGCGCCACGGTGAGGATTGAGGCTAAAGAAACATAACGGAACGCCAAGAAGATCACAACGAAGACAACGAGCATCACCAGAATAGTCTTGGGGGTAAGAATCACAAAAGAACCCAATCCTGTCGCAACACCTTTGCCGCCTCGAAAACGCAGCCATACTGGAAACATGTGACCTACGATTGCGAACAGTGCCGCTGTGCCGAGCAGGGTTCTGTTGGCGGGAAAAATCATGCGTGTGATGACAACGGCAACGAGCCCCTTCAGTGCATCAAGAATTAGAGTAAGCGCGCCCAATCCTTTTGAAGTGCGCGACACGTTGGTTGCGCCGATATTGCCGCTGCCGGTTTGACGAACGTCCTGTCCGCGAAATGCGCGCACCAGGATGTACCCGAATGGAATGGAACCCAGAAGGTAGCTATAGGCGGCAGTGAGAACAAAGGCAGTCATTCGTTTATGTTTTAGCCAACGAGAGCGAGCGCAGGATGCTGGGCTACATGAATGCTACTCCAGCGCGAAGCTTCCGATCTTGGTGTAGCGTGAGCCTCCAGGCGATAGCTGGCTCTGGTACAGAAAAAATTCATGGGCCGTCATGGTACCAAAGTCAGGAGTAGGCAGAGCCGTCAATTTCTCCTGCAAGCGCTGGAAGTTTTTGTTTGGAGCGTCTTCCTTGCGATGGCTGGGCGCGCCCGAGCGTCCTCCACGCGCCAGCGTCAGGTGCGGAGTGTAAGGATGGTCTTCCTTCGGAATACCGAGTGCGAATGTGGCGTCGTCGATGGCTTTGGCGAGAGAAGGAAGCTTCGGCCCGCATTCAATTCCGACCCAGAAGACGCGAGCGGCTTTTGCGGTGGGGAAGAAGCCGTAGCCGCGAAACGAAATTTCGACAGACTCGGCTCGGATGTTTGAAAGCGCACTTTTGATTTCTTCCACCATCTCAATTGGCTTCTCGCCAACGAATTTCAAAGTAACATGCAGCGATTCGGGACGGACCCAGCGGGCGTGCGGCGCGAATCCGCTCACACCTTCCATGAAGCGCAGAATGCGCTGGCGGATGGCGTCGTCAATATCGAGAGCGATGAAAACGCGCATTTAGCACTTAGCACTTAGCATTTAGACTTACTCTCCGCTAATACATTGATTCCGGTCCGCTGATTTGGCTAATTGCCAAGTGCCAATTGCTGACTGCTGCGCTACATCAGCTTCCTTCTCACCATATCCATCGCCTGCTGGCTGGCGAACCGGCGAATTCGTTTTCGATCTCCTGGAAATCTGCGCTCTGCGACTTCAGTTCCTCCGTCGCTGGCCAGAGCATGGAAAACCAGCCCCACGGGTTTCTCCGCAGTTCCTCCCGTCGGCCCGGCCACACCCGTGATGCCCAAACCTAAGGTTGCGCCGGTGCGTCGGCGAATGCCATCGGCGAGGGCAGCGGCGACTTCGCTGCTGACTGCGCCATGCTTTTCGATCAGGTCCGCGGGAACGTCGGCAAAGGCGGTCTTCAACTGATTCGAATAAACTACCGCGCCACCGACAAAGTAACGCGAGCTTCCGCTCACGGAAGTGATGCGCTCGGCCAACAGGCCGCCGGTGCAGGATTCCGCCACAGCGAGCGTCGCGTTGCGCATCTGCAAATAGTAGCCGACGATCTGTTCCATGGAATCGCCATTGTCGGAGAAGACGCAATCCCCGAGTTCTTCCTCGATCTTGCCAACCAGTTGATCGACTCGCGACTGTGCCACTTCGAGCGAGGCAGCGCGAGTCTTCATATGCAATTGGATTTCGCCGGCGCCAGCCAGGATTGTGGTTTGCACATCCGTGGCCAGCTTGTAAATCGGCGCAACCCGCGCATCGCACTGGGACTCGCCCAATCCGGTGATTTTCAGTTCCCGAGTGGCGATGAATTGTGGCGGCAGCTTAACCCGCAAGCGTGGCAGACACTGCTCCTCGAACAGAGCCTTCAATTCGTGCGGCGGCCCGGGAAGCAGCATGATGATTCTTTCGCGGCCTTCATACTTGCCACTCATCCACTGTCCGGGGGCGCTGCCGTTGGCGTTGGGCAGGACAGTCGCGCCTGTGATGACATCGGCCTGCTTGAGATTGTTCGGCGCCATCTTCCAGCCGCGGGCTGCGAAGCGTTGTTCGAGGCTGGTAATAATCGCAGGGTCGCGATGAAGTTTGAGTCCAAGCGCGTCGGCTAATGCTTCCCGGGTGAGGTCGTCTTCAGTAGGTCCCAAGCCGCCCATGAAGATAACAATCTCGGCGCGCGATACCGCAAGACTGGCTGCTCCCGTCAGGCGTCCACGATCATCGCCGACGATAGTTTTGAAGATGACTTCGACGCCAAGTTGGTTGAGCTTCTCGGTCAGATAAAGCGAGTTCGTGTCCTGACGAAAAGGAGTCAGAAGCTCAGAGCCGATGGCGATGATCTCAGCGTTCACTTGTAAAACTATAAATGATTAGCGGGTAAAGCAAGATCGGCCACGGATTTTCACGGATCCGCGCGGATGGTTTTACTGATTGCTGAATGCTTCACTACGCCGGCAAGTCGGCTAGCGGCGATCCCTGAATGTTCCAGGCGAGATGATGGACGGCGCTGTTGGTCGCTAGAACGACGGAACGTCCCGGAGCGAAAGCAAGGCCAACCAGTCCCGCTCCGGCAACCGCGAGTGATGCCTCACCAGCGGGATTGATCTTGACGATGCCGCGTTTGCCCGACAGGGAAGCGGCCACGTAGAGATTGCCTTCAGCATCGAAGGCGATGCCCTGGGGACGTCCCAAGCCGCGAAAGAAAGTCGAGACGTTGCCTTGGGAGGTGATCTTGTAGACGCAATCAAAACTGGAGGTTGTTGGCCCGGTCACGAACAGGTCGCCATGCGGGCCAAAAGCCAGGTGGTAAGCGGAAACGCTGGGCTCGAGAGTGGCGAAGACGAAAATTTGACGATCAGAACCGATCTTGAAAATGGTGCCGCTGCGGTCGCCGACATAAAGATTTTGTGCGCGGTCGAAGGCCACGCCCGTGGCAACGCCCATGCCCTCGGCATAGGAAGACATGGTTCCGTTCGGAGCGACGCGGTAAACCGTCCCATCGTAGCGCGAGGAAACGTACATTTGTCCAGCCCGGTCAAAGGCGATGGAAGTTGCGTTCATCAAGTCCGCGAGGAACGGCTTGATGTTGTAGTTGGTGTCGATCTTGTAGATGGCGACTGGAACCTTCTGCCCGCGGCTGCCAGAAAAACTAACGTAGATGTTGCCTTCAGCGTCGAGCGCAGGGTTCGTGACCGGGTGCAGATTCTCGGCAATGGGCACTGCAACTTTGATCTGGTGAGGATTGCTGGAGTGTCCGTTGGTCGAAACCACGATGGGCCCTGAGGACGCTCCTTGCGGCACGCGAGCGACGAGGAATTCGTCGGAACTGATGACCACCGCGCCCTCGATTTCGCCAAAGCGTACGCGCGGGCGTCGCAAATCCTGAGGACGCAGACCGTGGCCGATAATTCGAACTTCGCCGCCGGGCAGGGCAGCAGCGGGAAGAACGCCCTCGATGTGCGGCTTCCCATTGACTGTTGTCTTGCCCAGCAAGCGGTCAGAAATTCCCATCGCCAACTTCCTTGTGCTACGCGTCTGCCGAGAAGCTATCGCGGCAAGAGACCGAAGTGCAGCGCCAATTGCATGATGACCAAAGCATAAAGCCCGGCCGCGACGTCATCTAGTACGATGCCGAATCCCTCCGGAAGGTGTTCAAGTTGACGCACCGGCGGAGGCTTCACGATATCGAATCCTCGGAAAAGTATAAAGCCCAGCAGCAGAGATTTCCATGAGACCGGTATCGCACTGAGAGTGATGAGTTGGCCGGCGACTTCGTCGATGACAACGAATTGAGGGTCCTTCAAGCCAGTGGAGCGAGCCATGTGCGTCGCCGCAGGGATTCCGATCAGTACGGCCACCGCGGCCAGCAGGATGGTGGCAACGGGTTGCCAATGTGGGCTGATCCAGCCGCTAACCAGCCACCAGAGAAAGACCGTAGCCGCTGATCCCCAGCTTCCAGGGCCGGGATGGAGCAGACCCGCGCCAAAGAAAGTAGCCATCAGCTTGGCCCAGAGCGGCGCGCGGCGGGACGACTGAGGCGGGGGGAGATTGGAGTCGGGTTTCGTGTCCGACTCAGTCTTCATCGGAATTATCCGGCACGGCGCTGTCTGATGTGTCTTGTACAGGCGATGAAATCACGTAGGCTCCACTCGCCCATTTGCCCAAATCGATGGTGCGGCAGCGCTCGCTGCAGAAGGGAAATTCGGCATCCTTGCTTTTCACGGGATTCTTGCAGGTCGGGCACTTCAGCTTCAAAGTTCGCTTGCTGGCCATAGATCACTAAATGATTTTCGCAACCAGATCGTAGTCGTGGGCTTCGGTAATCTGGCAGCGGCAGAACTCGCCCGGCAGCGGCTGAAGCCCTTCAGGAACATCGTTGACAAAGACTTTGCCGTCGATTTCAGGCGCGTGCCTCGGAGTGCGTCCTTCGAGCAGGAGATCGCTTTCTTCGGAAACTCCTTCCAGCAGCAGGTCGAGTTCTTGGCCGACCAAGGCCTTCTTTTTCTTCTTGCTGATGCGGCGCTGAATCTGCATGAGGTGCTTGCGCCGCCGCTCGATCTCGCGGTCAGACAGCTTTTCGTCGAGCGCAAAGGCGTGTGCGCCCTCCTGATCGGAGTAGCCGAATGTTCCCATCCAATCAAATTCAGCCTCGCGCACGAATTCGCAGAGTTGCTCGAATTCGCTTTCGGTTTCGCCGGGGAAACCGACGATGAAGGACGTTCGTAGCGTTACGTCCGGAATCGTGCGCCGCATCCTCTCAATCGAACGTAAAAATACGTCGGCGCCACCGCCGCGTTTCATGCGCTTCAAAACGGAAGCAGATGCGTGCTGCAGAGGCACATCCACATAGGCGCAAATCTTTTCGTGATCGGCAATGGTTTCGAGCAGGCGGCCAGTAATCTTGTTGGGATACGCGTAGAGGAAACGGATCCAGCGCAAGTCTTCGACGCCGGTCAATTTTTCGAGGAGAACCGCAAGCCCATCTTTCAAGCCAAAATCCTCGCCATAGCAAGTTGTATCTTGCCCAATGAGCGTGATCTCTCGCACTCCTAAGCGGGCCAGGCGTTCGGCCTCGGCAATGACAGATTCAAATCGACGGGAGCGGAACTTGCCGCGCAACTGCGGAATAATGCAAAAGCCGCATGGATGGTCGCAACCCTCGGCAATCTTGATGTATGCCGTGTACTTCGGCGTGGCCAGAACGCGCGGGGTGGCTTCGTCGTAGAGATAATTCGGTAGGTCGGCGATAGCGCCGTCCCAGGTCTCGCGCGAAAATCTGCCTTGTGCTTCTCGCGCATCACCTTCAGGACGAGAAGTTAAAATGTTGAACGGAGATGGTTTAGCTGATGCCGGCGCGACTCCCGCTGCTGCGAGAATTTTTTCCAGTTCACCCGTACCGACCACCGCATCGACTTCTGGAATATTCTTGCGAATGTCGTCGCGAAAACGTTCGACCAGGCATCCGGCAACGATCAGTTTTTGGGCGCGGCCATCGGTCTTGTGGCGCGCCATTTCCAGGATGGTGTTTACCGATTCCTGCTGGGCGCTCGCGATGAAAGAACAGGTGTTGACCACGATCACGTCAGCATCTTCCGCGCGCGAAATCAGTTCAGCTCCCGCCTGGGACAGCATGCCCATCATGACTTCACTATCCACCAGATTCTTGGGGCAACCTAAGCTGACAAAACCGACTTTAGGCCGGGAAACAGGCGAGGATCCTGTGTCTTCGGGCGCGTCCTCGATGGCTATAGTAGGCGTCTGTAGAGGCATGGAATCCCTCTATTCTAACACTCAGGAGCGATCAGCCGTCCTGCGCGGAATCCCCCGAACGACATTCTGAAAAAGCACAACGCCGTGCAAGACGGGACGTGCGTGCTCCATGGAATCGTGGTTAGAGCTTGGAAGGATCACTGAAACAATAGAGAATAAAGCCGCAGGAGCGTGGCGTGAATCGACTGACTTGGTTTGGATTGTTCGCTGTGACGGCGATGCTGGTGTGTTATGCGTTCGAGAACCGAAGCCGGTGGTTCATCCTGGCCTTTGCTGGATCCTGCCTGTTGGGTTCGGTCTACGGATTTCTCCAAGGCGCTTGGCCCTTCGGAGTGGTCGAGGCGATTTGGTCAGTGGTCGCGGTGCGCCGGTGGTGGGTGGCAACAAACTCCCGCTGACCCGGTCTAGCGCCGTCCTGCAGTCGAAATTTCTTCGTATAGCTCGGGCAGACGCCGCGCATCTTCCGCCGAACCCCCGAAGCGGGCCGATTCGTAATGCCGGGTAAACTTGGCCACCGAGTTTCGTGTGGCTTCATCTGGAATACAGACCAGAAATTCTTTCGGAGTGTGAGCTGGAGGCTTGTTCCATCCCTTTCTCGCGAGCATTCGCGTCATACGCTCGTACCAAATCGTCGCGGCCAGACTCGGAGACTTCTCTGGACGAGCCGCCAGGCGGCGGCTGCGAATCGCTCGCCATAGCTTCCCGGCGTTAGCTGCTAATAAAAGCAGAAGTGCCATGAGCGTTGCGCCGAAGCCCCATTTCACGGGGGAATCAGAAATCGTCCGCGAAGTTCGACGAGCCGCATTCAACAGTGCTTCATGATGCCGTCGCGCCCAACCTCGCGCCCGCTGCAGCAACTCCAGACTATTGCGCGTGGCCGCACGGCCTAGATTGTACTGATGGCCCGCGTCGTAGTTAATGACCCACTCCCGCCAGAACGAGGCCAAAGCATCCACGTACAACATGCTCCTGCTCCAGCCAGTACGCATTTCCGTGGGCGCAGCGGGGGTGGGATCAAAACTGACCCAGCCATAGCCGGGAAAATACGCTTCCACCCACGAGTGCGCATTGCTGCCCCGAACCAGATACTGGGAGGTAAGGTCGTTGAACTCGCCGGTGCGGAATCCATTCACCACGCGCGAAGGAATGCCCAGCGTGCGCAACATGATGGCCATCGCGGAAGCGAAGTATTCGCAGTGTCCCTGCTTGCGTTCAAAAAGGAAATTAGCCACAGGATCGCGCGGAACGCTGCGCGGAAGTTGAAGCGTGTATCCAAAGTGCGTTCGCAGGTACCGTTCCAGCGCCGCAGCCTTGTCGTAATTGTTCTCAGCGGGACCCGTGATTTGCTTGGCCAGAGGCCGCACGCGGTCATCTACCCGTGGCAGTTGCAAATAGTTCAACAGGATCTCCGGCGGATAGTCGTTGGAGGCCGCGCGCAGTTGGCTGAGGCTAGGTTGAGCAATGTCAGACGTCGCCTCGTAGCGGCCAACAGGATGTTCGGGATCGAGATCAAAAACGGCGTCCCCATTGTCCATGGACAGCAAACGGTAGTTGCCCTGCAACAGCCGGGGTGTTGGTGCAAGGAAAAAAACATTGCTGATCAGGGGCTCCATCAAAACGCTATAGTGAATCGGTTGCGCGGGGCCTGCTGCCGGAAGCCTTCTCCAGTTTGCCCTGTCCTGCAACAAGAGAAAACGGCCGCTGCCTACGCTCGTCACTACATGCTGCGCATGCGGATTGAACCAGGTCTTGCCGTCGAACACATTCAAGGTCACACCGCGCCACTTCAAGTCGTAAGCGCCATGTGTATCGCCATCGATTTGGATGTGCATCACCAGCGAGTTGGACTGTTGTATCTCGCCGATCTGGCCGAGTTGCACTTGGTCGCTGAAGCCGGTGCTGAATGCGTGGTTCCGGGCAAAGGCGCTGAGATATCCGGTCGATGTGCGGGGCAGCACGAAGAAAATCGCCGTAGCGCCCAGCAAGATGAGGATCGCAAGCAGCGGCGAAGCGCCGGCAAGCGAAAACGCCATCTGTCGATGAGAGTCTTCACTCGATGACGTCGCTCGAACCGTGGCTTGGCCGGTAGCGTGACGCATCTCCATCAGGATGCAGGCCACAACCGCCATCAGCATGAATGCGACGAAGGCGAAAAGAAAAATGCTGTCCACCGTGAGCACCGCGGCCGCGAGCACCATGAGGAAAGAGATGACCGCAAGGAAATAATAGTCTCGGTCACGCCGGGTGGAGAACAGGCGCACTACCATGACGAAAAGCACGAGGTGGACCGTGGCGGTCACGAACAAACCCGAAAACACGAAGTAATCCGCGAGATAGAACGCGACATAGCCCAGCGTCAGCGTGGTGGTCCAGCTCTCAGGAATAAGCAGTGTGCGGCGAGCAGCCAGCAGGTATCCACGAAAGAGAATTGCAGCACCGACGAGCAGAACCGTGGGCAAGTCCAGGCCACCGGTGGAAACCAGCGTCCCGAAGCCACACAACACCAGCAAGTACAGCGCGACTTCAAGGTAGCGCTGGACGGCGCTGGGCAGCGGAACGTTCTCGGATTGCAGGCTGCGAGCGAGAGTCATGAATCAGATAGACGGATCAGATAAATTGCTTCGTCTATTGTTGGCCATTCCGTTGCGAAAGGGAAGAGTACGATCGGAATGCTAGAATCAAATAGGTCAGGCATCGGTCCCGCGCGACGCACTCCCGCCAACCCCGCCAGGTCCGGAAGGAAGCAACGGTAACGGGCTCTTGCGTGTGCAGTGGGTCGCCGGTGTCTGGCTTTTTAGTTTCGCTGAACCCGTTCGGTGATAGCCGCGGCAGGTTGAACGTGTGCGCGCTCCTTCAGCCGCATTAAGTTGGACATTGCTGTCCGCGTAGGTCACAATAACCGTTTCACATTTCATCCGGGAGAACTTATAGAGTGAGCCAACTTGTGCGCGTTAAGATCAGCGCTCTTGGAGCCTACGTTCCGCCCCGCCTCTTAACCAATGCCGACCTCGAAAAGATGGTGGAAACCAGCGATCAGTGGATCACTGAGCGCACGGGAATCCGTGAACGCCACATCGTCGACAAAGGCGCTGCGACCAGCGACTTGGCGGTTGAAGCTGCCAAGAAAGCTTTGGCGCAGCGCGGCATTGAGCCTAGCGATCTCGACGCGATTCTCGTCGGCACCGTCACCCCAGACATGTTTTTTCCCTCCACCGCTTGCCTGGTACAGAACAAACTGGGAGCAAAAGGAGTTTGGGGATTTGATCTGTCGGCGGCCTGCTCGGCATTCTTATATGCACTGCAGGTGGGAACTCAATTCGTGGCCACGGGCGCGCACAAGCGCGTGATGGTGATCGGGGCCGACGTCATGTCGTCGATCATCGACTATACCGACCGAGCTACCTGCATCATCTTCGGCGACGGCGCGGGCGCGGTCATTCTCGAACCGGCCGAAAACGATTCTTTAGGCATGATCGATTTCATCCACGAAGTCGACGGATCAGGCGGATGCTCGCTCTACATGCCCGGCGGAGGCAGCCTCAATCCGTCGACGCACGAAACCGTGGACCAGAAAATGCATTACGTTCACCAGGATGGCCAGGCGGTTTTCAAATTCGCGGTGCGCAAGCAGACCGAACTCTGCGAAAAGATTCTGGAACGCAACGGGATTAAAGCTTCCGATATCGACGTGTTCGTCGCGCATCAAGCCAATAAGCGAATTATCAACGCCACGGCGGAGAGACTAGCCTTGCGACCCGAGAGTGTCGTTATCAACATTGACCGCTACGGAAACACCACCGCCGGCACGATTCCACTCGCGATGGACACGGCTCGACAGGAAGGCAAGCTCAAGAAAGGTGATTTGGTGCTGCTGGCGTCGGTAGGCGCTGGATTTACGGTGGGCGCTACTGTGTTGCGTTGGGCGTATTAAACACGCTCTCTACTCGCCGTTTGCGCCGCTGCTGTTCTTCTGCTGCTCGAACGGTTTTTGCAGATACTTCCGCGCTTCTTCCAGCGCTCCTTGCGTGTTGTCATTGGTCTGCAAGGCCTGGCGATACTCGTTAGTAGCGCGCTCCCGCTGGCCGGTAATGTCAAAAATCTTGCCTAGCTGAATGTGGCTCCAAACCTCGGTCCAGCGCGGATCGCCGTCGCCGTTGAGCGCATCCCGGTAAGCGTTAGCGGATGCCTGGTAGTTCTTTTGCGCGAAGAAAACCTCGGCGATGCGATAGTGCGCCAGCGAGCTGTTCTTGTTGACCTCGAGTGCCTTGTTGTATTCCGTGAGCGCTCCGGCGAAATCGCCTTGTTGAACCAAGGCCTGTCCCCGCTGAATGGACGCCCGCAACTTTACGTCAGGCGAGTTTCGCAACACGCGATTGTCTGGATCGATCGAAATCCGGCGCGGCTTGCCGAAAGTTTCCAGCGTGAATGCGGAATCAGTTCCCACTACGTCAATGCGCTTTTGTTCGGTTTTGCCATCGGTGTCCACCTTCAACTCAACCGGCATGCGGAAAAGATCGAGATCTTGTGTGATCTGACCCACGATGCGGAAGCCCGCGCAGCGTTGACCGGCAGGGCATCTGGTGCCCAGCCTATAGACCGTGTACTTGGTTTTGAATTCTGGAGCGCCGGTAGAGTCCAACCACTGTGTGAAAAACCATGTGAGTTTATCGCCGTAGCTCTGTTCCGCGACGGCCTCGAAATCATCCAGTGACGCTGACTTGCCCGCGTATTTCGTGGCAAAAGTGCGCATCGTCAGGTCGTACTTCTGATCTCCCTCCACCCAGCGCAGCATGTGCAAAATCATCGCGCCCTTGTCGGTCGCGAGCGATTGGAACTCGGGCGAGAACATGTCCAGCTTGCCGATGGTCGCGAGCGGCACCGAATCATAAGCCAGCGCTCCCACCGACATATCTTTCACCACTTCCTCCAGACCAGACGCGCCAGCGGCGTTTTCCACGTAACGCGCTTCCGAGTAGCGCGCGAAACCATCGCACAACCACCAGTCGTCGATGGTGGCGGGGCTCACGGAAACTCCCCACCACTGATGTGAGATAGTGTTCGCCAGCAATCGATAATTTACTTTGTCGGTCACGGCCCGGCTCGCGATCGCCGCTATTTCCGGCGCCCATGCCGAGGGCACGGTATCGTTGGGAATCTCCACCACTTTCATGCTTGATGAAGGTGCCACTCCATAAAGCGTCACGTAGTAAGTGAATTCTTTGATCGCTGTCTCAGCGTACATCGCCCCCAGATTTTGGTGGGTCGGCTTAAAAAAGACGTGCAGGTCGACCCCGGCTTCGTCACTCTTGAATTCCTGAAAAGTTCCAGCGAGGATGGTCCCGGGGAAGCTAGGCTTGTCCCAGGTGAAGGTGAAGGTCTTGGTGGGCAGAGCGCTTGTGGCCGCTTTCTTGGATGGAGTACTGCCGGCCGTCTCCTTGCCGCTGCCAATTACTACCATGTGGGCGGGCACGGTGATGTTCATCGTCGCGGTGAAGCGGTTGATCCCATAAGCATTCACCGGAAACCAGCGCCCGGCATAGAGCAGGTAACTGGTGTCGTCATTGATCGAGGCCAGTTTCAGCCCTTGTACCGGGCTGTCGTCAGCGGAATCGAGCGTGCCATCGTATTCAAACGTCAGGGTAGTTGAACTGCCTTTGCTGAGCGGCTTCGACAGCTGCACTCGCACCGTAAAATCCTGAGTCATGCGCTCCGGGGATAGCGTTTGCCCGCTATCGTCGGTCACTTTGGTGACGCGCAAACCGTTGTTCAGTTCGAACGTGGCCGCACTGATGTCTTCCAAGGCGGTGAATTTCACTTTGGCCCGGGCAGAGATTTTATGAATATGTGGCGTCAGTTCGGCGTCGATTTGGTAGTCGTCCACCCGCAGCCGAGTCTTCTCGGCCGCCCACATGGGTAGCGAAACTAACAAAAGCAATAGAACGAGAAAGTTAGTTAGGGCCCGACGCTGGCGTCGAGGTTCGAGGAACATTCAGGAACGTCTCCCGGGCAATCCCGCAGGTCTCTAAGCTCTATGATGAAGATTGTTACGCAAAAGATGCTGGTAGGACAAGGGTTAGGTGTTTTTGATCGATTTTGTCATTCGGGTTCAGTCTACCCATTGTCATCCCAAGAAGCGCTCGGTTTACTCTACCCTTGTTATTCCGAGGAGCGAAGCGACGAGGAATCTGCTTTTACCGACCCGGCAGACCCGTATCCCTCGCTGGATAGCCTGTCTCGGTTCAACTCCGCCTCATCGGCGTTCGTAGCAGCGCCACAATTTCCTCAGCCGCCCGCGCCGCCGGATGAAGCGCTTCTGAATTCGGGCCTCGCAGCAAGGTTCTTACCTGAGCCAAGCCTTCAATCATCCGCTCGCGCGCCGGACCGTCGCGAAGAATCTCAGTGAGTCGTGCCACCACTTTCTCGGACGTGAAGTCATGCTGGACCAACTCCGGCACAATCTCTTTTCCGGCAATCAAATTCACCATGGCAAAGTGCGGCACCTTAACCCGCGACCGCCCTAGTAAATAAGTCAACGGAGAGACGCGGTAGACCATCACGAACGGCGTGCCCATCATCGCGGCTTCGACCGTGGCCGTGCCGCTGGCAATGATGCCGGCGCGGGAGTACGCCAGGGCGGGCAGGGCGTCTGTGGTTAGGTGTATCGCAGTAGTGAAGACGTCGCTCCTCATCACTTCAAGAATAAGATCCTTTGAAATCGTCGGAGCCACAGGAAGCACAAACTCATACTCATCGCCCAAAAAATTTGCGGCCCACAGCATCTCTGGCAGATTCATTCGGACTTCTTTAGCGCGACTGCCAGGCATCAGCGTAATCCACTGCCTGGAAGCGATGAGTCCGTTTTCGGTAGCGTATTGGTCGCGAGTAACTACAGGGGGACCTAGGTCGGCGAGCGGATGTCCCACGAAACTCGTGTCTACTCCACGATCGCGGTAAAACTTTTCTTCGAAGGGGAAAATCACCAGAGCCTTGTCGATGTATTTGCGCAGCAACCGGACCCGCCCCTGGCGCCACGCCCAGAACTGCGGGCAAACGTAGTACACGACAGGAATCCCGCGCTTCCGCATCTGCCGAGCCACTCGCCAATTAAAAGCAGGAGAATCGATGACGATGGCGAGATCAGGCCGGCGCTTATCGGCTTCCGCGATCAACTTGTGAAACAAGCGATAGATCTTCGGCAGATGGCTGACAATTTCGGAAATGCCGACCACCGCGAGGTCTTTCGCATCGACGACAATGTCGCACCCAGCAGCCCGCATTCGATCCCCGCCAGCACCAAAAAATTCAATGTGAGACCGCGTAGCGACAGCCGCTCCCGGCTGTCCAGCAGAGCGCCCCGCAGTCAAGCGTCGCCGCAAAGCTTCGATGAGCTGAGCCCCATACATTTCCCCCGAGGCCTCACCAGCCGAGATGAGAATCCGCACGCAGAGATTGTATTAGGGCCTGATGAAACTACAAACTTGCCGCTCCTGGCGCAGGCTCGTTTCATCGAGTCCACGGCTCAGATTTCCCTTGTTCAATCCCTGCCAGTTGCTACAATGTGCGCCAAATGCGAATCCATCAATTCCCGCCAGACTTGCGCACGCGGACACGGCTCGCGTGGCGATGTGGTGGAATGCTGGTTATTATTTGTTGCGCGGCAGGCCGGACGATGCTGGCCCAGGACGAGCCATTGAGCCGGGAAGATCGTAGTAAAGCCAAAGAAATGCTTTGGACAGTTCACGATGACATAAAAGAGAACTATTTCGATAAAAAGTACAAGGGTCTTGATCTCGATGCCCGTTTTAAGTTGGCCGAAAAGAAAATTGAAACCGCCCCTACCATGAATCAGGCGCTCGCGGACATCGCTGGCGCAGTTGGCGCCCTAGAAGATTCTCACACCTTCTTCCTTCCCCCACCGCGGCCCTATAAACACTCCTACGGACTGGTTATGCAACCAGTTGGTGACACGGATTGTTTCGTAACTGCCGTTCGGCCTGGCAGCGACGCCGAGAAAAAAGGCCTGAGGCCGGGCGATCAGTTGCTAAGTGTAAATGGCTATACCGCGATACGACAGGACATGTGGAAGATCGAATACGTCTTCAACGTTCTACGGCCTCAGCCTGGACTTCGGCTGGTTGTGCAATCCCCAGGGGGAGTGCCCCGCCAGGTTGACGCTATGGCCTCCATGCGCGCCACGGAGCGGCTCAGAGACCTTTTGGATTACCGATCATTTGCGCTAGAGGAATCCGAGCACAAGCGGAGTCATCACACTCGTTCTGTTGAATATGGAAAAGACGCCATCATCTGGAAGCTGCCAGATTTTGTCTTCGACACTGACGAAGCCAACAAAATGCTGGACCTCATCCGTTCTCACGATGCGCTAGTTCTAGACTTGCGCGGCAATCCGGGAGGCTCGGTAGATTTCCTCGCTCGATTGCTGGGAGGCATGTTTGACCATGAGGTCAAAATCGCCGATCGGGTCCGAAGAAACGGCATTAAGGCGCAATCGACGAAGTCGCGTGGCGACAAGACGTTTCGCGGCAAACTGGTTGTGCTGGTGGACAGTCAATCCGCATCGGCTTCCGAGATCTTTGCGAGGGTTGTGCAACTGGAGAAAAGGGGCGCGGTTGTTGGCGATCTGTCCTCGGGCAGCGTAATGGAGAGTATGGTATACCCGCATGCCACTGGTGCCATGGTGATAACTTTCTTCAGTTCCGCGATCACCGACGCAAATCTAATTATGGGGGATGGAAAAAGTCTTGAACGCGTCGGCGTGATGCCCGATACCCGCATTCTTCCTATGCCCGGCGATCTTGCGGCGGGCCGGGACCCGGCATTGGCGTACGCCGCCGGCCTGGTTGGTCTGAAGCTCACGCCGGAGCAAGCCGGCAAGCTATTTCCTGTCGAATGGCCCAGTGAATAGTTCGTCGGCGTAGCTAGCCGCGATTTCGCTACTTACCGTCCGGCGGATGCGGCAACTGCAGCCCGGTTGCTTGCCAGCAGCTTCAACATGGCTTGGGCATCGGCGGGACGGGAATAGCTGTATCCCTGCGCCATCTCGCAATTGAGCTGCTTGAGCAATCTGATGTGCTCTTCTGTTTCTGTCCCTTCGGCGACAACCTTCAAACCAAGATTGTGAGCGAGCATAATGATGACTCGCACAATCTCGTGGCTTTCCGGGTCGCTGTTCATGTTCATAATGAAGGCTCGGTCGATTTTCAAGGTGTCGACGGGAATACGACGCAAGCGGCTGAGCGAGGAATAGCCCGTGCCAAAATCATCGATGCTCATGCGAACTCCGAGTGCCTTCAACTGCGCCAGCACTTGACCAGATTTTTCCGCATCTCCCATGGCGATGGTCTCGATGATCTCGAGCTGTAAGCAGGCGGGATCAAAGCCGATCTCCGCAAGGGTTTTGCCAATCTCGCTGGCCAAGTCAGGCTGCGCGAACTCTTTGGGAGTGATGTTGACGCTCATGGTGAGCGGCGGATTTGCTGGAAACTCGGACTGCCAGGATTGGAGCTGTTGGCAGGCTTCGCGCCGCAGTTGCCGGTTCATGGGAATAATGAGCCCAATCTCCTCTGCAACCGCGATGAACTCAATCGGTGGAAGGATGCCCTCCGGCCGTTGCCAACGAGTCAGCGCCTCGAAGCCTGTGATCTTGCCGGTTTGCAACGACACAATAGGCTGGTAGAAAACGCGGAATTCTCCCTGATCGAAGGCCTTGCGCAGATCCGTCTCCAGGCGCAGCCGCTTCACCGCAGCGTCATGCATGGCGGTGTCCGACACTTCGCAACGAGCTTTGCCCGCCCGCTTGGCTCGGTACATGGCTATGTCCGCATCACGCAGGAGATCCTCCGCCTGAGTGTGCGGGCTGGTGCTGGCGGTGATTCCAATGCTTGCCGAAATTACGATTTCCTGTTGGTTTACTACAAAGGGCGTCGCCAGTTCCGATTGCACCCGCTCCGCCACACGAACGGCTTCAATGGGGTCGCGAATGTCATCTAGGAGGATGGTGAATTCATCGCCTCCAAGTCTGGCTAGCGTGTCGTCGTTGGTGGGCTTGTCGACAAGGCCGTTACCACGCGGGCGCGAGACGGTATCGGCTCGCCGTACTGCGTCCTTCAATCTCTGCCCGATTTTGATCAGCAGCTCATCCCCTGCCGTGTGTCCCAGACTGTCGTTGACGATCTTGAATTCGTCGATATCGATGAGTAACACCGCAAACTTGTAGTTTGCATGTCTCTTGGAGAGAGTCAGGGCGTGCTGCAGTCGATCCAGGAAGAGAGCGCGGTTGGGCAGATTGGTGAGCCCGTCGTGAAATGCGTTGTGCGCAAGCAGTTCCTCGGCTCGCTTTCGCTCGGTGATGTCGCGGTTGACGATGACCAGTTTGTCGGTCAGCCCTTTGGCGTTGCGGATTGGGCTGGCGGTCGATTCCAGAGTGCGCCATGATCCGTCTTTGTGACGGATTCGGTATTCCATCGGCTCTCCGTGACCGGTGAGCCGGGCCTGTTCCGCCGCTTTCAATACTCGCGGGCGATCGTCGGGATGAATTTGGTCGAACGACGAACTGCTCTTCAAATCCTCGGGAGAATATCCCAGGACCTTTTCATAAGCGGGACTGTTGTACAGCCGGCGACCATCGCTGCCCACCAGCGCGATCATGTCGGCAGCATTTTCACTGATGAGCTGAAACAGTTGGTCCCGCTCAGCCAGTTGGCGCCGAATGCGGTGCAGTTGAAAATGCTGGTAAATGGTGTAGAAGTCGAAGAGTAAAACCAGAGCCGCCAGCCCGCGTACCCACTCCCTCAGGTCGAACCAATAGGATGCGTCGCTGTCCCAACGGAACCAGGGAAAAGTGAAGGAGACAATGCCCAAGGTCAAGGCTAGGGTCACCGCTATGGCGAATCCCCAAAGCCACCATTCGCGCCCGTCGATCTGGCGCATCTGCGTGGGAATCGCCTCGGGGCTATTCTGATTTACTTCTTGAAACGCCTGCTGATCCATGCGGTTTTGACTGCTGCTGAACTATACGGATTCTAATCTGCGGAGAAAGTCGGAGAAGAGTTACGAAAGTTGGGCCGTCAGTGCTCACGGACTGCACCGCCATAAGAAAAAGCAAACTAACGGACACGCCAACTATACCGGCTGGGTCTTAATCGTCTGCGCCAGCGGTCACTTGCGAGCCTGAAGCGACTTCCTGATCTTTGTACTGCAGCTGATAAAGCTTGTAATAAATGCCGTGTTGCGCGAGCAGTTGCTGGTGAGAGCCCATCTCGCGCACTTGTCCTTTGTGCATCACGACAATCTTATCGGCGCGTTGGATGGTCGAAAGCCTGTGGGCGATGATTACCGACGTGCGGCCTTCGACCATGCGGCTGAGGGCATCGCGCACCCGGAATTCTGTTTCGGTATCTACGCTGGATGTGGCTTCGTCCAGCACCAGAATCTTAGGATCGTGTGCCAGGGCGCGAGCAAACGAGATGAGCTGCTTTTGTCCGGTCGAAAGCGTGCTGCCGCGTTCGCGTACTTCCTCGTCGAATCCGTTGGGGAGCGTGCGGATGAAGTCGGCAAGATTCACGTCTTCTGCAGCTTTCTCGACGTCCTCGTCGTCGATCTCGGACGTGCCGAGGCGGATGTTGCTCGCGACCGTTCCGCTGAACAGGAACGGGTCTTGTAGAACGACCCCAAAGCGGCGGCGAAGGTCGACGAGATCCATTTCCTTAACGTCGACTCCGTCGATCCTGATCGCGCCCTTCTGCACGTCATAGAAGCGCATGAGAAGCGAGATGATTGTGGTTTTGCCGGCTCCAGTGTGGCCGACAAAGGCAACCGTCTCTCCGGGTTCGATCGCGAAGCTTACATCACGTAGGACCCAATCGGGACCCTCCGCCTGTGGAGGACGAGCGTCCGCGCCCGTCGGCGAAGATGTCTTTAGCAAGCCAGCCGAGGACACATGGCCTCCATCGTTTTCCCTTCGAACACTCCGATAAGCGAACCACACGTGGTCGAATTCGATGCGGCCAGGACCGTTCGGTGTCTTAGTGACAGCAGGTGATGTGATCTCAGCCGGAGTGTCGAGCAGCTTGAAGATGCGCTCGCTCGAAGCCATGGCCGATTGCAGGATGTTGTATTTCTCGCTCAGGTCCTGAATGGGCCGGAAGAAGCGCTGCGCATACTGAATGAAGGCCACCAGCACGCCAAGCGTAGTCGTGTTGCGGATCACGTCATTGCCGCCGAACCAAATCACGCTGGCAATTGCAATCGCGGAGAGAACTTCTACGACTGGATAGTAGACGGCGTGGGCCATAATCGCGTCTTTGTACGCGTCCATGTGGACGGAGTTCACTTCGGAAAACTTGTCATAGGCGCGTTCTTCGCGATTGAAGAGCTGCAAAACGACCATGCCGCTCACATGTTCTTGCAGATACGCATTGATTCGGGCAATGGCCACGCGAATGCGCCGGTAAGAATCGCGGACTTTGTCGCGGAAAATCTTGGTTGCGATGCCAATCAGCGGCAACACGGCGAACGTGATCAGAGCCAGCTTCCAGTTCATGCGCAGCATGATGGCGATAATGCCGGCCAGCACGAAGACGTCTTCGAAAATCGAGACCACGCCCGAGGTAAACATTTCGTTGACCGCATCTACATCGGTGGTCACGCGAGTGACCAGGCGGCCGACGGGATTCTTGTCGTAAAAACCGATGTGCATGCGCTGCAGGTGACGGAATATCTGGGCGCGCATATCGAACATCGTCTTCTGCCCCGCCCACTGCATGTAATAAGTCTGCAGATATTCCAGAAGGAAACTGAAGATCAGAAGGCCGACATAAAGGGTAGCAATCTGCGCAATGCCAACCAGCGCCTTGTTACTTAAGAAGCGATCCAGCGGCGTGTGCAGTCCGCGAACCGGGGCCAGATAGCGATCGACCACGACTTTCGTGAGATAGGGGCCGAGAACGTCAGCCCCGGCCTTCAGCAAAATGGAGGTCAGTGCAATCCCTACCTGCCACTTGTAGGGGCGCAGGTAGGTGAGTAGCCGTTTCATCAACCGGCTGTCATAAGCTTTGCCTAATACTTCTTCTTCCGAGGCCATTGGGGGCTACTGTCTGGGGCTAACGTCTAAAGATACCCTAGATAGATGGGAAACAAGCCGAGGAAGATGAAAAAGCTTTTCCATGCTTCCGTAGAAAGATAACCTGTTACTTCTCTTTCGCGTCGTTTCAGGGCAGAGACGTGGCAAGCTACGTCTCTACGCAACTTTTCGAAGTACCAGGGCGGAGTTTTTTGATCCGAATCCCACACAGTTGCAGATCGCATGCTCGATTTGAGCCTTACGATCGACGTCGGGGACGTAATCCAGATCGCACTCGGGGTCGGAGACGTCGAGGTTAATGGTTGGAGGAATTTTTCCGTGCTCCATGGCGATGAGGGTTGCAGCCAGGCTGGCCGAGCCGCAGGCGCCCTGGGCATGCCCGATCTGCGACTTCAATCCGGACATCGGAATACGACTCGCGTGCTTGCCGAGAGCGAGTTTCAGAGCCCGGGTTTCGACCCGGTCATTCATTTCGGTGGAGGTGCCGTGAAGATTCACGTAGTGGACGTCGGCGGGTGCGATATGTGCTTCTTCAAGAGCCAGAGTGATGGCGCGGGCGGGTTCTTCCGGCGAGTCGCTCATTCGGACCCGGTGGAAGGCCTCGCAGGTAGAAGCGTATCCACTAATTTCGGCGTAGATACGAGCGCCGCGCGCACGCGCGTGTACGTAATCCTCGAGGATGAACATCCAGGAACCCTCGGCGATTACAAAGCCGTCGCGGTCGGCGGAAAACGGGCGCGAGGCGCGGTCGGGCGCGTGATTCCATGACTGCGTCAACGCTCGCAGCAAAGTGTAGCCCTTGATGATGCCGGCAGTGATGGGCGAGTCCACGCCGCCAACTAGAAACATGGGCTGCACCCCGGCTTGAATATGCTGATAGGCGTAACCGATGGCGTCTGTCGATGAAGTACAACCTGCCGTGACGACGTGGCTGTAGCCGCGAAAACCGAAGCGCATGCTGATCTCACTAGGGATCGTGCCCATGGTTCCGCTCGGAATACAGAACAGGCTGACTTGCTTGACATGGCCGGAATGCCAGAGACGATATTGCTCCTCAGAAAACTCCTGTGCCCCGCCACCGGTGCCGAGGACCACGCCGATTTCGCGTTTCTCGTCCATGGACATTGCCGCAGGGTCCAGGCCCGCGTCTTGAATGGCCTCGCTCGATGCAGCTACGGCCAAGGGGACAACCCGCGAGACGTGTTTGCGCTCGCGGACATCGACCCATGCGAGTTCGTCGAACTCAGGGATTTCGCCAGCGATGTGTACCGGAAGGTCGGACGGATCGAAGCGCGAAATGCGCTTCACGCCTGATTTCCCCGCCAGAATGGCACGGCAGAAGGCTTCCTTACCGATGCCATTTGGGCTGACCACGCCCATGCCAGTGATAACCACGCGCGAAAGCGTCATCAGTTTGTAGTTCCTACGCGGAGTCGCACAGGATAGAAACCCGACCCCTGCCGGTTAGTTCCGATAGCACGATCGAATGTTCTATACCCGACTTGCTGTTGTCCCGTGCCACCCGTGGGATAATCATTGAGATGCCGCTCGGACTGTACATCTCCGTGCCGTTCTGTCGCACCAAGTGCAGCTATTGCAACTTTGCTTCGGACGTCTTCTCCCGCTCCGTCTTCCAGCGCTATGTGGACCGCGTGTGTGCTGACATGAAGCGTGACAACCCGACTCTAGCACAGATCGACGGGCATACCGACCGGATTGTCGACTCCATCTACCTGGGCGGCGGAACCCCTACTGTACTTGATCTAGCACAATTGCAGCGGTTATTTGTCTCGATTTCGGAAAATTTTGAGGTTCAGGCAGGCACTGAGATCACGGTTGAATGTGCTCCGGGGACGCTGACTACCGGCGTAATCGAAGCTCTGAGGCGCTGCGCTGTGAACCGGGTGAGCCTGGGCGTGCAGTCGTTCGTTGACCAGGAGGCGGCCTCGGTCGGGCGTTTGCACAATCGGACGACGGTGCTTGAAGATGTCGCAAATCTGCGCGCCGCCGGCATTGCGAATATCAACATCGACCTGATCGCGGGGCTGCCTCATCAGACCGTCGACAGCTGGACATTTTCTGTAGAGCAGACTATTGCGAGCAAAGTTCCGCACGCCAGCGTGTACATGCTCGAGGTAGATGAAGATTCGCGTCTCGGCAGGGAAGTGATCGCTGGCGGTACAAAATATCACGCTCACTTCGTGCCCGATGAAGATGTCACTGCGGATTTGTACCTCATGGCCTGTGAGCGACTGGAAGCTGCGGGTGTGCAACAGTACGAGATATCCAACTTCGCGCGGCAAGGGTATGAGTCACGGCATAATCTGAAGTATTGGACGCGGCAGCCTTATCTGGGATTTGGCGTGGACGCGCATTCGATGCTGCCGGTGTTCGGAGCGGAAGCGGTACGGTTTTCTAGCCCGGATTCACTGGAGGCGTATGTTTCCGGAGCTGCGCTGAATCGTACTCCGGTTTCGCCCGCCGCCGCGCTTGAGGAGACATTCTTTCTAGGTCTGCGGCTGAATTGCGGCATTGACTTGCATAAGGTTGCAGCGGAGTTCGGGGAAGACACGATCGCAGAATTTCGCGAGACCATTGCTGATTTCGTGCAGACTGGATTGATGGAAAGGCAAGGAGACGTGATCCGTCTAAGCCAGAAGGGCCGGCTTCTTTCTAACGAAGTGTTTGAGCGATTTCTCTTTGCGACAGATGATGTTCCCGCCCGATGAGGAGGGCCATACGTCAGTCTCCTCGCGGAGACAGAACACGCTCCGAGGGTAACTTTTACTCTGGCTTGCCGCTATGTTCTAATCGAATGTTTTGCACTCGCTGCGTGAGGATCAAATGCTCTACGCGGCGTTCTTACCCGACCGGAGGAACCTTGGATTTCTTATTGAACGAGGAACAACTTCATCTGAAGAAGAGTGTGCGCGAATTTGCCGAGCGCGAGATCCTGCCGAATGTCATGAAATGGGATGAGGCGGGCGAATTTCCGTTGGCCACGATCAAGGAACTCGGCAAGCTGGGCCTGCTCGGTGCCGTTTTTCCGACGGAATACGGCGGGGCGGGGATGGGTTACATCGAGTACGTCACTGCGATTGAGGAACTCTCTCGCGTGGATGGCTCGGTAGGTATCATCGTCGCGGCACACACGTCGCTTTGCTCGAACCACATTTTTCTCGCCGGCAGTGAGGAGCAGAAGAAGAAATATGTCAGCAAGCTGGCAACTGGCGAATACATCGGCGCCTGGGGACTCACGGAGCCGTCGTCGGGATCGGATGCAGGCAGCGCGCGTATGACCGCGGTGCGCAAGGGAAACACCTGGGTCCTGAACGGCACCAAGACATTTTGTACCAATGGACACTACGCCGACGTGTTGGTCGTGATTGCGGTGACCGATCGCGCGGCGCATACTCACGGGCTGTCCGCGTTCATTGTCGAGAAAGGCGCGAAGGGATTTCGTCCGGGCAAGAAAGAAAACAAACTGGGGTTGCGCGCCAGCGATACCGCGGAGTTGATCTTTGAAGATTGTGTGATTCCCGCGGAAAATCTTCTGGGCAAAGAAGGCGACGGATTCATCGATGCCATGCGAGTGCTGGATGGCGGACGCATCTCGATTGCGGCGTTGTCCCTTGGCATGGCTGAGGGCGCGTACGAAGCGGCGCTGAGGTATTCCAAGCAGCGCAAGCAGTTTGGCAAGGCGATCAGCGAATTTCAGGCGATCCAATGGAAACTGGCGGATATGGCAACTGAGATTGAAGCGGCTAAACTGCTGACATTCCGTGCGGCGTCGCTGAAAGATGCGGGTTCGAAAAGTACGCTGGAGTCGTCCATGGCAAAGCTGTACGCCAGCGAGGTAGCTGTCCGTTGCGCTAACGAGGGCGTGCAGATTCACGGTGGATATGGATTCATCAAAGATTATCCGGCGGAGAAATTCTATCGCGATGTGAAGCTGTGCACCATCGGTGAAGGGACCAGTGAGGTTCAGCGGTTGGTGATCGCGCGACAGCTGCTGAAGGATTAAACTCGATTTGCCACGGATTAACGCGGATTTCCACGGATACTGTATGTCCTTTCGGACTGAGGCCACGAAAGATTTCCGGCCTTTGGGCCTCTGCTTTACACTTAAGCGTTGAGCCCAAACTTCCAACCACTGATTGAGAGCTTGCGCTCTGGCGCTCCGCGAAGTTTGGCGCGGGCTATCTCTATTGTCGAGAATCGCTTACCAGGCTGGGCGGAGCTTCTGAAGGCTCTATTCCCGCAAACCGGTCACGCGCGGATTCTGGGCCTTACCGGTGCGCCAGGCGCGGGCAAGAGCACGCTGGTCGATCAACTGGCCAAGCACTATCGAAAGCAGAACCGCACAGTCGGGATCATCGCAGTTGATCCCACCAGCCCTTACACTGGCGGCGCAATTCTTGGGGATCGCATTCGCATGCAGGATCATTTTTCTGATCCGGGCATTTACATTCGCAGCATGGCGACGCGCGGCTCGCTGGGTGGGTTGGCGCGCACGACCGCCGATGTCGCCACGGTGATGGATGCTTCCGGACGCGACTTGATCATGATCGAAACCGTCGGCGTCGGGCAGGATGAAGTGGATATCGTCCGACTGGCCGACGTGACAGTTGTGATTCTGGTCCCGGGGATGGGCGACGATGTGCAGAGCATCAAAGCCGGAATCATGGAGATTGCCGATATTTTTGTGATCAACAAAAGCGACCGCGAGGGCGCTGAGCGGGTGGAGCGTGAGATTCGCGCCTTGCAATCGCTGGCGATTCGCAGCGATCATTGGACGCCATCGATTGTTAAGACTGTAGCCAGCGACGGAACTGGAATCGGTGAATTGGTCGCCGCCATTACAGAATACGAAGCGTATCTGCAAAAGGAAAATCTGGTCCTGCAACACAGCATTGAAAACTGGCAAGAGCGGTTGATCGAGATGCTGCGTGACTCGCTGCTCGAAAGAGCTCGCGATCAAATGCAAGATGGTAGACTCGCGGCTTACGCCGCCGAAGTTGCCGGACATAAACGCGATCCGTATACGCTGGTGGAAGAAATTGTGAGCAAGATAGCCAAGAGCTAGTTTTGGGCGAGAATTGAATGTTTACCATTGACCATCTCGGTATTGCGGTAAAGTCGCTGGCGGCGGCGAAAGGGATCTACGAAAAGTTGGGTTTGACCGCGACCGCCGAAGAAGTGGTTGAAGGCGAGCAGGTCCGCGTAGCGATGTTGCCTGTCGGAGAGAGCCGTCTGGAGTTGATGGAGGCGACATCGGAGGGCTCTGCGGTGGCGAAGTTCATTGCCAAACGCGGAGAAGGGCTGCATCACGTTTGCTTGCGCGTGCCGGATTTGACCGCAGTCGTCGAACGTCTGAAAACGGACGGAGTGAGGCTAGTTTCCAACGAAATCAAGATCGGCGCAGGCGGCCATCGCTATGTGTTCGTGCATCCTTCGAGCGCGGGCGGAGTGCTGCTGGAGTTGGTCGAGGCCGGGTACTGACCGAAAGCGGCCGCGATTAATACCGATCTGTACGCCACAATTCTCCATCATGCTTGTTCTGGCTGTTGACACTTCCGGTAAACAGGGCAGCATCGCAATTGCGCAATGCGGCCCAGGTGACGCTTGTGAGGTCATCGAGGTCGCGGAGCTCTCGGGCGGCACATTCTCAGCGGAACTGGTTCCACAAATTGCCGCCTTGCTCGTTAAACACAAATTCAGCAAGCGGGACATTGGCGCTTTTGCTGTGGTTTCCGGGCCGGGGTCATTTACCGGGTTACGCATTGGTCTGGCGGTCATCAAGGGACTTGCAGAAGTGCTCGCAAAGCCGATTGCTGCCGTCTCGCTCCTGCAGGCTCTGGCACGTGCAGCGCACCTTGACGGTCATGTTGTTGCAGCGCTGGATGGCGGGAGAAACGAAGTTTTCCTGGGTGAGTATCAAGTTGGCGATGCAGAGATGCGCTTGATTCGTGAGCGCTTGCTGTCGCGCGAAACATGGTTGGAGTTGACACGAGATGCAGTCGTTGTGACGTCCGACAGCAGCCTCAGGGAAGCGGCGCGGACGAAGGGGTTGCATGTCGTAGAAGTAGGCCGTCCGCGAAGCGATGCAATCGCGCAGCTCGGATGGAGAAAGATTTTGTCGGGAGAGACCATCTCCCCGGAGGCTCTCGAAGCGAACTACATTGGGCGCTCCGAGGCCGACCTCTTCGTGAAGGGCAGCTAGAAGCAAATGGTACTGAATCCGGCGCGACGGATGCAAATTCGCCGTGCCGTCCCAACGGATATTCCGGCCCTGCTAGCGTTGGAGAAACAAGCTGCGACTGCGGCGCATTGGTTGCCGGAGCAGTATGAAGCCGCATTTTCCAGCGAAGGGCTAGCGCGTGTAGTGCTCGTCATCGAAGATTCCGGCCTGGAGGATACCCGCGTGCTGGGATTTATCGTTGGCAGGGCGGTGCATGAAGACTGGGAAATCGAGAACATCGCGGTCGCAGGGGCCGCGCGCCGTCGTGGGCTGGGCACGCGTCTACTTGAAGAATTTATTGACCTGGCGCGGGGCCGAGGGGCACAGTCCATATTCCTTGAAGTTCGCGAATCGAACCTGGCGGCGCGGCGGCTTTATGAGAAGCATGCCTTTGTCGAGACCGGCCGAAGAAAGCGGTACTACCGCGAACCCCAAGAGGATGCAATCGTTTACCGCGTGGAGTTTGCCTGATTTGCACCAGCCTTGGTGCAGTACGGGAAACCCCTGAGAACTCAGCGGATGCCCAACGAGATTTCGCGTTGAAGCAAGCTAGGTCCTGTGGTAAGTTGAAATCTGAAAACCCGGTTAGGAGGTCTGCTGGATGCTAACTTCTAGGGACCAGCTCTTCGCCAATCATGATGAATTTCGAAAACTGGCGATGGAGCATACGCTCTACGAAAAACGCCTTGATTCACTCACCGAAAAACGCTATCTCACCGACGACGAAAAACTGGAAGAAGTGCGACTTAAGAAGCTGAAGCTCCGTCTGAAAGACCAGATGGAGAGTATTGAACGGCAGTATCGGCAACAGCCACAAAATCAGGTAGCCTAATCCAGCTCCAATCTTTTGCGGCTAAGCCGCTGACGGGATTATCTGTCTCCAATCAGAGCGCTGGTAAGCGCCTTTTTCATTTGCATTTAACACGAAAAAGTAAGCCGCGCTCCGCGTCTGCACTATAATTCTTGCAGATTTCCGAACATGGTTCGTGACGCCTACTATTACGCATTTCCGCTTTTGGCGTCTGCAGCGCTGATCGCGTGGCTCGCCGGTCCGCTTTGGGCGGTGCCGGTGTTGTTGCTGGTGGTGTTTTTTCTGTGGTTTTTTCGCGACCCGAACCGCCTTATCCCTGGCGAGGCAGGCGCTCTCGTGTCACCGGCAGATGGGAAGATTACAGACGTCTCGCCATTGATTTTGAATGGCTCTACGCGTCTTCGGATTAGCATATTTTTGAATGTGTTCGATGTCCACGTGAACCGGTCTCCCGTCAGCGGCGTCATTCGCAGCGTCGAGTATCACAAGGGGAAGTTTGTCAACGCCATGAATGCGGCCTCGGCCGAACTGAACGAACAGAATGTAGTGACGGTTGAAGGCGAGGGCCAGGTTGTCGTGTTCAAGCAGATCGCAGGCCTGCTGGCACGTAGGATCGTCTTCGACAAAAACGTCGGCGACCGGGTGGAACGCGGTGAGCGCGTGGGCTTGATCAAATTCGGATCGCGAGTGGATGTTTTGTTGGATCCCACTGCGGCCCTCAAAGTTAAAGTCGGAGATCGTGTAAAAGGCGGATCAAGTGTGCTGGCCTATCTGAATGCCGAGCGAACACTCGTGGTCGGCAG
>Ga0207000_1014_pt1 | contig 79549 bp, 65 predicted proteins | sample Alteio_BWMinCont_90_FD_153498 | JGI IMG/M metagenome (GOLD analysis project Ga0207000, IMG submission 153498) | Enriched cells from forest soil in Barre Woods Harvard Forest LTER site, Petersham, Massachusetts, United States -... | ecosystem: Environmental > Terrestrial > Soil > Temperate forest >...
CCTGTATAATACACATTCAATAGGTGAAAAATTGCTTGCCAATACTACTTTTCAATATACTTTTCGTATAATTCATTACATTTTGTTATAATGTGCGACAACTAAATTTGAAACTTTTATTGACAATTGCATTCCCGTTGTTACATTTAGCGTTGATGAAATTATTTTAAAAAAGTTTTGATATGCGGGAATAGCTCAGTTGGTAGAGCGTTGCCTTGCCAAGGCAAAGGTCGCGGGTCCGAGTCCCGTTTCCCGCTCCATTTTTATATTTATATTTACAAGGACAACATCAATGAAGTCGATAATGGAAGAAGCTTCTTCGATTTCAAAAGCTATCGAGAAGGGCTGGGTTCGGGCCGGAAAACCGGATGAATTTAGTGTAAAAATTTTTGAAGACGCCGAGAAAAACTTTTTTGGATTTACGGTAAAGCCGGCCAAGGTCGCTATTATCATTCCAAATCAGTCTTTCTTGAAATCGAGCAGGCAGGCGCACGCAACTCGCGATTTGGATTCTGTTGCGCCACATCAAAGACCTGTCTCTCGCTATCCGCAAGCATCAGATGTTTCTGGCTCAAAAAGAGGACCATCAACGTCTCAAGATTTGACAGAACAGAAAAGGTCGTCCTTACGTCCAACCAGCAGTCAAAGCGGGTGGACTGAAGAGCTAAATGCAGCCGCACAAGAATGGCTTGTAGGATGCCTAAGGCAAATGGGAGTTGAAAATTTTGATGTGTCAAAAAATAGCTCTCATAACCAGCTTGAGTTAAAGATCTCTGTACAACTATCAGATTCAAGCGAACAAGAACGAACTATTTTAAAAAGTCTGGCACATCTTGCCATGGAATCACTCAAAAATCGATTCAAGCAAAGTTTAAAATCTCTCAGAATCACCATAAGCAGCGCACGCAATAGCTAACAATATTCTCACATTTGTAAAAGTAAGAGCTCTTGGCGTCACCGAAAAAATGTACAACCATCAAACAGTAGTTGCTCGTTGTACACCAAGTGGCACTGGAGCTCTTGCGCTTATACGCATTTCAGGCCCATTGGCCATCTTTGTTGCAACAGCGTCAAGCAGGCTATGCAATAAAAAAAAACTTGATACCGTCGGCACACATACGATTCATTACGGATCAGTTGTAGATTCCTGTGGCGGCACAATCGATCAAGTACTTTTTTTGGTTATGCATGCTCCACATACATTTACTGGTCATGATACGGTTGAAATTACCTGCCATAACAATCCTTTTTTAGTAAATACAATTATTAAACGTGCCATAGAAAACGGAGCTCGTTTAGCTCGCGAAGGCGAATTTACCAGACAAGCTGTTGAAAATGGCAAAATAGATTGTTTACAAGCAGAGGCTATTAATGAACTTATTAAATCTAATACCCATGCAAGCATTGCAAAATCACTTGCGCAATTAGAAGGATCGTTATCTGCATATGTTGCAACGATAGAGCAGCGATTAATAAAAGCCGTCGCTCTAGCTCAAGCAAGTTTTGAATTTTTAGACGAAGAAGATATGGAATTTGGCGATCAGATATATGACTTGATTGCACAAAGCTTGCAAGAAATTGCAAGCTTATGTTCAGCATCAAAAAAACAACACTATATCAGGCAAGGATTTCGTATTGCATTGATCGGCACGGTAAATGCCGGTAAGTCATCGCTATTTAATGCATTGGTAGGAGAAAAACGAGCCATTGTAACGGCCATTGCTGGAACCACAAGGGACTCGATTGAGTACGGTCTGTATACAAATGATACATATGTAACTTTTATAGATACGGCCGGGATTCGAAATACCAATAATATTATTGAACAAGAGGGGATCCAAAGGGCTCATTTTGCGGCACTGCAATCAGATATCGTACTACTTGTCACTGACAGATCAAAACGCCTAACGGAACAACAGGCAGCAATGTACAAAAACGCTGTAGAAAAATACGGTTCTAAATGTATATTAGTAAAAACAAAATCTGATTTAAAAGAACAAAACAGCATATCTTTACCAATACAAACAATGCATACATCTATCAAATCAGATGAAAGCATTCAGATACTCAAGGGTGCAATGTTACAAAAAATAGAGGCGCTGATTGGGTCTGGAAATGTACCATTCCTGCTCAACGAGCGCCATGTCGGCATTTTGGAAACAACGGAACAGTTATTAAAAAATATAGAGCCAATGCTACGTAACACTCCAATATTTTACGAACTTATTGCATATCAACTTGGGGATGTCATGACTAATCTTAGCCAGATGTCAGGGCGATCCCTGAGCGAACAGTCCATGGACGAACTGTTTAGATCTTTTTGTATTGGCAAATAGACACAATGATCAAGACTCGCACCACTGGGATGGATAAAAATATAATAATAAAATAACTCCGAAAAATCTGTTATGCTACTCTACAAAACAGATGCTTTGGAATCTGTTCAACAATATTGGAATTAACCCCACCTAAAGCATTAACTCATTTAGATCACCATGAAAAAACTCATTATATTAACAAGCACCGGCGGACGCGGGCATATTTCGGCAACTCAAGCTCTTAAAGAATATTTAAAAACAGAATATCAGATAAAATCGGTACTAGCATTTCAAGATCCGCTTGCAGAGATGGATCTTTTTTCTCGAGCCACTAGCAATCGAATTTCATCAGAAAACCTTTACAACATACTGTTGCAACACAAATGGTCTCGCACCATTAATGCATTATGCGTTGTTGGGGGATGGTACTTTCGTTTAATGCACCACCATGTAACGCAGTTATTTATTAATTATTTTGAAAAAGAGCGTCCTGATTTGATTATATCAGTAATTCCTTTAATCAATGGAGCCCTCCTAGATGCTGCTGAACATCTCAACATTCCTCTTGTCATCGTACCAACGGATCTTGATAGCTCAACTTTTGTACAAGGCATAATGCGACCATCATTTAAAAAATTTCGCTACTGTCTACCTTTTAATAATCATATGATAAAAAAAACTATAGAGCATGCAGGGCTGACAAATAGCCAGATATCGATTAGCGGATTTCCAATTCGTGTTGATTTTTTTGAACAAAAAGATCGCGTAGCCCTATTACAAAAACATCACATACCGAACAATGCCAGTGTCATTTTAGTTATGCTCGGCGGGCTTGGATGCACAGAATTGATTCGTATTATTCAAAATCTTAATACCATCGCCATACCGGTGCATCTGCTTGTCTGCATTGGCAAAAGCAAATCCTTACAGGAAACTATCTCTTTGATCGTACTTCCAAGACATATCAGTATAACGATTATAGGATTTACAGACCGGGTAAGCGACCTGATGGCAATTAGTGATCTGTTTATCACTAAATCAGGATCTGTAAGTGTATGTGAAGCCTTGTACATGAATCTTCCAATGTTTCTTGATGGAGGAACATGCCCCCTGACCTGGGAACGTTTAAATCATCATTATATTAAAACCCAGCATGCCGGAGACAGCATTACCAATTATAAAAAGATGCCAGAATTAGTAACAAGGTTGCTTGGCAATAAGAAGCGCATTCTTAGCATCAAACAGGAGATGGTACACAACAAAAAGCCGGATCCTAGGTCTCAGTTCAAAATAATTTTAAATGAACTTTTACTATCATCTGTGTCATCCGTCAGGACCTACCAATCTGTTGCATATCCGGATGCCTGCTATCGTGACAAAAAAGAACAATCGCCCGTGCAGTAATAACTGACAATAATGTTAAGTGCAATCTTAAAGCTCGTATACGGAATCATCATCATTATCGAGCATTAAATCTTCTGGAAAATCGCTATCCGTTTGAGCTACACACTCATTACTCGAGTCAAAATAATTATCCACTGTTTCATCAGCCTGCTCATCTTGATACGCTATCTCTTGATCAGAATACTCCTGGTCAGAAACAGTTTCATTTTTATAATCTCTAGACGAGGTTTCTATTGCTTGCTTGCCACGATTATTGCAGCCAGGCAATGCTAAAAGTAAAATCATAAGAATCGATGTTTTTTGAAACATGGTAACCCCTTAAAATAAAAACTTTAACAAAATGATGATCACAACTTGGTAAAAAACAGTAACATATTTCTTTTTACATTACTATGAGCAAACCCTCTCTTTATTTATGCCCCACTATAATCAAACAATCGCTGAGCAATGGAAAATCTAGTATACTTATAACCATCAGTATGTTGTATAATGAACAAAATCTATAATCATCTATGATGGCATAACCTAACGTTATTATGGGTGCCATATTGCATTGGAAATAACAAATGAAAAGAATTTTAATTAACGAAAATCCGTGGCAAACTAGAATCGCCACTACTGAAGGTACGTTGCTACAAAATATTCATTTTTGGGCACATACCGACACCTCTTTGGAACGTAGTTTCTTCAAAGGGACCGTTACCGCAGTATTACCTGGCATGCAAACTGCCTTTGTAGATATCGGTCAGCCACGCGCCGGTTTTTTACATATATCTGAAATTGACAGAGAACTTGCCATTGAAAAAATTAGCAAACACTCAGCGATAGATGATGGAACACCAAGACAAAAACCACCACGCCAGCGACTTGATATAACTAAAATATTTAAAGAAGGCGACGTTATACTGGTTCAAGTAAGTAAAGAACCGGTATATGAAAAAGGTGCAAAATTAACCACCTGTTTTACCTTGCCAGGAAGATTTATTGTTCTTATGCCAAATATACCTCGCATAGGAATATCAAAAAAAATCGAATCTTCAGAGGAACGCACAAGACTTAGAAACATAATTCAATCTTACCTTCCGGAAGGAATGGGAGCAATAATCCGAACAACTTGTCAAGACCACACTCAAGAGGAACTGGCTAAAGATGTACGATTTTTGGTCTCCGCATGGCACACAATTCAAGAAGCATTTAAGGTGGCGCAACCACAAGAAAAGCTGTACGAAGACCTACCTTTGTCTTTGCAAGTTGTGCGAGATTATTTAAATGAACAAACAGAAGCAGTCATTACAGATTCTGCAAAAAATTTACAGGATATTCTTCAATTTGTGCGTATCGTTGCACCTGAATATCAGCATAAAATTAAGTTATATCAGGAAAAAGCAAATATCTTTGACTACTATCAAATCGAAAAACAGATAGAACAGGCACTTGATAAAAAAGTTGAACTCAAGTCTGGCGGATCTCTCATTATAGAGTCTACCGAGGCAATGACAGTCATTGACGTCAATACTGGACGTTTTATTGGCAAAAGCAATCTCGAAGAAACTATTTTAAAAACGAATTTGGAAGCTGCTCAAGAGGTTGCGCGCCAATTACGATTGCGCAACATTGGCGGACTGATAGTCATAGATTTTATTGATATGTTGGCTGGCAATAACAAACAAAAACTATTCAAGTTTTTTGAAAAAATGTTACGAGAGCTGGATAAATTTCAGTCAGTCGTTCTTAAAATTTCTGAGTTTGGACTTGTTCAAATGACACGTAAGCGGTCCGGAAAAACGCTTCAGCAAGAGCTTACGGAAAACTGCCCTACTTGTAAGGGAGCCGGATTTATAAAATCTATCCAAACGCAATGCTACACAATTTTACGTGCTATAAAACAACGGCTAGCAGCTCATTTGGGTGGTACAGAAATTACCATTCAGTTGCATCCAACAATATTTCATTTTATTACGAACACCCAACACAAAGCGATTTTTGATTTGGAAAAAATACATCGTTGTAAAATAGTGTTAGCAAGCAATAACGGACTACGAATCAGCGAATATAAGATAGAAAAAACAGCACCCATCTGAATTTTACGCTATTAATTCGTACTGATAGAATAAAAACATCTTAAAATATATCATATGTGGCAATAAGGAATTCAACACTATGGCATCTCCTTCCATTTTAAACGATTATCCAGACTACCAAGTAACAATCGGTATCGAGGTCCATGTACAACTTACAACAGCATCTAAAATTTTTTGTGGCTGTCCTAATAAAATCACCAAAGACCCCAACAAAAATATATGTATCGTATGTGCTGGATATCCTGGAGTATTACCGGTACTCAACAAACAAGTGATAGAATTCGGCATAATGGCTGGGCTTGCAACCCATTGTAAAATCGCCCCTACATGTTCTTTTGATCGCAAACATTATTTCTATCCTGATTTACCCAAGGGCTACCAGATTACCCAACAATTTCAGCCAATTTGCACAGAAGGGTACGTATCAATAACAGCTGATGATCAATCAATTAAAAAGATACGTTTAATAAGAATTCATATTGAAGAGGATGCAGGAAAAAGTATTCATTCAAATACAAGCGATGAAAGCTTTGTTGATCTTAATCGCGCGGGAACTCCACTTTTAGAAATTGTTTCATACCCGGATATTTCAAGCTCGGGCGAAGCACAAAGCTATCTAAAGTCATTGCACAGCATCGTGCAATACTTGGGCATTTGTTCTGGCAATATGGAAGAGGGAGCCTTTCGAGCAGACACAAATATTTCGATTCGGAAAAAAGGAGATTCAATATTAGGCACTAAATGCGAACTAAAAAATATTAATTCATTTAAATATATCGGTGATGCCACTGACTATGAAATCAAGCGACAAATTGCTCTCGTCAAAAGCGGTGGAAAGGTGCAACAAGAAACTCGACTATGGGACCCGGCTCGTAAAATCACGGTACTGATGCGCAGCAAAGAACAAGCTGCTGACTATCGCTACTTTCAGGATCCTGATCTACCAATTATTGAAATAACCAATCAGGAGATAGAGTCCATACGAGCAACCTTACCCGAATTGCCGTTTGAAAAACATAAACGATTACAAGCCTCATACAGCATAAGTCCGTATCAAGCTGATGTCCTAGTTGATCTACCCGATATTGCTGGCTATTTTGAAAAGGCATATGCTTTGTGTCCAAGCCCATCGCTTATCAACTGGGTATTGCGCGATCTTATCTGCTACTTAAAACAACATGAAGTATCGGTTGATCAGTGCCCAATAACACCTAATCGGTTGTCACAATTAGTTACACTCATCGAAAAAGGGACTATCAATAATCGCTCAGCTCAAGAGGTTTTCACGTTAATAGCAACCAAAGATATGGATCCGGAAGTCATTGTCAAGGAGCAAAACCTTGAACAAGTTGACTCATCTGATGAAATTGAAAAACTGATCATAGAACTTCTTGCAAACTATCCTGACAGCGTCCTTGAATATAAAGCAGGCAAGGAAAGACTTTTTGGTTTTTTTGTTGGCCAAATCATGCAAAAAACAGCGGGGCGCGCGAATCCCAAAATCATTCAAGAGCTTTTGAAAAAACAGTTATCGTAACAATCAATCTCAGAAGCATCTTTCAGAATCTACGCTACTATTTGTATCAGAGTCGGGCGCATCATCATCGAGTTTCGCAATGATAGGCGTATCGGGTGCCATGTCTGCCTGAAAGACCGCAGCCATTCCACTTACGGCAAGTACCTCGGTGGCATTACACATCATTTTTCCTATTGTAGACTGTTTACCATCGCATGCTTTATGGCCGCCACGATCAAAAGAATTTCCGTGTGCCAAAAATGACGATAGCGGTATTCTTTTTGCATCTACACTCTCAATCCTATCCATCTTTTTATCTCGCTTATCCTTTTTCTTTTTTTTCATACCATAACTATTGCCAAACAATGTGCATAAAAGTACATGTAGACATAAAAGAATTCGCATGTTACACCCGTACAAAATTGGTTATCATTACAGCTCATCGCTGCTAGTTGTAGGTTGGCCCTTGTCACCTGAATCCCGATACTCAGTTGAACCTATATCTTTGCCTAATCTTGCACTCATGGCTTCAAACATTGACAAAATCAACGCCTGTTTTTTTTCAATTATGTTTAAGCGCTCTCCAAACTCGTCTGCAAGCTGTTCTTGAGCATTTTTATCAACTTGTGCTGCATCACACAAATGCCTTATATCTTTGCCAAAAGAGGATAAGAGCTCTTCATGCGCTTGGGCTTGTTGCGCTGCAATCGCCACATTCTTCCACTGACCTTGAATAAGAGCAAGATTGTCACATGCAAACGCAGCTTTCATGCACGCCGATTCAGACATCATAACAGCCTCTTTTGATTTATCTCTCGCGCTTGTTGTTTTCTTTGCAATCTTTTCCAGTTCCTCCTGCAGCATTCCTACGCGTGGAGATGAAGACAATAAATCAGTAACCGCCGCTAACAGACTTTTTTCTACTTTCGACATCACCTTTTCAAGATAGCTATTGACCCCTGCGCGAAAAGCTAGAGATCCCGGTATCAATTGATTTTGAATCTCCTTTTGCTGAGTATTTAAACCATTAAAACGTCTATCTATTTTGTTTATCCGACTATCTATTGTATTTATCCGACTATCTATCGCGTCCAAATGCCCTAATATACATGCCATGTCAGCAGCAATACGTTCATTTCCTTTTATGGTCGAGAAATTACTTGCAAACAGCGCCTCTGCGGCATCAGAACTTTTTTGTACATCTGTACCACTGTCTGAATTTTCCAAATCATTTGCCTCATCGGTTACATTCATCAGCCTGGTCCACCAAGCACCACTCAAATCAGGATTGCCCAAGGTGGTGCCAACACTAGACAATCTCAATTTTTCATCATCATTATTATTATTGTCCATAGCTTTGAACGTAACCGTTCCTAACATCAGAAAACATCCCAATGTCACAAGAATAAGATTCATTGTTAACCTTATGTTATGCAAAGTAAAACAAGTACAATGTATTAATTATGTTAAAAAATACTTTTGGTTTTAATGTGCAAGAATACCTCATCTAATTATCTTTATGAAAACACTCAGAATTCCTTTTATGATATCTTTATACTAATCTTACTTAGCCTCCTTGGAAACATCCGTTAGCAAAAATCTATATCTGCATACATGAATTGTCCACGGACATTCAACTCTTATTTTTACATATGGTATGCTGAGCAAATCAAGATGTAGGCACTATCTAATTTTATAACCATAATAGACTAAAAACATGGCTGTTTCTATTGCAAAACTTATTCCAGCAGCGGTCAAATTACAAGTGGCATGGCACTATACTCTTCTTAGCCAGTGGCAAACTATCATGGGCGTTCTAAGTTTAAAAGCTATTATATATAAAATAGAAAAATCAACGGTTATTCTAGGCGTATATGATTCCTGCTGGTTACAAGAGTTGTATCTATTAACACCTCTCTTGCTCGATAAAATTAATGCATCACTTGATAATCCACATGTAAAAGAGATACGTTTTAAACGTATTGTAAAACAAAAAGAGGAGAAGAAGCGGATTGATCAACCAAAGACAATGTCAGTCGAAAAAACATATTCAATCACTGATTATGAAGAAAAAGCACTAGAAACAATTCATGATAGTGAACTACGTAACGCTTTGATTGCATTTCGATACCGCATATTTATGACATCGACATATCAGATGTAGGTCAATGCAAACAAACACAAAGAATAGAAAAGCAAACGATAGTACTCTGTTTGGCAATATACTTGGCATTAAAGAACGGAATACACATGAAAAAAATCGGTTTTTTTTTACTCCTAGCACCCTTTATCAGCGACGCCAACAATACTAACCGACTCCACCGATACATGTGGGCAAATTACCAAATGAACCATGGCAATCAAGATATGGCAGCAAAATGGTATAGAACTATCAATAAACAGAAACATCTTCCATATACCGGTAAAGGGTATATTTTTTACTTGCATCATACCCATCAAGTTGAAAAACTAATCCATGTCGCCGACATGTTAAAATCTGAAATAAAAAGTGATCCAGATATACGATTATTATATGCACGGGCCATAAAAACAAATGGTAAATTACAAGAATCAGCGGAAGAAATTCTAAACTTATATTCTGAATTCCCTGAACATTTTGAAATAGTATTTAACACAATAGAAATATTTATTGGACGCAAAGAACCGGAAAATGCAATTACCGTCATTGATAAATATCTTGAATGCTCGCATCAAAAAAATAACCATTTTATGCTCTATTATATTAAATCACAACTTTATATGGAGCTAAATAAGCTCGACCTTGCATACAAAAACATCTCAATATGCATTGAAAAGCAACCAAGATTTGATAAAGGGTGGCTCCTATGTGCACTTATTCAAGAGCAAAAAGGAGCAATTACAGATGCAATAAAAGGATATAACGCATATCTAGACCTATGTCCGAGTCAGCAAGCTAATGTAAAAAAACATATCCTTGAATTACACATAGAAAGCGAACGGCAACAAGCAAAAAGTAAAATGGTAAAAGATAACTACAGCCGTTGCTTGGAGCATCTGAACGCAAAAAGATTTGATCGAGCGCGGGCTCTAAGCACTCATCTATTGGCAGCGGATCCACTTGCGCAACAATATCGTCTTATGCATATTCAAGTACTTATGTCGCTCAAGCATTATGAGCAAGTGCTATCACACATAATAAAATGGATTACCGAGTCTAATGCGCAAAGAGACGAATGGTTAGCCACCCTGCACCTACTACATCGTACCGAACTACCTATTAATTCAATTTTGAACGCATTTGAACATATATCAAAACAACTATCTTCAGATGCGACAACACTCTTCTATTTGGCAGATTTATACACGCGCACTGGCAAAAAAGAGGAGGCTATAAAAACCTATCAAAATATTTTAATACTCAACAAAGATAAAATTGTAGCCGCAAAGTTACACTATCAGATCGCTTGTAGCTACTACCACACTGCCAACTACCAAGCAATGCATGATTCTCTTGAGCTTGGACATAGGTGCGATCCAGAGTCAGTACCAATAAATAATCTTCTTGCCTACTACTATGGAACGCAAAATAATTTTGATAAGGCCTTAAAACATATTACAACGGCTATGGCACATGCGGCTAACAATCCGCATGTACACGATACTCAGGCGCTCATTTGGTATAAACAAGGTGAACATCAAAAGGCATTGGATGCATGGAAAAAACTTGTACAAACAGCTCCCACTGATACAACTATTCTTGTACATTGCGCACAAGCATCCAAAAAGTTGGGGAAAGACGATCAGGCCAATCTACTTTTAAAGCAGGCCTATGGAAATGCAAGAAATGATCAAGAATATGCGTTATGCACAAAACTAACGACCAAGTGGAATAATACCAATGCCAATAACTGTCAACCCGAAAAATCTACTCTGACAAGACCTGGTTGTGAGGCTTTGCAAGTAACGGCCTCAGACACTCCCGCTACAGAGCATTCCGACACACCAAGCTTATGAAGATAAGGATCTTAACTAACCACACCTTCTAAATCAGCAATGCTATCGTCCTCCTCTTGAGTCACACATGCATCATCTGCATCAGCAGGGTCGGCATTTGTATAATCAGAAGAATCTGCTTTGGGCACATCTTGAGCTGCTAAATCAACAACCTCTGAGCCTGCAATGGGAATCTGGACCTCATCAGATACAGCGTCAACCGCGCAAACCATCTTTTCATCAGAAATACAAACAGCTGCCTCTTTTGCTACGCTTGTATCTGCATTAGTAACAGGTATACCAGAAGAATTTGAGTTTTGAGGGAAGTGCACATCTGAATCTTGAGCGCTGGTTACATCTTCAGGCTTTAGGCCGCTTGGCAAACAATATCGCACAATTTTGATGAACCTGTTAATGGCCTTATACGCGCAATACCCAACCAGTGGTACCGTAATCATGGTTGATATAAACGGATATGTACGAGAATACTTGCCGACAAAATATCCCGGACTATATGACTCTAACCATACTGGCCAAGACTCAGTATATACGGGTTGACACTTGGCAGCAGTTGGATCAATCAAGCCATTTAAACAGCCTTTTGTTGATGAAGGAATCTCGATATATTGCAGGGAGTTTGATTCTTCATGTATTTTTATATTACCGAATATATCTATATCAGCAACATAATCCTTTGGCTCTTCAGAACCGCTCTGACAACGTACCAACTTAGTTTTACTTGAGTGGTAATCATATTCTAAAATCTTTGAGTCATCTCCAGAGATGTCGTGTAATCCAATTCGGTTTAACAACCGATCTTCCTGAATTGGATAACGCCCGGATAGCATTTTATATAGGATGCATTTGTAGTGGTATTTAAGTACATCTTCTGCAGCAAACGTATCATCATGATTATATGCGCCTTTTAAGTGAATCATAAGATTTCTAAACCCGGATAAAAATGCACTCATATCAGTAGTCAGCGCTACCTGTAATGTTTCTCTAACAAGTCGATTACGACGATCAGTATCAAAAGTATCTATTTTCATAGATTGTAAGTTCGAAATTGCGGCCTCATACATCTGCACAGCCTGTCGCCTTTTTTGCCAATTTGATGACTCATGAACCATAGCGTTTTTGTCAGGAGACAGATCCGTTTTTATAAAAACTACAGTATTAGCACATTGATTCTTCTCTGACGTCAACAATTTTACAGCCCGTACAACATCGTCAACCTGCGAACAAAACTCTACTTGACTGCCCTTAACACACTTCATTAATGTTTTTTCTGCCTCCAGAAAATCTTGATCTACATTAGCAGCCAAAACATGCCCAACAAAACCATTGAGGGCAAAAACCATTATCATAATTCGTTTTATCATGATGAAAAATCTCCTGAAACATATCCATTGTCCATGGCCAATACCCTGTTTTTCCTTATAATCCTTATAAAAAACTTATTTTCATAATCAGCATAAATAGTGCTACACCATAATGTAAACTATTCTGTTTTTGTACTGCCTGCTGTTTGCTGGTTGCTTGCCGGCTGAGTTATATTGTTGGCATACTCAGCTTTGTATTTGTCATGAGCGCTACGGATAATTGGAACTATCTTTTCTGCTAGCTTATACGCACCATAAGCGGCAAGAGCAACTAGGCCATAGCCAACATGTTTATGCCTAATAACAATCTGGCCAAGACGGTACGATGCTGCATCACGTATCTGACGAAAATCTTTAAAGTCCCATCGGCAATTTGGAGCGTATGGCCTGCAGTGTGGATCAATATAGGTACCGCAGGCATAATCTACATAACTCAATGGATCTAGGCCTTTCAGAGGTACATCGAAATCATTTTTAACAGGAGCAGGATGTTGAGACCTAACCAGATCAAATTCTTTATCGTTGCAAGCCACTTGAACAAATTCCCCTCTAAGTTTTCGTTGAAACCTAACTGCAGCATGGTACTTAAGAGCGCTTTTCTTTGCCTCTACATTTAGAGCTGATTCTCTCGAAACGGGCGTACGATTTAGGCCAGCATAGAGGGCATTAACGTATTCATCAGCTTCTAAGTCCCTATGAAAGCCGCACATCAATTCTTCAAAACTTTTATCAGGCCCTTCAGCGTTATGATTTATATGATACATATCAGCATCGTACTCTGATGCTGCAAGAAGTCTTTGCGCCCAACACGAATCAGGGTTGCTCACATCGTCAGCATCGACAACTCCAAAACGATTATTGTCAATATTAGCCAAAAATTTTACCGCCTTAACAGCATTATCAACTTTGTTAAAGCGGTCTTTTATGTTCATACTCTTATAAGACATAAAGTCAGAAAGAACTTCATTGGCCTCATCTAGCTGATCTTGCAAAGCAGCACTGCTCACGCGCGATCCAAACAAGAAACCGATCATTAAACCTAAAAACAATAACCTTTTGAGCATGTTATCTTCCTGATGTAAAAATTCATAAAAAGAAATATGTATTATTACAATTAACTTAATCTAAAACCAACTATTTGTCAATACGAATATAATTGCTTGGACGACCTGTAACAAGCGAACAGATCAAGCGATATGGCGGTACAAAAAACGCAAAACAGGATGAGGTTATCGTTCGATAACCTCATCCTGTTTTGCTTAATCTTAATTAGTTCATACAATCTATGCGTGCATTATGCACAAAAGACATGCATGTCTTTTAATAATCATCATCACCGTCTGCGCTCTCAGCTTCAGGATTGTCGCCGCAACCGCAAACCGTAGTAAATACCTTTTCTATCGCCTTATATGCACCATAACCGGCAAGGAGCACTACAGCAGAGCCAAGAACCTTGTGGCTTGTAGCAAACTGCCCAAGCTTCTGCCCCAAGATATTATGCAATGACATTAAGGTATACTTCCATTCATTATTTGGAGCATATTTTGCAACCTTCGGATTTATACAAGGCTTATCAACATTGTTATATTCGCAATAACTATAAACGGGCTTACTCTGCTCGGAAAGCATAGTAACATAAAAATCATCTTGCAAAATTGGGCATATGCCAACCAAAGTCCCATCTGAAGCCTTCACCTCGTATTGCATTGGTGTATAAAGAACATCTGATTCGTCTTTAAACCCACTACTTAAATCCTTCATATGGCAACTTTGATCCCCGTATATGTTCGAATCGCTTGCGGCGCTAAAAAATCCTTTAGCATCAACGCGTCGCTGAAATTTGACTGCAGCATGATACTTAAGAGCCTCTCTTTTTTTATCAATAGTTACAGGAGCACTCTTAAGTTTAGGATCTCCCAAAAATTTATTGAGCTCATTGAGATACTGAGATTCATTTGAACCTGAACTATTGCTTGAAGAGAGCGCCGGAAGAGACTTGTCCAACTCTGCTATGCGAAGACCCAGATCATTTTCCGCTAAAGTAGCTATGGCTGCACACTTAGCAATGTATTCGTCTGCCTCAGTTTTTCTGCAAGCCCAATATTTAGAATTCTCCACAGCCTCACCATTGGATTTATCAGTGGGACTCACCGCATAACTGTTATATTCCGGATTTGATAAAAACAGTATTGCCTTAGCAGCATCATCCGCTTGCTCAAAACAAGACTTTGGATTGCACGAAGAATCAGCAATAAACTCATTGAACACATAAAACGCCTTTTGCAAATCAGCACTCAAAATGGATTGGCCAAACATGGCATTACTAATCTGCGGCCTAATCAAACAACTGAGTAGAGCCCATAAAAAAAATATTCGTTTCATCATAATATAAATCCTTTGTTAGACATTAAACTCATTAATAAGAAATAAACTATCATCCCAGCTGATCTTATCAAAATCATCTTGTTTGTCAAGCAAAGCCAGCCCAATCGTCTAAACTATACGATCCTGCCAAACAACTAGGAAAAGCTATAAAAGCTGGTACTATATGTGGTAGCGTACAACTACTATATAGATGGTTATACGCTTGTAAGGTATCACAGATAATCGCTTTTGACTATTATTTGGTCAAGAGAGGAAAGTCCGAACTTATCACGAACTCAGTACCAAGCCTGGCAGCGCCGGGATGGGGAGCGTAAGCTCACGGAAAGTGCCACAGAAAAAAACCGCCTTGGATTATTTCTAATAGAATTATGACAGGGTAAGGGTGAAAATGTGCGGTAAGAGCGCACGGCATTATTTGGAAATAAGTAATGCGGGTAAACCCTACAGAAAGCAAGGCAAAGTAGGCGCGTGTCGGTTGTTCGTGCCGGTTAAACGTGCGGGTATGCCGCTCAGATAGATGGTTATCAACAGAAAAAGCTTGCATCGGCTGACTCTGTCACAGAATTCGGCTTATGGGGTGCCTTACAGATGCCATGTTTTTATTATTTTTTTTAAAAAATCTTTACTTCTAGTATTATATTTTGCGATACTCGTAATCGTAAGGATATAGTATGGTCACAACGGCAATCAGTTTATTACAATATAAAGCCTGGATTGTGACCTTAACAAGGAGTAATCAAGCCATGAACTATATAAAAAAAAGCATATTTCTGATCGCCATCCTAATAACCATGGGTATGAAAACGCAAGAAACAGCCCAAGAAGAGTCTCAAGCAATAGCTACGACGGTTAACCAATATGAAGACACAATTCCTCAGGTAAAAACCTACAAACCGGACGCAAGCTACTCAGCCCCAGCCCAAAATGCACCGGCAAGAAACTATCCCGCATCAGTAGAATCTAACCCAGCGGTAAGCACAACTCCTATCGATACCGCACCAATCCGTTCATATCCATCATCAACCAATGATAGGTTTGCCGATTCAGGCGTTACCAAGAAAGGATATGAAACAACACAGTCGACAAATCCTTTAACTTCAGTACCAACTCAAACATTGTACGGTCTGACTCCTGAGCCAGGCTATGTACGCTCTACAAGCGACACTCGACTTTCGGGACAGTCAATACAACGAAACTATATTCAAACAACCAATGATATGCTTTCAGTCAGCTATGCACCTCCAATAGACGAAAGCGTACCCCTAGGGGCTCGCGTTGCAGGACAGGCCCCAGAGAGAAACTACCTCTCATCGACAAGTTCTGCGCTTAAAGACTATGCACCTATACCATCAGCCAACGGACCGCCGCTAAAAAGTGGCGTAAGTGCTCGGCCGATGTTTACAAACAGTCAGAAGTAACAATCGCTTTAATACATCTACAATACAAGGAGACTCTCATGAAGAAACGTACAATACTAGTCCTTAATAGCTTGCTCCTCATCGCAAGTACATCAGTTTATTGCCAGGACGAAGAATCGTCTGACATGCTATCCCTTACACCTGCAACAACAAGCAGACGCACAGGATATCGCCTTCCACCAAAATGGACAAGTGAAAGCAGCAGTGTCAATCCAGATACTATAAACGTAAGGCCTTACAACATAGGCCCTAGCGGTGCTATAAGCAACACTGACAACAGTAACTTTATAGACTTAAGAGAGCCGGATTCTGCCTTGCAGAATGCTGTTCAAGAGATGAACACCGCTCGCTCTAAGCTCATTACAAGGCTGCATGATATTGCCCAGAGTAACGCACCAAACGCTACTACGGCAATACAAAACGCAAAAGATGAGTTTAAAAAGTCAAAGGGACGGTTTGAAGATATATACACTTCTCTAAAAAATAAACACAAGCGTGAAATCGAAAATGCAAAACAGGCTTACGAAAATGCTATAAAAAACTTGCAGACTGCAAGAGAAGGCTGGTTTAATAAAAGCAAAATCGTAGAGGGAATGACTGAAGGTGCTTATCAGAGCGGCTTAAAACCATTGGAGTCGCGATACAATCAAGCGCTTTCAACGGTTAAGTCATCAGAGTCTCGCTATCTTAAGATGCTAGATACTGCAAAAAATCGCGCGTCCGTTTTACGTAAAATGAAACAAGCGATGATGAATCGAATTAAAGAACATCTGCAAACGTTCCAACAGTCATATCCAAACCCAACACCTGCCCAAGTGGCAGTGCTCAATGAAATAAAGAGTTTGAGCAAAGTTGCGGCTGGACACCTTGTCAAAATTGGCATCCACCTAAAGGATATTATAACCAAAAAGGCGGAAGCTCTTAAGGCAATGGCTCAGGAAGCGCGAGAGCAGATGAAGCTAAGCAAACAACACCTAGTAGTTCTACAGGAGAATCACAATGCAGCCACCGATGTTAAGAATTATGCCATTAACAAAGCTGAGCAGCTAAATAATGAACTACTTCAGTTAGAAATGGAACAGCAAGAGGCTCTTGATCTTGTCAACCAAGAAGAGAAAAGCGAAGAATCAACAATCAGCTAACATTGATTATTGATTCAAATGTTAAAGAGAGGATTTGTCATAACTTATGACAAATCCTCTCTTTAAAAACAACTTATAAAAAAATAAAAAATCAAACTCGAACAATAGACATATTCATGATATACTTTTAAGCAGTATAAAAATAATCGTCGTTTCATCTTCATAAAGGTTGCTCATCATGAGGAAACTCTTTTTTCTTATTCTCACGTTATCAGTCGTAACTATTGCAATTCACCCAGAATCAGATAACAACCAAGCAGCAAATGCTCCTATTGACGTTGCTGAAGTGGAAGCTGTTCAAATGGATATGAAAACTGCAATTGAATCGATCAAAGAATCTGCCGGAGAACTATCGCATGCAAGCAAAAAAATGCTTAATGCAGTCAAAGTTGTTACGAGTAAATGTATTCAGCATGCATCTGCTACAATGGAGCCAACAAAAGAGTTTTTACATAAAAATGCATGGCTTAAAAATCCGGATCTCGTTGTAAAATACATGCTGGTATGGCTTGGTGAAAAATACAAACGAGGCATCGCACGCGCACATGCATTTCATGCTTTGACATTCGATAAGGATGGAAATCCTATTGAACATAGCGCTTAAACTCACATAAATCTCGTTCGAAAAAGTTGCCCTAGTAGCTCATATTATCAAGCTACTAGGGCGTTTTACATCATACGTTTGAAACTCTAATCTGATGTATCAAAACCGTCCTGTACGATAGAACTCAAGCTGTCTATTTGCGACGAAATAATACCTAATTGCAACGATATGCTATTGCAGGAGTTATCTAACGCATCCAGCCTGGAGCAAAAGTTAGCCTCAGTGCGTGCAATATCGTTTACAATGACTTCTAACACACGCTCAAAAAGCTTTAGGTCATTATTGATCTGTGCAGAATAATTAGCCATAGAAAGAGCTATATCATTAAGCGTGCTCTGTAATGATTCCGTCTGCTGACCCATATAATCCTCGAGGGCGGATGTTTGAACATCAAAAAGTCCATTATTCTGTGTAAGGTTATGTAATTGGCTTTTCATATCTAACAACGCAAGACGCACCTCAGACAATGTTCTACTTGTCACACTAACATTATCGGCCATGCCATTGAGTTGAGCCGCCATACCACCGTCATTTTGCGCAACCGTTGATAAAATGAGATCAATATTCTCACCCAAAGATGTGCCGTATGAGACTACATTCGAGCTAATCTGATCACTAATCTCAATAAGGCCCTCTAAGAGCGCAATAACAACCTTTGTATTTGTTTGTTGACCAGCTCTAAGATTTTCAACGTTAAGATATGCAGTCTGCACCTGCTCTGAGAGCCGATCAGCATTTTTTGCACCGTTTTCAGAGATCGTCGTTAATAACTCTTTGGTGAACTGCCCATAAGATTCAATACCGTGTAAAAACTTTTTTTCTATAGCTCTGAGCAAGTCTATAACGGTACCAATGCCCGGCTTGGACGATGTCCTGAAATTACCACTAACTGTTTTTTTATGATTTTCACCGTCGCACAATATGGCCGTGGGACATACACATAAAAGCGGAATAAACATCATAACCAATAATTTTTTTATACGCACATTCATGCACTCTCTCCTTTAGTATTCAACAAAAAATAGATTTCCTGATTGGACGATTCTTTTAGGCAACTCCCACCTTGTAAATTTGCAACCCAAGCTTGCTACAATATGCATTACGATTCATTCGATACTACCTACCTATCATTATGCACTGTCCAAAGTCAACGATTACAATTACCAATTGTTCAGCATCGAATTTTTGCTATATAATTTCTATACACATAGCCCAATAATGATATAATTGATCTGGCAGCTCGAATAGAATTATCATCACACTGTAAATACTCACCTGCGCTAGTTGATATCAATGAATTCAGAATTAGAACATTTTTTTAACACATCTCTTAATGAGCAACAACGCAAGGCCGCGCTACAAAAAAATGGTGCCTTATTAGTCCTTGCTGGAGCTGGTTCAGGAAAAACACGCGTCATTATTGCACGGATTGTCAGCCTTTTAAGCCAGTCTGTACCATCTTGGTCTATTATTGCGCTTACATTTACCAATAAAGCAGCGCAAGAAATGAAAGCGCGCATACAACATTTTTTCCCAGCCGGAACCGTCCTACCTTTTGTAGGAACGTTTCATTCGTATTGCTTGCGTATTTTAAGAGAGCGTTATTATCATCTTGAACTACCTGCATTTTCTATAATGGACGAATCTGATAAGGAAAAGATAATACGTAGAATCCTAGATAGAAATAATGTATCAAAACAAATCACAACACGACATGTTATTGCGCGCCTATCTAGTATTTCTCTTGGAATCTCTGATAACAACCAATCATCATTTTCTATGCCAACACTTACCGTGTTAAATGAAATTTGTCATGAGTTTGGCAAGGAAAAAGAGTCTAGCAATTGTCTGGACTTTGACGATCTTCTCCATAAAGCATGTCAACATTTCAATACAGACAATACATTTAAAAATCTGCATCAAAATCGCATTAAACATATACTTGTCGATGAATATCAAGACACAAACATGGTTCAACATACCTTGCTAAAACATATGGTATTTAATCACGATAGATTTGCCATTGATTCATTATGCGCCGTAGGAGATGAAGATCAATCAATTTATTCCTGGAGAGGCGCAACGGTAACAAATATTTTGGAATTTCAAAAAGATTTTGCAAATACTACCGTCATTAAAGTAGAACAAAATTACCGAAGCTCTCAACCCATTGTAAACTTAGCCAACAAGATCATATCGAATAATACTGAAAGAAACAGCAAGGTAGTTTGGTCAGAAAAAAAAGGACATGATCGTATTCGCCTACTTGCTTGTAAAACGGAACGGGAAGAGGCCGATGCACTCGCAGAATGCATAACAGCATTTTTAAAAATAAAAAAAACTGGCAGCATCGCCGTTCTCTATCGTACACATTCTCAATCAAGAATAGTTGAAGAAGCACTTATTAAACGCACTATACCTTATAAAATAGTCGGCGGAACACAATTTTATGACAGAAAAGAGATCAAAGATATCCTTGCTTATTTACGCTTAATTGCAAACCCACGCGACCGAGTATCACTCATGCGCATATTAAACGTACCAGCAAGAGGCCTTGGAGAAAAACTACAAGAAGCCTGGCTTGACGCCTGGGAAAAATCACCAGATACACCGTTCTACAATGTCGCCACACTTTTATTTAATTCGGACACATGCAATATTCCAACCCTCAAACGACAATCTATTCTTGATTTTTTAGCGCTATTTAAAGATTTAAGCGGAACAATATCTCCAACTCATGCTATAGAAGCAATTATCTCAAGAACAAAGTATGGAGAATATCTAAAGTCTGAATATGACAAATCTGAAGCCGAAGAGCGCTTTGCCAACGTCAAGGAGCTACTTTCGGCCGCATATCATGTACAAGGAAAAGTAGATACTATTGAAGAGTTTCTACAAGAGGTGGCACTGTTGCAAGAACAGATTAAGCCCGCAGCGCACAATGCAACGCATCAAGTCCTGCTTATGTCACTGCATGCAGCAAAAGGCCTCGAATTTGATATGGTTCTTCTTTCTGGCCTAGAGGATGGGGTTATACCAAGCCATCGATCAATATTTGACCCAAACGCTCTTGAAGAAGAACGTAGATTATTGTATGTAGGAATAACTCGTGCACGAGACTATTTGCTTATCACACATGCTCTTGAAAGGCGCACATTTGGGCGCATTACAGACCAACTTCCTTCTCGATTTTTACATGAAATGAGGCCTGATGTAATGTCGGAAAAATTGCCCCCATACTATAATAGCAGCACGCTACGGCCATACTTTAATGCATGGTTGGATCGCTAAAAATAACGTTTACAAAACGGATACTCTAACATCATTGCCCGCCGCACCTCATCCAAAGTCTTTTGCGCAACTTGACCTGCAACCTGCGTGCCTTGTGCAAGGTGTTGCTCAACCATCTGCAAGTCTAATGCGAGCGCTGTTCTACGATTTCGAATCGGATCAAGAAATTCATTTAATCGTTCAATAAGTCGTTTTTTTTAGTACCACATCTCCCAATCCACCACGCTGGTACCACTCCTTAAGATGCATAACCTCGTTAATATCTTTGTCAAACAGATCCAAATAGGTAAAAACTGTATTACCTTCAACACGACCCGGTTCGTGGACGTGGTGATGATCAGGGTCCGTATACATGCGCATAACCTTTTGAGCGACAATGTCTGCATTATCACGAAGATCAATTGCATTACCCAAAGATTTACTCATTTTATGTATACCGTCGATACCAGGCAGGCGCGCAGAGGAGGAAATAAGCGGCTCAATATGATCAAACAGCGTAACGCCATACGTTCTGTTAAACGTTTTTGCTATCTCATTTGCTTGTTCTATCATAGGTAGTTGATCATTACCGACAGGGACCAACGTACCATGAACAATGAGTATGTCTGCTGCTTGACTAACCGGATACGCAAGAAAGCCGGCTGTAACAGATTCACCTTCATATTTTTTGTGAGCAATTTCCGATTTAACCGTCGGATTTCGTTGCAATCGGCTTACGGTCACTAAATTTAAAAAAAACACGGTAAGTTCCGCTATTTCAGGAATCAAAGATTGAATAAAGATCGTTGTTTTGGCAGGATCAATACCAACGGCCAAATAATCCAATGCCACCTCCATAACATTCGCGCGGACCTTGGCAGGATTGTCCACATTATCCGTCAAAGCTTGCACATCAGCTATCATAATGTATTGCTTATATTCCTCCTGTAGGCTCACTCGCGCAGCAAGCGAACCAACATAATGCCCAAGATGCAGTGGGCCAGATGGCCGGTCACCCGTTAATACTATCGACTGTTTCATATAATCCTTATCTGCAATTATGAGCACTTGAGTTCAATGTAAAAAAATAATAGCTTTTCATCATTAGTTCCAACCTATGTATGCGCCAGAACAACTAAGTTTATGTGATAGCTTTTATCCAATCAAATACAAGTTATTCTAACACGTACGCAACCTACAGGAAATATAATGAAGTCAACGCTTTTTGGCACAGACGGCATCCGTGCACATGTCGGCTCATTCCCGCTCACCCCAACGGATATACCGATTTTGGGACACGCAATAGGATTATGGATCACCAAAAAATGCACATATATTCCTCATATTCTTTTATCTGATGATACACGCAAGTCCTGTGTGCCTATTAAAACTCTTTTAAAGCGTGGGCTGCTGTACGTTCCACTCGTTGTTCATGACTCAGGCACACTGCCCACTCCTGCCGTTTGTGCAATCGTTAAAAATGAACAAACCTTTGATGCCGGTCTGGTACTATCGGCATCCCACAATCCGTATGAGGACAATGGCATAAAAATAGTGGCCGGTTGTGGATCAAAAATAGAATATGATGATCAACAAATCATAACAGATATGTTTTTTATGCTACTTGCACAGAAAAACATAGATTTTTCGTTCCACCCACTCAGCAAATCCTTACCGTTTTATGACGGCCATAAGCGATACATTAATCACATAAAGCAGTTTTTCAAGCCACAATTCTTGCAACAAAAAACGATTGTTCTCGACTGTGCAAATGGAGCAACCCATGCAATTGCGCCACTCGTCTTTGAACTATTTGGTGCGCATGTTCTAACTATTAATAATGTCCCAAACGGTACCAATATCAATGCGCATTGCGGCACCCAGCACCCAAAGGCAATAAGTGTCGCAACAGCGCAACATAGTGCTGACATCGGCTTTGCATTTGATGGGGATGGAGACCGCGTAGCGGTAGCAACCACCGATGGTACCCTTATAGACGGTGATTTTCTAATTGCGATTTTAATGAGCCATCCGGATTTTTCAAAAGAAAAAACAATAGTGGGAACAATCTTGAGTAATCATGGATTAAGCCTGTTCTGTAAAGAGCGTCAAAGACAATTCATACGAGCATGCGTTGGTGACTTGAGCGTACTAAAGCTTTTAAAACAACATAATGCCCTGTTGGGCGGTGAACCGAATGGGCATATTATCATAAGATCTTATCTGAACTCCTCGGACGGTATCTTTACAGCGCTAAAAATAGCAGAGGCAATGATCTTAGCAGATGATTGGTACAAGGAGCCATTTGCTTTAATGCCACAGATGAGTATTAACGTTCCAATACAGAAACAATACGACTTGAACATGGAACCTTTTACCACAATAATCAATACGCATAGATCATATTTAGCAAATGGAAGGATTATTGTGCGCTACTCTGGCACGCAAAAGTTGCTACGAATCATGCTTGAAGATCAGGACAATGCCCAAATGAACGCCGTAGCAAGATCCCTTGCTCAAAGCCTTGCTAAAGAGCTTGAATAAAAGAGCGCATCAATAGATATCTATATTTTTTCTATCATTTTCTATTGGGATTTTGTATGCTTAAGATACGTTATTACTTCAACCAATACCGGCAAAGGACCCTCATGAAAAAAATAATAGATAATTGCATGCTTTATTGCTTGTCTCTAGCAACTCTGATGGCGTTGGCCTGTTCGTTTAATGTCGATGGTTCCAGTACAAATACTCAAGAAACATCTACATGGCAGCTCTTACAGGATAGATTCAATGAAAGAAAAGGTTTGAAATGGTATCAGGGGGTAAAGGAGGCGGTGGAGCGTGAAATAGAATTTAGAAAAACAAATCCACCAAATGCTGAGAGCGGTGGGAAATATAGTCGCGCCACGGGGACCACCGATGAAATATTAGAGACCGAACTCAGTTCTCTCGACAAGGCGATTAAGAATTCTGAAGATAGACTTATGGATCCAAAATATAACGCTCCAGTTTTTACAGCCATGAAACTCACGCCACCCTTATTGCTCTTAGCACTCGCCTCATTTGGAGCCTACAAATATTACCAGTACCGTAAAAAGAAAGCGTCTCTATCGCAAGCTGACAAGCAAGAAACAGAGATCAATAACAGTCAAAATGATTCAAAATCCAACTAAGGAGTTCTCATGAAAAAAAAGGTTATATGACGTATTATATGTTTTGTGCACAATCGTTATTGCGACAATAATGGTTAATTCTGTGAGCGTACATGCTTCAGATCAAGGACCATCCCTGCAGAAGCGCCTGGAGCAGGTAAGGATTAATATTGGAAATATACAACGCGGGATCGCTGCGAAACGGGCTGTAGAAAATGAGCTAGCATATAGAAGAAAACACCCGGGCACGCAAGCTAGTTGGAGCCATGCGAATTGGAGCTATGCGCATGACACGACTGAATCGCTAGAAAAACAGCTCAAAGACGTTGATGCTTTTCTAGTGAAGTCGGACGAGAAAATTCAAGAAGCGCACAGCGGGTCCCTTCCTACTAAGGCTTATATAGCCACTAAAAAAGCACAATATGCCTTTCAACGTCATAGTCCACAGTTATTTCTCTTAGCTCTCGCCTCCCTTGGAGCCTACAAATATTACCAGTACCGCAAAAATAAGGCCTGCGAATCGCAGCAAGCCGACGAACAAAAAACAGAAAAGAATACATTGGATCATGACATTGACAAGCAACCAGTTTGACGCAAACTACATAAAAAGAGCATGCACCAACCCCATTAAGGAAATTTTCATGAAAAAACATGTATGTATGGTATACACAATAATTATGTTGGCTTCGTTGCCAAGCCCTGTTTTCGCCGCGCAAGAACCATCTGTGAAGGAGCTTTTGCAGCAAATAGATACCGTCAACAAACATATAAACGATATTAAAAGCGAAAACGATCAAATAATGCAGGAACGTGAGTATAGAAAATGGAATCCAGGTCGTAAGCACAATGATAAATATCGCCACATGGATGTATTTCAATTGGTAGGCACGTTTTATAAGAATGAAAATCAGATAAAAGCACACAAATTGGAAATAAAATCAATCAAAAATCGGTCTATTGCCGTCCAGGCCATATTGACCACTAAGCAGATAGCCCCGTCAACATTGATTTCAGCCCTAGCCGTCCTTGCGACCTATGCATATTATCGGTACCGTAAACATAAGGCATGCGAATTACAAGGTCCGGGCAGTGGCCAAATAGTGAATGATCAAAATACAACAGCTGAAGTACGCTCTTATTAAACCTTGGCAACAGCCATATTCATGACAGACATTAGACGTTCAAAAACGCAAAGCTTACTTGCATCAAGACTATTCAATACGTTATACTGTTTGCAGGACATCATTTAATTTTTTTTACTATAACAGTTCAAAATGAAACAAAAATCCTCTTTTTTGCAACAACTTGCGCAGGAATTATGGTCATTTTTTTTAAGCGGCCTTTTAACCATTCTGCCATTGGCGCTCACTGTGGCTCTTTTTCATTTTGCACTTCGGCTTGTAAAAGGGTGGTTTCAACCATTGCACAGGTTACTCGCAACTACCTGCGTAGGCCTATTTCCTCATATTGAAATTATTGCCGTATTTGTTGTTATAATTTTAATCGGCATCTTGATGCAGCTTTTCATATTGCGTTCGGTTGTCGCGATGCTTGAAAAGATCATATTTCGAATACCGCTTGTCAGACCGGTATATTCCGGCATAAAACAGTTAATAAATGCATTCAATCCACACGATAAGCAATCTTTTAAAAAAGTGGTACTTGTACAATTTCCGCGCGTTGGTTCATACAGCATCGGCTTTATAACAAGCGCTGTCCCGCCAGAATTTTCCCCAGATATAACAAAGCAATACTTTCACGTCTTTATTCCGCATACCCCTAATCCCACATCGGGATATGTAATGCTGGTAGTTCAAGAGGAGATAATCGCAGTGGATGTAACGCGCCAAGAAGCGATGGCTCTCATCATATCCGGTGGCATTATCATGCCGGATCGTTTTAACCAGGTATAAATATAGCTATAAAGCGCGACTACCATTCTGCTCACTGATGGTATAAGGCTCATATAACACCTTCCTGCGAGACCTTACCGGCAAATAAGGCAACATTTTTGCTACACAGTCTGCTGCATCATTTTTTTGATATATAATCGCTCCTGGACACTCTTGAGCTTCAGAGCTAATGATAGTCGGAGTATTGCAAAACAGCGCCTCCTTTACGAGCGTGTCATGGTGAACTGCAGACGGCCAAAGAAAAAGATGAACATGGCGTAACAATGGCCAAATCGGCTGCTGGTTGGCAAACAAAAAAAGATGCTCTTGAAGCTGTGATTTGAAAAAACACTGGTAGATAAAATGATAACTGAATAGATCAAGCGGATAACCAATCCCCCATAAAATCCCTATATGTTCATAATATTTTCTTAAAAGTTCCACCACGTACACAAGGTGGTCCATCTCCTTTTGTGCAACTCGAAAGCGTACGTTTTGACTGGTTGAGCCGATCATAATTATTGGATTACGTACCTTTAAAAAAGTGCGTACATCAATCGGATATTCACGCATTATTGCGGCAGCACTCACAAGGCTGGGTTTGATATATTCGGAATCACTTTTACAACGTGTAATGGGCAATGTAGACCGTAGCACACCAGCAGAAAGCCTCTTGCCTAAATCTATAAATTGATCAACGGACGTCCCATTGGCCTGCACAAAATCCTTTTCAACGCAGCTGAGCTTTTCAAAACAACTATTATTATGAACAACCCATATAAAATGAAACGGAAAAAAACGTTTCCATCTCACCAGTACGGCAAATTCCGCCAGATCCGACTCCATATCAACGGCAAAACAAATAACCGTACTTGGCCTCCAATACATCAACTGTAACCATAAAAAAACCTGATACATCAACAAAAAACAAAGTTTTTTACGTTTCTCTAATCTAAAAAGATACACAACATTTCTCTGTTTTATCAGCCTCTGTCGAACGCGCTCTATATGCACAGAAAAACCGTTCCATGCAGGATCACCAACACCTAAAAGAAACACGGATTGATCAACAATAGTTTCATAATAATGCATGTCTGTCATCAAATACCCAATATACCTATTGTTTTTCTTTGAACTTATTTTTTATACGAATTTTTGGTGAGCAAATAATAGATAAAGAGCCCACAGCTGCTCTGCGCTGTCAATCTTGCCCTGCTGGTGGGCATTAAGCATTCTCTTGATCTCTTCAACATCACATATTTCATGCCAGCCATTTGTAGAGTCGTCAAGGAGTTCATAAAAATGTTTGCGCAATACTGTACCCTGTCTAAACCAAAATGAAAATGGCACAACCATTCTTGTATGACGTCTTTGAGCAATGCCATACGGCAATAACCGCTGTCCTATAGTCCTCATGGGACTCTTAAAATAAGATGTATGTCTAATGCGTTGTGAATCGTAATACGCAACCAAATAATGCGCCAATCTGTAATCAAGACAAGGAAAACTAAGGACCACATTAGACGCAATTGCCATTTGATAAGATCGCGTTGTAAACGCACCCTGTAAAAAACTAATTGCTGACCGATCTGCATTACGAATATAGTCACTAAAAGAGATAGATGTCAGCGAGCTTGCGCGCTGTTCCTCTTGAATTGATGGCAACTTAGTGCAATCAGCGTAGCGCACAATTGAAGAGGTTCCTGATCTATCAAAAAGCGCCGGATAGCACCTATTAATCGAAATTCCATCCCTCCAAAAACGGCCCATCATCGCGTACGCATTGGCCAAAGGCAGTCCTATATAATTGGTTGCTTGATCAACCATTAACGTGCGTATAGGTTTTACTATAATCGCTTGAGATATATACCATGCAAGCCGTATCACAGGATGCCACACATTGTATTTATCATGCCCCCCAAAAAGCTCATCAATACCTTCAGCAGTCAATACTGATCGAACGCCTATTTGACCCATACGCTTAGCAGCTAAAAAATTCACTATACAACGAGGATCTGCATTAACTTCGTAAGATGCTTTTACCATCTCTGGAATTGCCTCAAACAGATTATCTTCGTCGATTAAAACATCTATATGACGCATACCAAAAAACTGGCTCAGGCGCCTGGCTATCCTGTATTCTTGACCAGCATTGTCCTCTCGAAATGAAATTGTAAAGGTATAAGGAACATCAATAAATCGTTTGATAAGAGCTGCCAATATCGCAGAATCTAGGCCACCAGAAATCATTGCACCCACGACAGACATACTCCCTATCCTTTTCTTTATAGAAAGGCTCAACATGCGCTCAATGCCACAATAAGCTCTATCGAGTGGATCATATTCCTGTTGCTGGACGGGCAGCACATTGTCAGAAACGGTAAAAGGGGTGTACCAAAAACGAATACTAACGTTACATGCCTTACCAATAATCAGATACGCTCCAGGAGGTACTTGATACATATTTTTATAAAATGTAAATGGAGCATTTACTCTTCTATAGATCAAATACTGCTCGAGCGCAGCGATGTCTGTCTGCTGCGTGACCCATGGTAAAGGCCAAATGGCATTCATGTTAGTTGAAAAGCTTATAATCGATCGGTCAAGAAAAAAATATAATGGGCGCTCTCCAAATCGATCCCGTATTAAAAAAATCTCTGAAGAGCCTACATCAAAAATGGCACAAGAAAACGACCCCTCAAGATAATCAAGCATCTTCATGCCCCATTGGTGATAAGACAACATAACCAACTCAACGTCAGACTTATGCATAACGGAATGTCCAAACAATGCCAATTGATCCTTGAGCGCCTTGGCGTTGTAAAGTTCACCATCAAATAACACTACACTTCTGCCCGTTTCATCAGACAATGGATGAAACACTTCGCGCTTAACAGTATCGGTATACGTACGCACCGCACAGGCAACAAAAGCTATGCGCCGATCTATCGACACCCATGTGCCCTGGATTGGCTGTCCATTACTAGAAAGACACCGACCTATAGTGTTGAGAAGTGCGCGATCTGCGCAAAAAGTGTTCTCATAACGATGATAATAACCTACAAATGAACTCATGATGCCCGTATAATCAAAAATAATAAATGGTTATGGTACGATACCTATAGATTAGCATTCCACATATCGATAAAATCGTTCATTTGTAACTGTTGCGCTCGAAGAGCGCTCTTGTCATCTGGCAACACAAATTTTGCATAACATGAATTCTTTAGATTGTTTATAAGCGTACGTCGCGGTTGGGCAAAACAAGCTTTTACAAATAACCAAAACTTTGCCTCATCTCGTATCGGTTCAACCTTTGATATGGGCACAAAATGAAGTAAACGTGAATGTACCTTTGGGGGCGGATTAAATGATTCAGGTGGCACCTTATCGAGCAAGCTCCATGAAAAAAAACGTTGGTAGAACAGTGAAACTGCGCCAAAATTACGGCCACCTTTTTTGGTGATTTTTTGCGCCACTTCTTCCTGAATCATAATCGTACCCTCTTGCAATAACTCCCTGTGCTGTGCAAATAGATGCAAAATAGGAAACGTAAGATAATAAGGCAAATTGGCAAGTATCGTCCAAGGCGAATATGGCTTGAGTAATGTGAAATCAACGGTTAAAAAGTCTTGTTCAAAAACGGTTAATCGCGTATCCGTTATGGTGTTTTGTATGTGTTGGACCCATTCGGCATCTATTTCAAAAGCCCAAAGTCGCGCAACGGGAAATGTTAGAATTTCATTAGTTAACGCTCCACCACCTGGCCCAATTTCTAACACATTTATATTGCCATCAAGCTGCACTGAATGAACTATCTTATCTAAGATTACGGAATCTTGTAAAAAATGTTGGCCATACTGTTTTTTGAGTTCTATATTGTCAATTTTTTGCATATGGCGCCTTAAAATGAAAACTCTATTCCTGCAGATAAAGCATGTGTTTTTGCAGATAAGCCGGTTACCCACAAAGTTGCCGGAATATCCCAGCTCGCCCAAACAGTTGGAATCAACTGTTCCTGATTGGTCAACCAATTAAGTTCATAAAATGCCGATAAGGTGACATAGTCCTGTCCCCATCCGGATCGCACCTTCATGGAATTAAAATCTGCCGGCAATGCTGCTTGAGCCTGGCAGGACGGATCGGCACGAAATTCATCCTGTCTGTGATGTATCAATGTATAGCGTATACTCACCCCAAGCCCTTTTCTGAGTTGTTCCAAGGCAAAAACGCTAGAAAATACATATGTTAAGCCCGGATTTTGATGCAAAGTACCAACGTTGGCTGCAAATATGAGTGGTTCTCCAGTAACGGAGATTCTTTCAGTAAGGGTGCGCGGTAGTCGTTTGATAACTCTACCTGTTACTCCAAGTTTTACGTCTTCTTTAAGCTCAAAAAGAGCTTGTATGTCTGCATATATACCCCAATGACCATTTCCTCCAAAAGGAATGGATGCAGGTACGTCAATTGACCGCCTCAACCCTGCAGGAATGTAGGTTCCTAGCCTATAATCCAAATCTATCCTGCGAAATTTACAGGTAAAGTTCCACGTATGATAGGCTCCCAAGAAGAGATCGATGTCACCTATGCCCGTTTGAACACTCGCATTTTCGTGTAACGAAAGCTCATTAAACATCTGTCTTAAGGAGGCACTAAGCTCTATACGGTCATCTAGAGTTAATAAATTTCCAAGACTGTCAAATCCGCTTAGATCAACCTTATCACGCACTCTGAACTCATTGCGCGCATTAACACGCATAATAACAGCTGAGCCTCCAACAATGAATTGATTCCAGAACGGCTGGTAACATGAAAGAGTAACTCCTTCTATTTGTTGTTTTCCATCTACCTTTAAAGGAATTGCTCTATTGAGCCATTCAGTAGGTAATGGATTTGTTTTGCCTACCGCTGTACACGCTGCTCCTAGTTGTCCTTCGTCCAATTGGCCATATATCTCTGGAATGCCAATCTCTTTTTGTGAACTATTGTCATCAACAGCCATGCTTGCTGTTGCAAGAAATATATCGCCTGACCATGAGGACAATAATCCGGCCGGTTTTAATCGTATCTTTTCAAACAATGGCACAAATCGATTGTCATATATCATGGCATTCGTCTTGGCGTTAACCAGCACACAAAAAATAAAAATGACCGATTTAACAGCATATCGGTAGAGTGTAACGTGAGATTTTAATACTTGAAATTGCATTGATACCATAGAAAGTGCCCGCGTGAAAAATCGTTTTTGTAATCCATCAAGCATTAATGATACTGTAGCTAGCACTTTTTGGCAAAGCCTTTTAACCTATTAATGGCTGTTGTAACTATTTTTGACAAAACTCTTTTATGGCGTTACGCATGTTATCCACAATACTTTTTACAGGCATTGCTTTTATTCTATGGCTTCTCCTATTCTGTCTTTAGAAGATCTAATCACTTCATATTTCGATGCCCAAAGTACAAATACAACAGATTTCGTACAAGTACATTACGGAAAAACATAGCCTATGGAGATTATCCAATGATACATGGTTTAAAAACTTCACATATACGTACCAACATTATGACCCAGATCTTTATGAGCGCTGTGTTCATTTGGTGTACACTATATCCTACGCAGCTAGATGGAATGAGCGATAAGGCAACTCAAAACTCAAAAGTCGATCAAATTTTTATTTTGGATACCAATACTAATTTGATAATACTACCTTTAAAGCTAAAAGATGCCTATTGGCAACGAGCTCGCGAGCATTATACCAATTTAACATCGGCTTATCAGGGTGACTGTGCCGCTTTACAAGCACTATTTCAGACATACACATTGCCAGAAGAAGCTTCTTCTGGCAATATTAGCTGGGTAAACAAAAATCTACTCCAAGCCGCCACCTTCTATGCCGTCTGCCATAGCACTTGTTACTCCATGTGCGAAAGAAACACCGAAAGACCTGATTTTAAATCTTTTATGAAGCGTGTACCCGCATTAAAGCTCAGAAAGCTCAACCCAGAAGATATAATGTCATCAAAAAATTGGTTTAATAAAGCTTTAATGAATAGGATTGCAGACAAAAATAAAGACATAGATAGCAATAAGGATGTTTCATACATAGAAAATGAAAAAATTATAAGTGACTGTTTTGCAAAATGCGCAACATTAGACGAAGTATATCAAGAATATATGGCATATTTAGAACACATAAGTCAGCAAGACGATAATTCTAATAATGATTCAAAAAATGAACCTGATGACCAGATGAAATCAGCAACCTATTTTGAATATTGTAGATTTTCAGGCACCTATAAGAAGTTGATACCATGTCTGGTAGTTGGCGCAACAGCAGTGAGCCTTATTTGCTACCAAGCATTCAAGCACAGAAACTACTTATATAACAAGCTATGGGGCAATGCATCAACTGAAAATACAACAGAGTCTTTGTAAAAAATTACTATGTAACGCCAACTCGGGTTAAGGTATTGACAATGGAACATACAGATCGTCGTTGCGAGGATTCATCCGAAGCAATCCAGCTCAAAACGACGATCAAGACATTGTTTTTCGCGAATTTATAGACGATAGTTTTTTATGGTATGTCAATCAAGCTAACACTTTTAATCGCACTACACCTAGCAATTAATCCTTATAGAGAAGCTTTTTGGAGGAGAGAGGGGGATTCGAACCCCCGATCCCGTTCACACGGAATAATTGCTTTCGAGGCAACCGCATTCGACCACTCTGCCATCTCTCCATAATTAAAGCTATTTTGCATAAACCATCAAGCGTTAATGGTACTATAGTCAGCATTTTTTGGCAAAGTCTTTCACAATAAAAATATGAAGAGAGTGACATTCCAGCGCTTGACAGACACAAAAACAACCTCATATAATTAGGTTGTTTTTGTTGGAACACATCAACACTGTTTTCAGGTCACCATAAGGAGAAATATATGACAAAAGTAATGACCGTATTATTATGCGCTTTGTCTTGTATGACAACAGATGTAATGAGCTCTGATGATCAAGAACAATATTGGAAAGAATTCTTCTGCGCTCAGGATCACGACGCTGCGCTTCATGCGGCATATAAATCAATAAAATCATTCATCTGCACGGGCAATCTTAACGCATTTAATGAAAACAAACTTCAACTAAATGATTTTGAATACAGTTATATAGCAGGGCTAGCCCGTTACGCCAACGATAGACAAGGCACGCTCAATACCATTCAACAGCTTGCTGGGCAAGGTTGGCAAAGCTGGAGCGCCTTTAAAAAGGCAAAAAAGACGCAGTTGGCACACATTTCCAACACAGAAAAAGCAAATCTGTGCGAAATGGAAGAGTTTGAAGAGAAGATAAAACGCGATTATTATTTCTACTATACCAAATCAGAATTTATACCATTTAATGAGAACAATCCTTCTTTTTGTACCGCTTTAAAAAATGCTATAGAAGCAGAATCAAGCATAATCAAAAAAATGCAAGGTACCCTTAACAGATATCTTGATGCCTTTGTAGTAGAAAAATCTTATGACAACAACACAGATGAGACGGTTTTCACCGCAACAAAAAAACAATATGTAAAAGAATCCAAAAAAATAGCCCTTTTGCTATCCGAGACTCCGTCTGCTCGTCTGACAGCGAGTATTATTCTAAATGAAATATCCGACAGGTCACAACATTCCCTTCAGGCATTTATTACAATGAATACAATACAGGCGGGACTGGCGATAGATAAAATTATAAAAAAAGATAATGTTCAAGATAGATATGATGCCGCTGTAGCTATGGGCAACTTTCTTATAGAGGCTTTACTTGAAAGCGCAAAGACAAAAGATGTGTCACTACCCATAATAGCCATCGGTGGACCAGTGATGCAGCTTCCAATGGACTATCCAATCACACAAATTACTAAAACTTTTAATCTCTTGGAAAAATATGAAAGTCCTACTCCAAGCAATCAAGAAGAAGTTTTTGGAAAGAACGCTGCTAACGCACTACTACGCATCCTAGACGATGGTGTAGATCCACGTAACATTGCTTTCATCGACCTGGCCAATACCTGCCATGATTAAATAGGTCATTTATACCAAATCTTTTTAACTGAGTCCTCTCTGTCCTTTTTTGCGCGCCTGACAGGGTTTCTTAGCTTCTCTGATGGCCATTATAACCCGTTTTGACAAAAGTCTTTCAAATTGATATGATTACTATGTGTAATAATTTTTACAAAAAGGTAGCCGGGTCGGCATAGTAATAATTTAGTCTATTGCACATTTAAGAAATATAAATTGTTTAATATCACGCACAATGAGAGATTTGATCATGAAAACTAATGTATTTGCTCATCTTCAAGCTAGGATCAACGCTATTTTTAGCGTTTCATTTGTTCTGTTCATTGCCAATTGTGTCTCATTACAGGGGGCGCAGAACGACATAGCTTTAAGCGATAATGATTGGAAGCTCGCTCGTTATTATTATACCAATCTAGTAGGGGCTGATAAAGGCGGGTGGATAGCTTCAGCAAGAATATCGGCAGCCTTAAGTAAGTATACTTTCAGCATTGGCACCAAAAATCTCCAAGCCCATGATTTGTTTGGAACAGCCGTTTTTTACGCGACCTGTAATAGCACCAAACAAGAAATATACGACAGCGCCACAGGTTTTAAAAGTGCCCATTTGAACTGGGACCCAATTGTCACATTTAAGAACAGTGTATTAGGCTGCGATTATGCCGGATTCACCACATACAAAAATAATCAAAACTACGTAGAGATATCAAAAAATTGGTTTAGTTCAGCGTTAATGTGTGCCATTGAAAATAAAACCGGGCTCAAAAATGAACACTTGGCACACAAAATAAGCGAAAAATTCATATCTAAATACATTGAATCATGCACAACCCTAGATGATGTATGCAAAAAATACAGGAAGCGCTTAAAAAAAGAGGGCAAGCCAAGTAAAAGTGGTCTTCATTGTCGTATATTGCGATCAACTGGCCTGCCGGTAGCTAGACAGGATTTTTCACCAACGATTGCCCCATTGCCCTTGCCAAATCATACTTATCCAACGCATGAACCTGAACAAAGCCTGCAACAGGATCCTTCAAACAGTTCCACAAAGACTCAAGCTGCTTTTCATAGCACAACCGAACAGGAAATTCAGGAACCAACCACTGATTACACACCTGACAAGCCAAAAAATTCCCTACATAATGCCAAGCTACGAAGCGTAGCGCGCGCAAATCAGCTTCTTAAAGTAAAATCAACTACAACAAGCGATCAGCAGCCTGCGCCAGGCTCTAATGATCAAGGTCCATCTTTTCAGGAAGAATCTGGACGTAAAAAACCTTCTATGCGTAGCGCAGTGCGAGCCACCCAGCTCGCTAGTAGGGAGACGTCAACCAATGGCAAGCCTGCTGAAAGCACGAAGACCAGTCAGGACAAAGAAGAAGATATGATGGAGGAAGATCTTGATGATGAAGCACCTCGAGGGCTTGAAAACCAAGATCAAGATATAGATGATCTTAACTTTGACGGTCAATCTGACATTCAACAAACAATCAATACAACTGATCTTAACGCTGCCACCACCACAGGCTTTAATACTCAGGCCGATATTGATAATACAATTGATAATAACGCTAAATCAGCAACATATTTTGAATTTTGTAGACTATCGAATGCCAATAACATACTGATACCGTGCATAATAGCTGGAGTAGCTGTTGTAGGACTTATTGCCTATAAAGTTCACAGAAAATATATTGGGAAAAATCAACCAATGGAGGTTTCATCATGAAAGCCTATCTCAAATGTACTGCAAACGCGCTCCTTGGCGTTTTATTTATATTGATTGCTATACATTTCAACCATGTAGTAGCTGCAGAGGGCAATGTTGAAGAGGAAATTACTCCTCTGACCGCTCAGGAGTGGGAGTTCTTCCATGACACACTAAAGACCTGTAAATTTAGAATGACTTCAGCGGAGGTGCTAGGCGACAACTACCTAATAGTTGTCAATAAACTTGCCTCTCTTATAGAGGGATATAGCGATGGCCGGATGGGCCCTTCTGAAAGAATGCTATTTAAGGCCGCAATTTTTTATATGCACTATACTTCTCATGCCTACTCGTCGGTTGCCATCCACACTAGCATTCCCTATCGCACTGAATTTTCAAAGCTTACATCCGATCTGAACATCTCAGATGATTTGATACTAGAGGCAAAAAATGAGTTCAATAGAAGACTGTTAAGTGCCGTAAAAATAGCCCATGCCAATGATAATGGCACTGTAGATTATATAATAGATGAGGGGCTAATACAGTACGCGGTTACCTTTAAGAACTTCAACACGGCATGTCTTGATTATTATGGTCGACTGACAGCAAGGTCCACTAATCCTGCGCCCACCAAAAATCAAAAAAGCTCCGGTGATCCTATACCACCCACCAATAATCAAAAAAAACCAACTGATGGCGAGCCCTTAATCAAATCAGATAATTTCAGAAATGTTATATTGGGTCTTACAGGAGTGGGAGCATTAAGTGTAATTGCCTATCAAACCTACAAACACAGGAAACGCATCTCCAATGCTCTATGGAAAGATCCATCAATGGAAGTTGCATCATAAAAGCTTATTTCAACTCTACCACTAACGTCGTGGCTATCCATATGCTATCATTCTAACCCTGCACCATTACGACACAATCCATTTCTATTGCTACCAACAACAACTTACGATAAGCTTGCGCAAGTTCAGAGTAACCTCATGTGTAAATGCCGTAATGAAGAAAAATAAAAAGGAAGAGGGTGTTATGAGTGATGTGCAAGCGATAGTTTTGGCAGCCGGACAAGCAAGTAGGTTTAGAACGGAAAAAACTAAATTGGTGGAGCAGATATGTGGCCAAGAGTTAATCATTTATGTTACAAAGCTACTTGAGTCTTTATCCGTCCCAACAACCGTCGTCGTCGGTTATCAAAAAGAACTTCTCATGTCAGTGATTAATCAATATCACCAAAATAATATTACATTTATAAATCAAGATAACAGGCATGGCACTGGTCATGCGCTCAAATGCACTCGTGAGCAATGGAAAAGCAAATATATTCTTGTCCTTAATGGTGATATTCCGCTCTTGAAGCCTTCTTTAATAGAAGCGCTCTATCTTGAGCATACAAAAACCGATTCTATCTTTAGTTTTGTTACCGCTCACCACAACGCTCCCTCATCATCATACGGTAGAGTTATTCAGGACAAACATGGCATAAGGATTGTGGAAGCACATGAATTTACGATGGACCCTCAAGAACACTGCTGCATCAATGCTGGTGTGTACATCATCAATAGAGAGTTTTTGGAGCATGAGATTGACAATCTCGAACATAATGCACAAACGAAAGAACTTTATATCGTTGATTTAATTAGAAGAGCAAACAACGATGGCTGTAAGATTACTACGATATCTGTACCATTTGACCAGGTACGCGGGGTTAACACGCTAGAAGAATTATGGATAGCAGAACAAATTAAGCGATCAGAACTTGTACGCTACTGGATGGACCTTGGCGTACGTTTTATGTCAGCACATGATACGCACCTTGATCTGAGCGTTCGCATTGGAACCGCCTCTTATATCGGCGCAGATGCTCATCTGTTGGGAAACACGATCCTGGAAAATCATTGTCATATTGCTCCATTTTCCATTATTGAAAATAGCGTAATTGGTGCTGGAAGCAGGGTTCACGGATTTTCTGTTATCAAAAATGCTCAGATAGGCCCCAATTGTGACATTGGACCATTTGCCCATGTCCAAAATACAACGATTGGACACAGTTCCGTGGTAGGTAATTTTGTTCAAACAAAGCAATCACATATTGGAAGCAATACCAAAGCAAAGCACCATGCTTACTTGGGTGATGCATTTATAGGCAATAAGGTCAATATTGGCGCAGGAACTATAACCTGCAATCATGACGGCGTCACAAAACATGCAACAACCATTTTGGACAATGCTTATATTGGTAGCAACAACAGTCTTGTTGCACCAATTGTCATAGGGGCAAATGCCTTTACTGCAGCTGGCTCTGTAATTACTAAGGATGTTCCTGATAACGCTTTGGCAATTGGACGCGCGCACCAAATTAATAAATTGTCTTACTCAAATAAAATCAATAGGAACAAAAATCATACAATAGGAAATGATGATCAACTTGTAGCCAACGCAGAGAAAATCTCCAAAGAAACAATTGATTCTGTATAGAGGAGATTGAAATTTTTTAAACGTCGGCATGCATATTAGAAGCATGTTGTTTTCGATTAAAGTATCGGTAGGCGGCCATGCAACACCCAATAACAACAAAAGCAGCTGCGGCAACAACGACCGGCGTTTGCATTTTGCCACTCATTTGGAACAGTAAAGGTGTACCATTTTGTTTTTTGTCAGCATGATCATTATTGCCAGGCACTTGTTGTTTTCCGTTACCTTTATTTAGGCCAGATGAAGAATCATTTATACGTGTGGCAGTAGCGGTAGAATCAGCTTGTTGTTTTTGGTCTTGGTTTTTAGTTTGCGCCAAAGACGACTGACGATTATCGTAAGCAGCAACAATAAGGATACGCAATTCTCTATTAACAAGGTCGCTACACTTACTTTTTGCCAATAGCAAAAGGTCATCTGTAAGTAGGTCCAAGGGGGTATGACCATCGTTGTTCTTTATACACTCTACCGCGCTATTGGCGGCAACAAATTTGCTCATTAAGTAGTATTTTGAATCGATAGATGCAGATGTATTCGCTGCTATACAATGCATTGGTGTAAATCCATCTGAAATACGGCGTACTTCAAGCATTGTTGGATTTTCTCTGGCAATCTCCCGAACTATGTGAAATGCATAAGATAGGACACCATCCTTCATGCACATCGAACTACTCAGCAGGCTATGAAGAACCGTTTCTCCGTCCACCCCTATTAAATTTTTTAGATTTACACGTTGCATTACTGCAACACGTTGGTCTTCGTTCAAGCGCTTAAATGCTTCAAAGTTACTATCTGGGCATAGTTTTTCTATCTTTGCAGGAACTATGTGCTTAAGAAGTGCTTGCCTTACATTTGTTATCATAGGTGCTGCATGACCACCACTACATCGAGAAAAATAGACAATAAGCGGCAAAATAACATCAGTGTTTTCTTGAAGAATGCTTCTATCTTCTTCAGACTTCATACCGTACGTTTTGGTCATCATACAAAGAAGGGCCAGGGCTGAAAAGAATCTATTAAAGTTCATTGTTGCTCGCGATAAAAATATTGTTTAAGTTCAAAATTTTTCAAGACTCAGTATTTGCACAAAAACCATCCTGCTTTCGATTAAAATATCGATAATAAACCGCAACACCGCATGCCACAACAGCAAGGGCTACGGTAACAATGATGATCGGCTTTTTGTGTTGCACTTGACTCAGATAGTTCAGGAAGCCTGTACCGTCTTGTTTTTGTTGCCCACTCTGGTCATGAAGATTCTTATTAAACTGATCTACTGCTGCTTGACCATCTTGGTGACCATTTTCGTCATTGTCGGTATTATTTACATCTGAGGCAACATCACCGGGACCTGAAGCCAACGAAGGATCAATCTCATTCGCATCATCCTTTTCCTTTTGTTGTTCTTGTTCTCGTTCTTGATTTTGATTTTGAGAAAGTTGCCCCATGAGCGCTTGACGTCTACACTGAACAAATTCAATATGCAACAAAAGATCTTTACCGCACATCTGACATTCTGAACTATTCGCGCAAAATTTAATAAATTTCTCTGATAGTAAATCACAAGGGCATTGATTATTCTTATCTTTTATACCCTCCAACCCAGCCTTACAAGCAATAAAAGTATTCATCAAAAACGCTTTATCACTCGGGTCCATGGACACATTTATCGCTACGCAATGCATTGGTGAAAATCCATCCGAAACACGACAAATAGTAAACGCTCGCATACCTGAGTCGGACTCGTGAGCACCCCTTAAAAAATTTCTGTTGCCGATTTGTGCTACATAGTTACGTGTTTCTGAGCTGCCAATATGATGTAAGACCGTCTCCCCATCTGTTCCAATTAGACCTAGAGCAATGCGTCGCGCAACCTTTTTACGTTTGTCTGAAGTCCAGGCAGCTACCACTGCTTTATTGTTATCCAAAAGATAGTCATTGAAACTCTGTTGATCAGTAATCACATTCTTGGCTTGTTCCATTGCGCTATCGATATCGTTAAATTCAGCAGCACACCTGACAATGAGCGGAAAAATGATATTGCTATTTTCTTCAAGAATTTCCAAAGAATTTTCTTCAGGCTCCATAGCACATGTTTTGGTAGCAAGTACAACAAGGAACAGGGTTGCAAAAAATGTATATCTATTCATAATTCAATCCTATATTCATATTAACGAGAAATCTACGCTATTATACTATAGCATACAGATTTTTATTATTTTTTCAAATTGTACCGTATCTGACGATTTGTACTAGCCTATGGCGATACAATGCTACTAAAACAATAGCAATCAACGTTTCAGTTTGAAATATTAAACAAGATTTATCCTTTTTGATACAATTGGGTTAAGCTTAAAGGCGAAAAGAATTTACGTGCAAACTATATTGATACCCTCTAAGCGTGAGTTCCGGCTTTGCGCAGGCAAGATAATGGAAACAATTTGTATAATTCATTTGCAAGATTAGCGCTATGATTCGCTTCATACATACAGCTGATATTCATTTTGGCATGGAAAATTATGGCAAAATTGATCCTGAAACCGGTATACATACCCGGTTGCTTGACTTTGCTCGAGCATTTGATTTTTGCATAGATACTGCTTTGTCTGAAAATGTAGATTTTTTTCTATTTAGCGGTGATGCCTATAAGACAGCGCATCCAAGCCAAACACAACAAAAATTACTCTTAGCTGCATTTATGCGTTTATATAAAGCCGGAATTCCAGTTGTTATTATTATTGGTAATCATGATAACCCACTTAGTTTTGGCAAGGCTCACGCTCTTGATATATTCGGATCATTGCCCATTGACGGTTTTTACGTGATGGCAAAGCCAACCACGCTTGTGCTTGATACAAACGGTGGAAAAATACAAATTGTTGGCATCCCGTGGCCAACCCGAAACACTATAGCAATTTCACACAAGCATCTTAATGCATCAACCTCAGAGCTTACAAAACATATTTCACAAGCGGTGGTTTCAATTATTAATAGCCTTGCTATGCAGCTTGATCCAAGCATCCCAGCGGTATTGGCCGCCCACCTTACCGTCTCCAATGGTATTTTTTCAGGCTCTGAAAAACGTGCAATTTATGGTACAGATCCAATTTTTTTGCCGTCAGAGCTTGCTATCAAACCGTTTGATTATGTTGCGCTTGGGCATTTACACCGTTATCAAAATCTAAACCCAGACGGTTACCCTGCGGTCGTTTATTCCGGATCTCCGGAACGTATAGACTTTGGTGAACGTAAAGACGACAAAGGATTTTGCCTGGTTTCCATTGCTGAAAAAAATGCTGCATTCCATACATTTTGCAAAACACCGACACGCGCATTTTTTCAAATAGAGGTTAATTTAAAGGCTATTGAAAAATCATTTACTGAGCAATTAATAGAGCATATTAAAAAATATACGATAGCCGGCGCTATCGTTAAAATTATATATCATTTGCCAGATGAGAGCATTGATACTGTCGACACAAAAGCTGTTCAAGAAGCTTGCGCATCGGCGCATTATATTGTTGGAATTTTTCGACAACGTGAAACGAATACTCGTGATCGGCGCATAACGGGGGCAACCAAAGACACGGGTATCGCAGAGTTGATTGGACTTTATTGTGACTCTAGGCCAGCTTTGAAAGTTAAAAAGGATGTGCTTATTATGTTGACCCAAGAGTTGATTAATGAACATTCAATGCAATCTGCCAACAAGGAATCTCAATAGACAACCATGCATCCTTCTAGTGCGTATATACAATTGATGCTGACTCCATTAACTGCGTTCGGTACTTTTCAAGTAATATGTCATAGCGCGGTCGCGCTAAAATTTCAGCAATTTGGGCATAACGCTCTTCAATTGGACGCGGTCGCTCATCTTCTTTTCCTGTGATTTTCAACAGCTCAAAACCGTTTTGTATGACACAAGGCGAACTGATTTGACCAACTCCTAGATCGAATATAAACCGTTTATCTGCAGCCACTTGGTTGCTGTTTATCCAAAATGGTTCGCTCCATGACAAACTATCAACGAACTCCGTATTTTTTAATTGGAGCTTTAGCGCCTGTTCTTCCGACTCTCTTTGATAAGCATTCTTATCTTTATACGGTACAACAGCACGGCTCACCTGGCGGGAAGCTTCGATTATTTCAGGATGCGCATTAAAATAATCTAAAACCTCTTTGCGTGATACCATTACTTGTGCATAGACTTTTTGAGAAATCATAGCATTAATTGCTTGAAGCCTACGTAATTCCTCTCGTCCTTCTTGATAGCTGTAACCGGCCTGTCCAAACATTTGTTCAAGTTGTTGTCGATTTAAATTGTTCTCGCGCATAACACGCGAAATATATTTATCAATTGCATTATCATCTGGCAGCTGTTTAAAACGCTTTGCATCGGAATATACAAGGCGATCGAATATCATGGTATCAAGCGATTTTTTTCCACCAGTCAGCGTTGGTCTATCAAGGTCAGACTTCAAAATTATCTCATTTCCCTGATCGGTTACCACAATTGCCTTGATTGAGTCTACTAATTGTGTATCTGATGGTATTGCCACTTTTTTGGCTGGCGAGCCAGAACTCGATTTCGTCTGTTTTATTTTGATACGAGCAGATTTGTAAGGGACCTCTTTGTCATTAATTGCATCAGAATTACCCCGATCGCAACATGCTTGATCTAACGGTGTCAAAGTTGCGGGCGCAACTGGTAGCTCGCCCGAATCGGTTAAGTCTGTATAGGCAGTTAGCAAAGCCTGCGCCTGCTGCGCGCCTACAAATGACGAATCAGCATATATGTTTACTACATGAATGAATAAAGCCACTACTATTGATGCAATGACAAAAGCAGCAGCTATTACTATCCTGCCAGAACGTATGACACCTTTGGAATGTGGAAATTTGTGCATATGAAATATCACAATGTGTAAAACTGTTAAGTATTTTTGCCGCTATGACACTGGACTTTCCAATAGACATGCCGTGAAAAAAATATGTAATACTTTTCTCACGGCATACTATTATCTACAAATCAACTCAATTTCAATCGTTGTCTTCTGGCGACTCTAACGCGCCTGGAGCATTGTTAACCGGCAACGATTGCTCTACTTTTTTAGTAATATCTTCACCGGCTTTAGTCCTGCTAATTTTATATTTTTCAGCAAGCTTAACTAACTCTGTCATAGCTATTTTTTTACGTTCTTCGCTTTCAAGATATTCCCTCAACTGCTTTTTAATAGTTTCAAATGGTTTATACGTTGGCTCTTCTTTCGAAGATGCCGTAATAACATATACAGAGCCATCATTAATTTTGCATAAATCACTTCCAGGCACATTTTTCATGGATAGAACCTTGGAACGTAAAACCGGATCGTAACCAAAACTCTGACTATTAATAAGCATAAAGTCTTTAAATTTACCAATAAGTCCAGCTTGCTCTGCTGCTTTTTTAATATCACCATTCTCTTGGTCTATTTTTTTAAGAAACTCCTGCGCCTCATTTTCCTTGTCAAAATGAACGCAAGCAGCCTGAACACCACCACGCGAAACCATTAATTCCGGAATTTTATCTTTGTTGTTTTCATAAAATTCTTTAACATCAGACTCTTTTATAGATACAGGTAACGACTGGCTAAATATCTCTACGTTTAACATATTTGTCACAGAGTCTACCATCTCAGCAAGTTTCTTTTTGTAATCTGATGCCTGATCAAGCTTGTTGATACGTACAAATTCACAAAGCACTACTTTATTAATAAGACCTTGCAAAAGCTGATAGTACAATTGAACTGGGTCGATCATAGATTTCATCTGTTGTAGTTGCGGGTTTGCCTCTATCATTGCATCAAGCTGCCCTTGAGTAACAACAGGCAAACCATCCATGGCGGCAAGAACCGGAGTTTTATCATCAGAGGGAACATACGGATTTGCCCCAGGCGCAGAGGCAATGCTCTCTGATCGATTTTGTGTCGACATAGACAAGCAACACGTATCCTTGTTGCCAGTAGCACAAGATAGCCATTCTTTAATTTTGCAACCCGGTAACATAAAAAGTAACACGCCAAAAGCTATGTATACACCTTTATAGCTCATATGTTTTAATTGCATTGTTCGTAAACCTTTCTTGAATTATGTTTTTGTATTTCAACTATAACGTTAACCTATTTCCTATCTTAGAATCCGTCTTAAGCCAATGGCATAGTCCTATACTACCAAATCAACCTATGATTACAAGTCAAAACAACTGAACCATATGCTCGTACATTACCAATCAAACAGATTAAACACATACCCGTGCACCAACTACTGCGGTAATCGAGCGAGGATTATAGCGCAATAATTCTCGGCCAGCCTCTTGTAAGGTTGCTCCAGTCGTCATAAGATCGTCAATCATAAGAATGTCTTTATCTTGATACTGTTTGATCAAATCAATGTCCTGAACAAAAACATTTTTTACATTTGTTTGACGATCAATCCCGGAAAGCCTGAATTGGTATTCAGTTGCTTTTGCCCGCCTGATCAAATATACAATAGGTTTGCCACTTAAAGCACTTAATGCCATTGCCATGACATTCGCTTGATTAAAGCCACGCAACATTTCGCGGCTCCAATGCAACGGTATTGGAACTATGCAATCGAATCTATTATGTTTGATTGGTGTTGTTTGCCAGATGAGCAAGCCAAGCTGTCTTGATGCAGTCCTGTCACGCCAACCTTTGGCAAGAATAAAATATTTGAGTGGGTCTTTATAAGCCCCTATGGCATGAACTGATATTTTTACCGTCCTTGTCAAATGTATATTAATCGAACAAACCGGCTCTATACATTTGAAACAATCATTACACAAGGCACTATCTGACAATAAAAACATTTTGCAACTTCTGCAAAATGGTGGCGCAACAATATATCGCAACACCATAAAGGAACCCCTAATAAGCTCCTTTGACACATTGAAAATACTATTTAAGTAAGGATATATAAATAACAAAGTCTTGTTGGCTAAATTCAACTGAATTTCTCATTTAAAAATTTTGCCCGAATCAACGCAAAATACACTCAACATGTAATATAGAACACCTAGCAGTATGTAGCTGTCTGCCACATTAAATATAGGAAAGTCCCATCCAAAAAATGAAATTGAGATCCAATCTAAAACTCCTCCATGCCATACTCTATCAATAATATTGCTCAACGATCCGGACATTATTAATAGTTCGGCAATAATGGAAGCACCTTCTTTGAATTGCTTATATGTATACACTGCTATAACAAGCGTGATAAGCATGACTGATGCTGTAACGGCTACAAAAAGACCTGTTGAATTTGAATGTAGTAATCCCCAGGAAACACCTCTGTTAAACTCAACCTCTATGGCAAAAAATGTTCCTATAAGGTCCAACCTAGTCACTTGGTACAGCCTTAATAAATATACTGACATATACTTTGTCACTTGATCGATCAGTACCAATATTGAAAAAACAGCCATATAAAAAAATGCATAAAGCTTCATCTTATGAGTGCTCCACTGTGTTCAAGCATGCTTGTAATAGTAAGATAAAGCTCATCAATCTCCTGTGTCGTCATCGTTGCATGTACATTGCGCATTGTTATTCTAATTGTTATCGCACGCTGTTCTTTCCATTCTTTGGATTCATAAAAATCAATTAATGTGGCTTTCACTATTCGTTTATCAAGCGTAATAATACGACTTATAATGCTTTGAGCAGTAGTCGATAGGGCGACAAGCATACTTATATCACGTATCACGTCCGGATACGGACAGATAGATTGAAATTGTTTTAGTGGCTGCATAAGCTCTATAATGGCCTTAGCATCCAGCTCAAATATAAATGCCTTACCATGACATAACCGTTGCCAAAAAACCGGATCCGCCATGCCGGCACAACCAATCTGTTTGCCATCGGCCAATAAGAATGCTGTCTGATGCGGTGCATACCAAGGCTTGTTCGGTTGTTGTATTTGCGTAAATGTAATGTCAGCACTCAAATGTGCAGTCAAGCCTGATAAGACTTTCTTGCCTTCGTAAAAATCTAATTTTCCTTTTTTTTCAAAAAGTATACCTGCGAGCATTTTTTTTTCTATTAAGCTTGCGTCTGTCTTTTCCCAAACATTATTCCATTCAAAAAATCTTAATTGGTCGTTGGTTGCGCCATTACTCACTACAGCATGAATCAAATGTGGTACCAAATCAGTAACAATGCGAGACCAGTTCTCAGAAACTGGCTGCATAACACTAGCGACCACAGGTGGCTCAAATTGGATAAGCTCGAGAAAACGTTCATCAAAAAATGCATAATTTTCCAGCTCTTTCATCGCCATATCGAATGCCAATCGTCGTTTTATAGTCCTTGTTGCACGCATAGTACCAGATATAAAAGGACTCGCGGTAATACGTGGCAATAGTGGCAGAATTGATCCATATCCATAAAAACGACCAATTTCTTCAATGAGATCCTGCACAATCGTAATGTCCTTTGCCGCACGAAATGAAGGGACAATAACTTTGTACCGTTTATTTGCTTCCGACTCAGTTTCTTTAATGTTAAAACCAAGCGATTGAAGCGTATCTATTACAAATGTCGGTTCAATAACAATTCCCAATCGATTTTGAATCATATCATGCTTTAATTCTAAGCACGTTGGTTGGAAATCTTTTGAGCACGTAACTATGGAGCTTGTCATCTGATATGTTGCTTTGCATTGATCTAGCAATGCTATTAATCGACTCAATGCATACGGCGGCATCTGTTGATCCAAGCCTTTCTCAAATCTAATTGCTGCCTCGGTGCGTTTTTTATGCTGTATAGCCGATTTGCGGATCGTAGTGGCATCAAAACAGCTAGCCTCCATTACAACCTGTGTAGTACTTGGACGAATATTTGAATCAAGGCTTCCCATTATGCCCGCAAGAGATATTGGGTCATGCATATTTGCAACAACAATATCTTCTGGGCTTAATTCTATTCGTTGTCCATCAAGCAATCGAATTGTTTCATTTGTTTGTGCCATACGAACCATAAGGCTTTCTGCCGGAACCGATCGTGCATCAAAGGCATGAATTGGATGCCCCAAGTCTAACATAACATAGTTGGTAGCATCCACTAATGTATCATGGGACTTCATATCTATACGGGCAAGCCTAAGCATCATCCATACCGTGCTTGGTTTATATCGATATGTAAATGATGCTGTTGCTAATGTTGAACACGCGTCAGTCTTGATTGATAATGCTTGGCGATCCAACCTTTCCATTTGAACATTAGACAGAAATGTCTCAAATAATCTAAGTGGTATCTTAAGGATGGCTCCAATTTCACGTGCAAATCCACGGTGTCCCCACAAATCAGGACGATGAGTTATCGATTTATTGTCAACATGTAATATATAGTCATAAGCCTCACATCCTTCTCTCCAGGACAATTCGTTCTCATTATCTATTGCAATAGCTGGAAAAGTGTCGTTTTTTATGCAACCAAGGTCCTGAGCGTTGGCCCACCGAACCACATTGTCAGTTTGTATATATATCAAAAACCAATCACCTTCTTTTGCATCTATGCGTAGTGGCAAGATATATTCACAGCAATGTTCAGGTGACAATACGGTAATGCTGTTTACTGCTATTACCACAACCTTTACAGGCGCAAGCAAATCAAGCGGTATCTCAATTGGTTGAGCAGCTTCGACCTCAGCTGTCGTCGTATTTAATGTTCGAACAAGCTCTTCTTTATCAATTGTATGCCAATCGGCTTGTAAATGATCAAAGATCCAGGCGAGTGAAAGTTTCATATATGCTCAACTATAAAATGTTTTAAAAAAAAAATCATTAAACATAGGATATTGGCTTTAAAAAATAGATTATGGCACTATATTACGTGAGAATTTCTATTGTCGCAATTCACCATACTTCACCCTATTTATTTTCTATGCGCATATTGTCCTATGTTCGCACAGATTATTATATGAGCGAATTGATTTTGATGTTACTGTGTTGCAGACTTAGAGGGTACTAAGCACAGGCGAGCTGTGTAAAAATGCAATACATGTTTTAACCTGAGAATATTATTATGAATTGGTGTCAATTATTAGCAATACATCTTGTGTTCGTTTTACAACCCGGAGTCATATATACCGCTTTAGTTGATATTATTGAGCAGCAGCTGCGTTCATCAAAGCCTCTTTTTACAGGATTACCAGCAGAAAAAGAGCGACGCTTAAAGGAACTCGAACAGCAATATGCTACCCTGCTCAAAGAGAAGGTTGAATTCGACTCTCGTACCCTTTTGCGACTAGAAGAGATTAAGGCTATATTGCCTCAAGCACAACAACAACTTGACCATAGCCCTGACGATGAGTATTGCAAGCAACGCTTAACGCTCTTAAATGAAACATACCAAACGGTAAAAGATTTACGCCACGTCCATGAAAGTTACTTGTCACTCATTTCAGACTATACAAAGGTTATTATAGGTTATGTTGAAGATCCAACCTTTCAAGCGTGGCAAAAACAAAAATTACCCGATAAATTTTATTTTCAATTTGAGGACCTACAAAAGGTATATGATGCCACTGTTGAGCAACAAAAGCAGATAGGGCAGCTTGTAGATCAAAAACGCAACAGTATTACTGAGATTGAAAATAGCAAACGAACTTTATCAACGCTCGATGATGAGTACAAAAGCAAACTTGATAGCCTAGAGCTTACCAATAAATCAACCCAACAGCTTTTTAAAGACAAGAAATACGAATCATCGCATATCGCCGACCTCGTTTTGCTTCAGCAACGCGTATACGAATACAAGCAAGAACTTTCTCAATTGCGCCTGTTAGTCGCAACAATGAACGAAGAATTTGTAAGCACTAAGCTACTTATCGCAGAAGGACAACTCCAAGTTTTGAAGGATAATGTACGTAAAGTGAAACATTCTGTGCGTATTAGCACAACAGACATTGACCAGGCCAGAGAGGAATTTAATAAGCAAAGACGTTATTATTTTTTGGCAAAAGAGAGGGATAGTAAAGAGCTTGAACAAATTAACGATATTCGTAAAAAAAAGGAAAAAGAACTTGATGCATTAAGCATTCAATACTCAATGCCCTTGGGGTCTGACTTAGATGATTGGAACCGCGAACCACAGCAAAGCGCCTCATGGTATGACCATTACTGCCAGTTAGGCCTTTTAAATACACAAGTAATAACATTACGTAAATCACAGGAACTTATTGAGGCACAAATAGCTGCGGAGGATGAAAAATTAAAACATAGCGCCCTCCTGGTACATGCCAAAGAAACATATCATAAAATCCTCTTCAACAAGTTTTTAACCGATGATGAAATCACGAATGAAATAAAGACATACGAAGCCTCTAAAGCAGATGCCCGTACATTTTTTTCTCGGTATAAAGAAGGGGTCCTCCTTATACCAGATCAGCTAAACTCTAAAAAAAAGACGATGGAAAACATACAAAAACTACGTCAGTCTTTGCTCAAGCAAAAAGATACAACGTTTGCTACGCATCAAAATGAGTATGAGCATATAGTTGATAATGTATTGAATGTCGCTCAAGAAAAAGTTCATGAGTATGTGGATATATTAAGCAAGCTTACAGGTGTTTATTCAGAAATTTCAGGAAACGCTGTAGGCATGCTTCACATTATAGATTTTATTAATGGTGAGCTTAGGTCGATTACTTTCTGGTACAGACCAGATTATGCGATTTCTTGGCACGATGTGAGCAACATAGCTCCCGATATCTCCGCATTTTTTTCCTATGTTCGCTCATCTATGACACGCATGAGGCTAACATCTATCAGCACCAAGCTTATCGGATGGTTAAAGCAGCCAACCGATCTTCTTATATTTTTGATCGAATTTTTGCTTGCAGCATTAATGATTTTTTTACTATTTCGTCTTGTGGCACGGATAAAAAATATTTTGGCACAACGTATTGTATTGATTAATGATAGAAAATCTTCTCTAACCTTACATTTATTATTAATTGCGCTTATAAGTTTCGTATTAGCACATCAATTTGGCATTGGATTATGGGCCTTAATTTTTGGGCTACTCACTTTCCATGGAGTCGCTGAACCTGCTTTGTACATCTTTTTTTATTTAATTTCAATTCCATATTTTCTTTATATAGCCTATCGCTTTATCCGTCTTTTTGCTCAATACAATGTAGAAAACGATTATGTATTTTTGGCTGAGGACTTTCAAGAGCGATTCTTTCTTGTCTTTGGTACTTTTTTATATGCATCCGTAGTCATTGTATTCTTTCGCCAAGCATTCATATTGGTTAATTTCCACGGATCAGCCTTGCCAACTATTCTACTGGCCATTCATTTTATTATTTTTCAGATTGCTCTTATTTTACTGATCTCCAAAGAACAAATTTTGCATTTAATTCCTTCCAATGGCCAATTTTGGCAGTGGATACGTGAATTAATAGAATCATATTATTATCATGTTCAATTCCTTATTATTGCTATAATCATCATGATTAATCCGTATGTTGGTTACGGCAGATTGGTGCTTTATAGCTTGATCGGTTTTTTGTATACAACCTTGCTCGTCGTTCTCCTCTTGTGGTTTTACAGTTTTTTCAAACGATTAACCTCCCGTGCATTTTTTTTAACAGAAGACGAAATTGTACGTGAGCGTTTTAAGAATGCAAAAATGTGGTTCGGCCTGTGCATCATTAGCTCATTTGTATTACTCCTTTTCATTGGAATTTGGGCAGGCGCTGAGATCTGGGGCAGGCCAATTAGTTATCAAGAAATTTATCGTTGGCTTACAATACCGGTTACCCATAGTGGAAGCCATGAAATTTCCATTATGTCCCTCTTTGCACTTGTCGGTTTTGTATTAGGAGGAATTTTACTATCTCATGCGTTTAATTATTACGTTTTGGATAAAATATTTGACCTTCTGTTGGTCGATTCCGGCGTTCAGCATACAATTATTAGTATATCTGGATACGTTTTCTTTGTGGGCGCTTTTTTCTTAGGACTACATTACGTAGGACTTGGTGACGTAGTCGCATGGGCATTTGCCGCATTGGCACTTAGCTTGGGGTGGATGCTAAAGGATCCAATCGGAGATTTCATTGCTTATTTTGTTATTCTTGTACAACGCCCTATTAAAATTGGCGATTATATACGCCTTGATAAGGATACGATGGGCGTTGTACGCCGTATTTCTGTTCGATCTGTCATGTTGCGCAGACGCAATAGCACCACAATCATTATTCCCAATTCATATGTTATTAGTCACACTGTAACCAACTGGAATTACCTGCGTGGATTTATCGCCTTTGAAGACATTATAATTACCATTGACTACAGGGAAGATCCGGTTGCGGTCAAAGAGATATTATTTGCAGCCGTTGAATCATATCCAACAATTTTACGTACTCCACGACCAATAATACGGCTAGAGACCTTTGGTGAATACGGATTTGTATTTTTAATACGCGGATTTATTAGTTCATCGTATACGCTTGACCAATGGGACATTGCAAGCGATATTCGACTCGCAATCGCCCTAGCTTTGCGCAATAATGCCATAAAAATTGCCTTGCCAGTACGAATAACAGCGTCACGTGACATCACCGTGCCCTTGCCACCAGCAGCCTAAATTGCGAGATTCGCTATAGCCGTGATATTGTGGAAATACACCAATATCGCAGGTCTAAATATATTTAATTTTTTGTCTTGACAATGGAGGTCACTGTAGGTTTACCAGTTTTAAATATTTCTTCTCAACTGTATAAATTATATATACTTTATGATGATAAAATTAAAAATAAACTATGATGATGGAAGGGATGTAATATCAATAGCTAAATAATGAGTAGTAATGGCAAGCAAAAAAACAAAGAACTCATTATTAGGAAATGTTATGAAAAGAATTTTATTTTTATCGCTATTATTTATACCTCTTATTGCATCAGAAGATTCATCTAAGTTTTTAAGATTAGCAGCCGAATGTTCCAAGGCTGCTAACAATGTCAATATACTTTATAGTCCTAACTCATCAAAACTATTTATACACGAAAATGAAATAGTTACTCCGATAGAATCTCATTCTATGGATACATTATTAAATGTAATTTTAAAGAAAGACAGTTTAGATCACAGTGCATTAAGTAAATTCTTATCTAGTGGTTACATATCGGCAGTTAAGCAAAGTGATAATAGTTACTTTCTAAGATCAGCAGGAAGGCTTCCTGGCGGTGGGCCAACTGGTGCTACTATTGGGGGGTATACTGGAAAGTTCTTAGTATCTTTTGCTGGTCATATGACGTTACATCTAATAGCCTGTGCGTCCGGTCCAGCCTATATTCCTACAATGGCTGCCTTAGAAGTAACTTTTGGACCAACAATAGAAGCTGCTTCCACAACAGCTGCGGTTATAGGTTGTATAACGGGTGCCCTTGTTACTGGACCTGTTTAAATCATGTACGAGTATATTTAAATGTTACTATATTGGTATGAACTGTACATAGGAATGCTTTTATGTTGTATTCCTATGTACTTAATAAAATATTTTATATGGAAATACTGGAAAAAAGAGTGAATTATCATACTGTGATTGCATCCACATTATTTGTACTTACATGGGAAGTAATCTTAAAAAAATATATGATTTTTCCAGGAGAATTAGCATGGTGGGAAAATCATATGAAAAAAATTGTTATATACTTTTATGAAGATTATAGAGAATGACAGTTACGCTTATTTGATACAAATTAAAAACAGGTTTGGTTGATGACTAAAGTAATTTTATACATCGCCGTCAGTCAAGATTGCTTTATCGCTGACAAAGAGGGTGGTGTTGGGTGGCTTGATAAATATCAAGGCGGTACAGATGATTGTGGCTATCATGAGTTTTACAATTCTATCGATGCACTTGTCTTTGGCAAGAACACCTACAATCAAGTATTAACGTTCGGTCCTTGGCCATATCCTGGCAAGAAAAGTTATATCTTTGCTGATAACGATACCAAGCCTGCAAATGACGAGGTAGAAATTGTAGCGACGGACATACCTACTTTTATGAACTATCTAGAAGAAATCGGCCTTAAGCGTCTATTGACTCATTTTATAAATTAGGCCTTATTGATGAATACATGTTGTTTATAATGCCTGATGTATTGGGAGAGGGCATAGCTCTGCCAGAGCCAATTTTTAAATCATATAATCTTGAGTTAATCGGAACCATCGAACACCAGATTGCAAATTCATCGATCGTGGAAAAGAGATATAAAAATCACTAAAAAATACTTTTCACCCTATGGTACAGCCTGGGCTTAGTCTAAGATGAAATGCAATACATTTCTGATAGAATATAAACCAGAAAGAAAAACCACCGGAAAAGGGGCAAAGTCAATAATGAAATGCAACATTTAAAAAAAATCTCTTTGAGGCTTTGCCTTGTCATCCACGTTTCTATTGAAAAATTAAATTAATATTGATGTTCATTAATAACTTTTAGTATCTTTAGATTATATTCGAACTGAAACGGTCTTTTAAGGGCTAACAAAGAAGGGTTCATTATGATTAAAAAAGTTATTGTATGCGTAATAGGTATCATATGCATTGTGTTTTTATTTATGCATATAGAAAATATGCGAGCAGCCGAGCTTGGTGGATACAGGGCAGTATGTCTGGCTGCCGGAACGGACCTAAAAGGAGCCGACAGGGTGCTCAGGCCATATTATCATATATCGCACATACCACGAGAAGGCGGGCATTGTTATTTTCGTTTTCCAGAAGATGAGGTGGTACGGCTAAATCCACACCAAGCGCAGGATATGTTTAAGCGTGACATTGTTCACTATGGCCTTTCCTACCGAGGAACCGCCGGTATTGCGGTTTATTTTAAAAATCCGGACAAATATCGCTCTCTTATTGCAAAACTTAATCAACTTCCACCTGTTAGTCGTAATGAATACGGAAAACACAGCGTTGTACATACAACTAAAGAGGCTATTGATATCCTCAGTCAACCACTCGAACAAGAGGTTAAAACACTTGATTTAATTGTCATTGGCAGCGGAAAAGATAAAAATGTTGATTGACGCACTTTTTTATTAACAATTAACAGGCTGTCAATAGTATGCTATTATTACATTAGTAACTAAGTAACAAGCCATCATAGTGGAGTTTATCATGAAAAAATTACCAATTATCTTACTAAGCTGCACCATCGGTATCGGTATGCAGGTATCTGTAGTGTGCGCAGCAGATCCCACCCAAACTTCTGGAAGCTCTGCTCAACGATGGCTTGAAACGAGAAGAGGGCTTTCAGCAGAGAAGGCAGCAGAGCTAGATGAGCTCTAAGCAATGAAATATTCAATATAACTAAGGCTCCTGCGTCAACCGACAAAAAACCAATGTCCAAAGACTTTGCCCCTGTGAAAGACCTGCTCGAGCAAGGCGCTGATGCTGGCTTTGTTAGTGGCGCTATATCAAGTTGGCATCGAGCTACAGGAGCAGGTCATTTTAACTTACGCGATATGTCGTCAGATCAGGAAAGACCCGAAGCACGTAAAGAACTTATAACGCTTCTTGTAAACTATCAGCCAACGCTGCTTGACAGCGTTACTCCTCAAAACGTTGGCAAAGATACAGCTTTACATAGGGCTGCAATAGAAATACAAGATACCGCCCTTAATACCCTTCTTAATAGTGGAGCAAATAAAGACATACAAAATAATAGCGGGGCCTTCCCCTATGATATTGCAAAAGAAGCATGTAAACATGGATTCACTCATAAGGCTCAGAAGTTAGACCAGCATCCTGTAGATCCTATCAGCGAACAAACGCTCAATCGATTAAAGCCAACTAAATTATTAAACGAAGAACAACAACGCCATGAACTTGTCAGAAGAGGGTCCATTGCCGCTGCAGTGGCCATCGCGATGGTTGGAACGGGATACTTGGTATACAAAAAGGCGGACATCATAAAGGGCTGGTTTAAGAAAAGCCAAGATGAATAAAGCTTACCATGTCATTCATCTTTAATGGCGCCAATTGTATTCAATTGCAGCATCAATGCGCAATGCGAACATTGACCTACGGGAACAATGCTTGGTATTCGCACATTTTGTCCCAAGGTTACTAACAGCCTATTGACTTGAGACCACTTTTCTTTTGGCAATAGTTCCAAAAGAGCTTTTTCTGTTTGTTCTGGGGTATCTGTTGTTACAAGCCCAAGCCTATTAGATATTCGATGCACATGAACATCCACACAGATAGCCGGTAGATCAAATGCCGCAGAACGTACTAGATTCATTGTTTTTCTTCCAACACCTGGCAATGAAAGCAGATCAGACTCATCGGGCGGAACTTTTTGAGCAAACCTATCACAAATATGCCAAGACACATCTCGTATTGTTCGTGCTTTTGTTTTATAAAAACCAACTGAATGAATGGTATGTTCTATCAAATCAAGTGGCAAGTTTGCCATATCATGAGGTGTTTGAGCCAAATCAAAAAGACGGCGCGAAACAGGCAGCGATACAACATCTTTAGTTCGCAAGCTTAATAAACAGCTTATAAGAATAAGAAATGGATTTTGACCATATTCTTGAATAATTATCGGCGTTGCCGGTAACTTCATACCAATAACAAAGCCCTCGAGATTATTTAAAATCTCGAGGGCTTTTAATCTTAACGCCTCACCGGAATGAGTGTTATTGCAGTTCATATTGTGTTATCGTCCAGGAGGTGCGATATCAATAATAAATTGTGCAACTGAGATAACAACAGCAAGTAGCTGTAAAAATGAAAATACTGTTTTATTCTTAAGTTTTGAAAAATATGCCATGCCGTTCCTTTACAAAATTATTATTATATACTTAATAAAACTGTACCCAAGTATATAAAATACTAATGAACAAAGCAACTGATTAATGCAAAAATTTCTTTATGTCTTTAATAATATAGATTCTGTTTTTGGCAGTTATCCATTTATTTTATTGGTTTTTACTAGTTTTTTCTTGTTTAAAGTTGTAATTGTTACCAATCTTCTTTTTTCAGGAAAAAAATTTTTATCCGCAAAAAAATCCGTAATTTACCTTATGGGATTAATAATATCATCTATGGCTGGCGATCTAATATGGATTATAAAATCTGTTAGATCATTGCAGATATGTACGCTAAGCTTTCCATTTTATTTACTTGCTTTGCGTTTTTCATGGGCATTATATCCTGTGTTATACCAATTTTTTGCTTTATTTTTAGAAAGTGTTACTAAAAGACAAAATGAAAAACTAGAAAGTCGCGAGATGTTTTTCATTTGCATAACCAGCATGTTCTCTATGTTTTTTGTTTATGTTGCAATTATGCACTTTAACTGCGCGTTAGACAAAGATCGTTCGGTTTTAGAAAATGTAATGCAACAGGTTACCATGCTATACACCTCGCTTCCGCTAATGCTTTCAAGCATCGGTATAGTAATTTTTAAAATGAATAAAAATATAGTACCAAGAATACTTAAAAAACAACTTATTTTTTTCCTGAGTTGTGTTATTGCCCCTATGTGGGTATTTGACTTCCTACAGGCAATTCCCATCAGTTCTCCTCTTACCTGGGTGTCAAATAGTTATACTTTTCTTACATTTTCAAACATGTTTCTAATTGGTGCAATCTATTATAGCTCTAGCAAAATGATGCGACTGCGTTTTTTAAACATCACTAAACATGTATACGAAATCCCACGTTTTGATTTTATTCAGGAATTTAAGGAGATTTTAGAACGGCTAAGTAATACCAATAAAGAAGTGGAGATGAATAAACTGGTGCAAGAGTTTTTTCATACAGGACTTGAGGTTGATCCGCACCACGTTTATTTTAGTTTGCGCCCCGTGGCTGAAGATAATCAATATCCAACATATGACTGCGATGAAGAAGTAATAGAATTTCGAGGAGTACAGGAAAAGTACCATGGCACGCCTCAGGCGCAAATCGATAGGCTTATGGAGGGAGTTGAGCGGTTTTTTAAATCCTATCCAAAAATAGTTACGGATTCGACCGATAATCTACCTATATTCATTCATGATGAAGTTGCTTTTGACAACTTCTACGAAGAAACTCTTGATGGCACCATGATGCTTACATTTTTAGAGCAAGTATCGCTTGATATATTTTTACCCATTTACCATAAAGGCAGACTTGTTGCGTATATTACCGTTGATCGTAATGCGCGCGTTGGTGGTAAAAAACTATTTTATACGGATGTCGAACGTGCCCAAATGCTCGTTTTTAGTAATTACCTAACAAATATTATTAATTTATTGCAAAATAAAAATATCGATTTAGCGATGCAAAGAGAGCATCAACTACGACAAACGCTGCACCAGAAGGTAGAAGAATTAAATCATTATAGAGAATCTCTGCGTGTTTATGCTCAAACCAAACAACTATCTTCCCAAATTGGTGTAATATTTTATAAACACCGCTCATTTACTTTTGGAAATCTAATAGCCCAGGACCTCCTTAAAATAAACCCTAATGTTTCCAGAGGCCATCCATTTTCTCAAGAATTAAGGCAATTGGTCAACCAAGTTCTTGAGTCGCGTGCAATGCACAGTAAAATTGTTGATGATGGAAAGGACAGATTTCTTGTATTTCAAGCCTCGCCGCATAGCGAAGGTAATATGGTCATTATTACCGTTTCTTTGCCATCAATTGCTGATATTGTATCAAAGCATACATTGCTTTTAAACGACTCGGTAGACTGGGACTATTTTTTATATCTTGAGACAACCAGACATGGCCAATTGATGCATGAAGCAATTCCTGGCTCTACCGAACCGGTTATTAAATTTAAAATTAAATTGTTACAGATTGCATTAAGCAAAAAACCTACGCTCCTTGTGGATATTCCTCCTGAAGATATCATGCCATTTGTTGAGCTGCTTCATTCTATTAGTTTGAAAGAAAAATTACATAGCATCAAAATACAATCTGCGCTATCAGGACCTGATCTCTCACTCAAGCTATTTGGCGTATCTAAACTTTCATCTTGCGTATCATCAACGCCATCAATAGTAGAAAAGCTACACAATAAAGGAACCTTATTTATACATAACGTTCATTATCTGCCATATGAAACGCAGGAAATGCTCCTTGAATGTATAAAATTTGGATTTTATCGCAACATACATACCGATCAAAGAATTAATGCCGACATTCGTCTGATTTGTACGGTAGATCAGCCACTAGACCAAATAATACACCGTATGCCCGAAAGCGCTAAGCTTCTTGGTGAATTTACAAGCACCACTATTTTATTACCGCACGTATCGCAATTTGCTGCTACCGATTTGGTAGATATGGCAACCAGCTTCGGCCGAAGTATCTCCCGGGATAACCCGCTTAGCAATTTGTTATCACTGACAAATCATGAAAAAAATAGTTTCCAGTTAAGGCCGCCAGATAGCATTACAGAACTTAAAAATCGTGTTCTTATGTTGTTGGAATCAAAACAAAAACAGCACAAAAAATTATTGCAAGACAGTAAAGATTCAGATACAGATGATATTCAACTCACTGAGCAAGCGCTTTCTGAAATTGCTGTTTTAGGTCGCAGAGCACTACAGGACAGAGCATCTATGGCAACATTATGGAAAATATTTAAAAATCAAAATGCCATAGCAGACTTTTTAAAAGTGAACCGCTCTTCGGTAAATCGTCGATGTAAAGAGTTTAATTTATAGAACTAGTGAACCCTATATAACCGCCATGTAACCTATCCAAATACATAAAAAGAGGGCTTAAAAGATAATTTCTGGGATATACAGAACTATAGAATTACTTTCAGAAAAGGTCTAAAATAGTCCTCAAATAATTGTTTATCAAACAAGACTAAACCGTACCAAAAAAATAAGGATTTGCGATGAAATTATCTTTACTTGTGTTACTATCTTTTATACTTCCAGTCAGCCCTACACAAGGCATGACGCTAGGCACTAAGCAGCAAACCAGTGCTGACGGGTTACGGTATGCCCTTATTACTGCCATTGTTGATCAAAAAGAAGAACTCGCCAGATCTATTTTAACGTTAATAACTCAAGAAAAAGTTAATATTAATGAATCCGTCTCTCGAGTACATGACGGACCTACGGCTTTCCATATAGCTACATTTAAAAATATGGAAACTATTGCAGATGAATTACTTCAAAACCACGGTGCATCCGTAGACCCTCTGGATGATAATGGTCACACGCCGCTACACATAGCCTGTTTAACGGAAAATGCCACGATGGTAACATTCTTGCTTGCACGAAACGCTTCAGTTCATATATTTAGCAGACAGGGAGCCACGCCATTACACCTAGCTTCAAAACGAAATAACGCCTCAATCATACATCTTCTAGTCAATAGTGGAGCAGATGTTAACTTGCCAGATATTCAAGATCACGATACACCATTGCATGAAGCAGCCTATGCCGGAGCTGACCTGTGCGCCAAAGCTCTCATTGAACATAACGCATACATTCATAAAAAGAATCATAAAAAAATTAGTCCGCTAGAAATTACCCAGAAACTTCATGCAAAGAATGCGCCCTTTGCACAGTCAATTTTAGACGCAAATTTAAATGAAAGCCGACAATATGAAAATATAATTTTTATGACACAAAAATGTAATATAGGTCTAAAATAAAGGAAAAATTAATGAAAAAGTTGTTATTCTTCGCTGGATTATTACCTCTATCAAACAGTGTTATCGCCTCTCATGGCCTGAGAGATACTGTTTTTAATGATAGAAATGGGGGCTCTGCAAGCTATTCATCCGGTGGCAATTCATTTAGCAATTCCTCATCTATTAGAGATTCGGTATTTCGTGAATCTATTTCTCATGACAAAGATGCCAGTGGGCGCGTAACCACCGGCAATAGCAATATTGCAAAATTAGCCACAACGTCTTCATCTACTTCGGCAAGTCGCGAAGCTCAGATAGTCATCTATGCTAAAATGGCAAAAGAGGCAAATATTACAGAGCCATCTCTATTGGATTATTTCCATCAACATGACAAATCATTGGCATCAAAGACTGAAAAGGTACATGAAGATTCCATTGATACAATGTATGAAAAAATACTTATTGAACAAGGAGTTACTGGCACCGTTCTTACGCAAAAAATGCAATCTATTAAAGAAGAACGAGCAAATTATGTAACGGCTTTAGAACGCGAGTTAAAAGAAAAAAATGCCTCTGAAGCCCGAGCGCATGCTCAAGCGGCAAAGAATGCAGCAAACCGTGCCGAAATAAATAGAATTCACGTTCAAAATAAGGGTAGAGTTACCAAAAATTAGGTGGTTGCGTCTCTATACAGGCCTTGTTCCCACTCAACAAGCAATCTAATCCTAGTACGTAAGTTCTGGTTTATCAAAAAGCCCTAGTAAGGAATAAGTCTAGAGCATAGCTCTTAAATCTTTACATATATCCATTACTCGCCTAAAAACACCCCTCTTTTAAAATTAATATTTTTTGTTGCATTGCATATTTGAAAAGTATTATACTTGTCTTGTATATCAATATCAATTATGTTTGCAACGCAGAAGGAGCATTATATGAATTTTTCCTACAAGCTCATTGTCATAATAATTTTATGCACATTGTCACAATGCACTTTGGGGCGCATAGGAAGCACTACAGTATACTTATACAATCCAAATGCATCCGGAAACTTAGCTGATAAGCTCAATATAGTATTCAAGGGGGTACAAAGTGATGGAAAGCCGCTTGAAGAAAATAAATTTTCGCCAGCAACAGGAGAGCATATCGTCATTCAGGGTCCTATTGCCAATTTTTTTACTTCAGGGCTTACATATTCAAAAATAGCAGAATTTCCGAGGATGATGGGGATTGAAAATGGAACCACATACACGATAAAAGAAAGTTTATTTTTACCTGCTGTAGGGCAGGTAGACCTCATTCAAAAAGTTCAGGGCACTAAATACGGCAGTAAATTGTTCGTGGGACACTCTGCCCCTGAGCTTGGCCTTCCTGAGCAAGTCTTTGATAATACAGAGTGGCATCAACTTATAATTCAGATTAAAAGCGAAGACGGTCGCTTTGCCGTGGGTGAATATATAATCAGTTATTGTACCTATTATTTATCAAACTTTGGGCCGCCAATAGCGGTTCAACATCCTGTAGCAGATAGGATTGATCAGGCTAAACGAGCGTTTCTGTTTGTTGGCACGCTTGCCAATGCTGCACTTAATATGTACTTAATTAAAAATCCTCAAGTAGGATCACCATACAAAAAATTACGAGAATCGGCCGCAAAAGATATAAAGGACTATGAAACTTCTGTGGAAAAGGCATACGAATTTTTAGGATCAAATCCAGGGGATTTGCCAGAAGATATTACAAAAAAGTATCGAAAAATGGCGCTAACACATCATCCAGATAGGCCTGAAGGGTCTGAAGAAAAGTTTAAAGATTTGAAGGAGGCATATGATATAATTGCAACTCCTGAAAAACTAGCTGACTATAAAAGCAAATCATTGGGCTTTTTTAAGCCTCTAATAGCCAATACAAAGCTCCAACAGGCTGGAGTTCTATCTTTAACTGCGCTTCTTTTGTACGCAGTAACGCCTAAAATCTATCCAAATGTTTTATATCGTGTTGATTATAGGCCCTATTCACAAGAAGAAATTGCACAACAATTGGATGAGAACACGTCAGAACAATAAAGGTAAAAACTATAACGCTGTCATGAAACTGTACCATCAATCTGAAGCAATACTGCGTCATCTGCCTCAAATGGTTTTGGCGCTCTCACCTTGCGACTCTTGTAATATTTCCAACATCCATAGAGAAACACAATGCCACCTATGAGCAATGGTATACGAATGGGATAACGAGTTAATAAGTAATCATTCACCGGATTTTCATAACATGGATCATTTTCTGATGAGACTAAAATATCGACTATCGAGGTAATATTATTGTCCTGGGCAGGATCAAAAATAGCGCTGACAACTTCATCATGCCTATCTTCATTTCCATTCAGGCTGCAAAAAATGTCTAGCATAGGATTTCTTAAGAGATTAATAGCTACCTGCCGCACCTTATCCGCCACATCTTGATTGCCATTTTTATATAGGATACACATGTCCATAACACATGAAAAAATATCCTTGCCCCATACATTTGGAATATTTATATCAATTTGTGGATGACGCAATAACCTGCCCATCAATTCAAAATTATAATCACCCAGGGCATTATGCAGAGGTGATCCCTTGCAACCAAGCACTAAATTAACATTTATTTCCGGTTGCCGCAGCAGAAATTCCACAGTGGCATGACAATAGTTATGACAATTAATAGCAGCATGAAGAGGATTACAAACAAGTTTTGTACCATGGTAATTGACATGCTCTACAGCATTAATATCTGCACCATTTTCAAGAGCGGCTCTTATCTGTGCAATGTCATGCTTTTCTATTGCTATCAAAAGATCCAAGTTGAGAATACGCTGTGAGGCCGTGGTCATTGTGGTTAAAGCATTGTTGTTTTGTAATTCTCTTTGTTTGGTTTTTTCAATTAATTTACCCAGTCTTTCATCACGATATGCATAAAGAAGGGAGGGACATGAATTTTCCCTAGAAATCTTCGCTCCTAAAGCCACCAGCGTGGTGACTGATTTTTCATTGTTTGAGATAACAGCATTATATAAGAACGTCCCTCTTGCATTACGCGGAAATTCCTCATCATCCTGCTGAGCATTTATATCAGTTCCCATATTCACACAAAGCCTCGCCAGAGGCGGATTGTCAGTCTGTATCGCCTGGCATAACAATGTCCGTTTCATGAAAAATGTAAAATCTTTGAGGGGTAAAAGTTGATTGCTATATGGAGCCATTAAGGGAGAAATTATTCCATGAAATCTCTTGCAAGCAGCGTTGAGTGAGAAAAACTGTCTGATAAAAGCAACACCATGAATAATCGGCATAAAAATAGTGCTTCTTAATGTACTTTTTCCATCATTAAATTCACTGAGTCGTTTCCTACCCACAGGTTGATATTCATAACAAGGCACATTATGCATAGTACACTGCTGCTCTATAGTACTCAATTTTAAATTATCTACTGGCGTCGCGAAGTAGTAGTCATCAATTGTTCGCTGGTAACATAAGTCATCGAGCAGTTTAAGCCATTTTTGGGCAAGTTTATCCTGCTTGTTGCAAAACAACTCAAAACCAGTATTTGCTTGAAATAGTACGTCATCCTGCAGAATGTTAAAAATTTTACATAATATCTCGTCAGGTAAATTTACTAAGAAAGGAGGTCCGGAAAACTCTTGTTCTTCGAGTACATCCAACGAATTGAGCATGCCTAAAATACCAGTAAAACTTACTAGCAATAAGATAAAGGGTGCGAATCCAAGCGATATGCGCATAGCATTTATTCTCATGATTTCCGCGCTCCCTTTTCTAATCGTTTTAAAATTAAGTTATGGGCTTTGACAATGGCCCTTTTTAGGCTACTAAAGCTACAAGATTGTATTTTGAGCAAGGGATGCTCCCAATCATAATTATGAATAGCATAGGTCACAAATCTTCAAGGGTTTGTATATTTTTCATTAGATATATCGAGATTTGTTCATAAATGATACTGTTCTTGGCAAAAAATTAAAGCCCTCTATTCTTCCACCATGCATCGGTTTTAAATTCTTCTGGGAGATCTTTTAGGCGCTCGTCAAAAAGTTCACTTATTCCAAATTTTTCTTCGATGATATCCCACCAAGCATCTGTTAAATTTTCAGGTAACTTAGTACCACATCGTGGACAATAAGAAATTTTGAAACTAATACATACCTCATTTTCTTTGAGATAGTCCTGCGGGATTGTTAAAATATGTTGGCGAGTCCAAGCTCTATATTTTAATGGGCAATCAGGATTTGCAATAAGAAGTTCCACAGGTTCGCAGCAATATTTTTCCATTATTTTATCCATTCCTCGATATCTCGCGCTTCTTTAATAGCCGCATTTAATTTTTTTATGTTTTCTGACCCGTCTAAATTCAATACTGTTTGCGCACGAGTTCCAGTACTATTAAATACCTCAATATGATCTCCATGAAATTTATCCAAGTAAAAATAATCACCTTTCTTAATGCCAAGTTCAGGTATTTTTTTATTAGCCCTATAAACAGGAGCCCCTTTGACCGCATGCTTCGTCTTTTCCGAACTTTCTTTTAACAACTTTCCAACAGGATGTTTATCAAATACTTCATGCATATTAGCAGCCGTTGCAACTTGTCTTTGCAGGCTACTTTCAGCCTGCAACAATCCCTTCGTATCCTTAACAACCTCCTTTACTGCACCACCAGCCTTCTGGATATTACTCTCTAGTAGTACAAGCTCCTCAGCTCCTCTAGGAGCCTGTATAGCAATGCCTTCAGCTGTTATCAAGATAGGTCGCTCAGCAAGAACGCCATCCAGGCCCTGTTTGAATTTATTGGCGACTCTAGCCGCTTGCCTGGTTGTTTTGCCAACAGCATCAATCTCTTTTAGATAGCTAAATGTTTTGCTAATACCAAAACCATACGTCATATCAGCAGCCAGACTTGCAACGAGATCGATCACCTGCTCTGCCTCTAGCTGTTCCATTTTTTTTGATAATTCTACAAGGGCATTCCAGGATTGACTTTTTTGGTATGAATAAGCCGCATTACTCATATACAGCTTTCCCACGGTTATATCAGTAACGAATTCAGCCGCTTTTATAATCAGAGATAGATAATGTCTAGTATTTGCTATAGCAGATAAACAATCAGACACTTGTGTTATTGGATTCAGCCGCTCAAAATAGCTCTTTACAAAGCGAGCAAGTAGCTTTGGTGAACGTTCAAATAATGATGGTGACAATCCCGCCTTTAAAGCAGTTTGCTCCTGAACATTATTTAACACATGGCCTACTGTAGCCAAATGAAAGGTAAACACTTCGGGGGTTGGTGCCTGAGCCAATCTACCCAAAGAAAAATGCATCTGCTCATGAATACCGAGATCTACCTGATGACCATGCTGAAACGCATTATAAAATACAAGGTCACAAGTGGTAGCAAGTTGTTCAGACACCTCTTTGTGGTTAGTACTTTTAGCCAATGCCTCAATGATCATTGATTGTGTAATGAAAATCTGATTAGACTTGCGCTCTATCAGGTCTCGACGTAACACTTCCTCATAACAAGTTTTATCCTTTTCGCCTATATTATCCGGATGATCAATACGGGATTCAAAAAGAGCTTGTGCAAATTCAGGTGGGTTAAATCCTTCGCAAAGCAGAAGTTCTTCATGCACGCGTTCTTTGGTATTAAGATGTTGCTGCTCGCAATAAGCGTCAAACTGTTCTTTAAGGTTGCTCAGCTCGTCCTGAGCTATACTAATATCAGCATTCTTTATAGTTGAAAGCATCCTTGTAAGCTCGTCTAGATTGGCATGAACAAAATCAGGTCGTATCTCTACAAGCGTTTTTCCAATTGTTAATACATCAAATCCTTCATGCGCAATCATGTGCATGCGCATAGCATCAGGGTCTGTAACGTTTTCTGCTTTAAAGCAATCTCCAAGCTGCATATTAAGGCAATCATATGCTCTGAGCGCTACAGATTGTTCATCACATGCAATAGTAGAATATACCTGCGTAAGATTATCATTTAAAAACATATCAAGAACAGCAAATTGCGTCTGATGCAAAGCGAATCTTGGTTGATCTCTAGCAATAGGACCCCTTAATAGACTAAAGCTACTTTCCTTTGCAAGCCTCTCTAGAACAATCTTTTGTTTATTACCTGTCATCATGTAAAGATGGCAGCCCTTTATGAACTCCTGTGTTTGACCTACAATGCCAAAAGAGGCTTGGTAATCAAGACGTGTAGCAAGGGTTGTTTCTGCGACTTTCATAATATCAACGCCGAATAACTGTATAAATTCCTTTTCAGCTGGGCTCTCTGGTCCAAGAAGATAGGTTTTTGAATAATGACGAAATGGCCAAACATGTTCTAATTCAAAAAATGTATTACGAGCTGTATGGACATCGCTGCATTGTATCTGAGAAATCATCTCGGTAATTTTTCCACTCTCCACTGCTTTTATAAATGCAATATTCTTCATTAAAGCTTGCCGAGTAGAAGGAAACATTGGACGATACCATTTAGCCCTTTGCTCTAAATCGGCCCTAGCAAGCGCTAGTTGCTCCATTTTCGCTTCATTAGAAGAAATATTTTTTCTAATAATTTCTGCACCATCTATAGAGAGAGTGTATTTTTGGGTTGGGATAGTACCATTAAAAGCTAGATAAGACCGTTGCTCATTAAAAGGTGCAAGGCTAGAAAAATGTAAAGATTGAGGTGTATTTGACACGTGCGCATCTGCATCTTGCAAACTCTCCCTTTCGTTGCGCTGCTCTAATGAATCCTGCTTTCTGCTATCTGCGGTAAAATCACCAAAGTTGGCCGGTTCCGTGTTGGTATTAGACGAACTTATGTCATGGTTTATTTGGTGTGATGGTTCATTTTGTGGGCGATGTTCATATGCATCACACCTATAGTCACCATTGTTTTGATTGCACTGCTCTCGCACCGTTAATGACGCCCCGCTGCCATCAGTTGCCATATAGAAGCTATCACGTTGACATTTCCCTGTGTCGTGATTAACACGTTCGTGAGAGTTTACTAACTCCTTATTGCTAATCAAATCACTCAGGTGATCATGCGAAGGGTCCTTTGGTCGCATACCATAGAGGGTGCAGTGAGCAGCAAAAAAAATAGCATAAAAAAATATGACTCTTTTTCTAAAAAATATCATAGGTAATATCTCGCTGTTGATGGTGTACTATCGTTACAATGGAGGAATAATAATCCTGATCTATGCTCGAGCAAAATATCTTTTCGCCTCCTTTGCTAAATCAGCACTAATGCGCGCTCCCGTAAGAACATTAATAGCCAAGCCTAAAACCAAGGCATACGGTTTGAGTTTAGGATAGATTCGCTGCATAAATCCTTCTATATGCTCAGTAGTTTCTCCATTTAGCTGCTTGAGAGCCTGTTCAAAATGGCTACGATGTAATTTTATAGTTGTTACGCCTGGAGAACTGCTGTACATATAGTAAAACATCTTTGATGCATCGATAAGCAATTGGATATCACGCAAGGATCCTTCTTCTAGCAACGTAACTACATTGTCTATAAAAACATCATCAATAGATGCATCGAGCACAACAGACTCATCTCTTATAAGAATATTCCTGAAAGCCTGTATTTTTTGCTTTTTTGTAGGTAATGGCATGGTGATTATTTTGCCATGAAAGCGGCTCTTAATTTCAGGAGGCAACTTGGTAACGCTATTAGCAGTCCCAATCACAATTACATGAGGATTGTTCATCTCCAGCGTATCTAATGCCAACCAAAAGGCAGCGGCTGTTTCTGATTTATCACAATTATTATTCTCATACCCTTCAAAAAGCTTGTGAAGCTCATCGATAATGATGACTGTTGGCTTTTGATCTTCTGATGGAGGGGTGTAAAATGTTTCAAAAAAAAATCTCAACTTAATTGGAGTATCATTGCGATATGGGCCTAAAAAATCGGTTGCGCTTACTAAAATCGTCGATCCATGAAGCGAATGGCCTACAGCACGAGCTAGTGTAGTCTTACCCGTCCCTGGCGGACCAACCAGGATAAACCGGTGGAAGGATGGTATAACCTTACCATGTGATCGTCCTAATAGATAATTAGTTATTCCCCGCAATAAAGGGGGCGCATTTTTCAGGCTTGATTGCACAAGCCATTCTGGCATAGGCTTGTGGCAAACATTCTTTACCTTTGCAATGTCTTTATTGCTTTCCACAGAGTCGCCAGGAAAGGCATAAAGAGGCTTAAGCGGAATTCGCCTTATACTAGTTGACCTAGCAATCGTAGCCCTCTCTTGTGTGGTTCCAGATTCTTCAGCGTAAAGGGAAGATGAAAATACAAAAAACAATAATGATACATTGCTTATGCGCATTTTGTTTACCATCAGTCATGCCATATCACGAAATCAAGCAACCACTATTCATATTTGCCCTATCACGCTCATATTGCTCTTCTGATTTCCTTGACCGTTTTCTCATTTCTTCAGCTAGTGTACGTTGATCATCAGTCAAAAACCCTAAAAGGGCAGCATAACCTTTAGTCATAAAACGATGCGTGGTTTGACTACCACCAAAGACCTGAGTATTTGTGGAGACTTGGTTTAATTGGGTTGTTAACCCAATTAAGTGCCCCTGAAGCGATAATTCTCTTTGCTGTATTAAACTTTCTCGATTAAGTCGTTCTGCTTGTACTAAACCTTCTCGATTAAGTCGTTCTGCTTGTACTAAACCTTCTCGATTAAGTCGTTCTGCTTGTACTAAACCTTCTCGATGATGTCGTTCTGCTTGTGCTAAACTGTCTCGATTAAGCTCTTCTGTTTGCGCTAAACTTTCTCGATTAAGCCGTTTTGTTTGCACTAAACTCTCTCTATGATAACGTTCTTGCCGTTCTTCGGTAGATTCTTCTAATTGATCGTATTTAGTTCGTTTTTTTTCTTTGTCATATGCCTCAAAAACCTGATCTAGATGTCTTTTGGTTACCATTTTTATACGATCTTGCTTATGTGTCCTACGACTTATTTGGGCAGCTCTAAGTGCAATACCATCAAAGTCCCTACCTGAAGCATCAGGACGTGTCCGTAACAGTGTTGCCAAGTGACGCTCTCCACCATTTTCCAATACAGCGGTAAAATTTGAGATCTTTTCATGCATTTTTTTTAATCGCATAGCAGGATCAGTTATTTGTTTAAACAAAATAGTTTTGAGTAACATCCTACTTTTCATAGGCTGCGCAAGCTTGTCATCACGATTCATAATGCCAATAAAAAAGAGCTTGGCATTCCTCTTTTGCTCGTCGAGAAATTCCCATAGCGCCGCTGAAGAAGTATCTGTGTCATAGTGCTCACTTTCTGAATGCTCAAGCAGTTTATTTAGCTCATCTATGATTAAAAGCATTGGGCGACTTTCTGAAAGAACACCTGTAAAAAGCTGATTTAAGAGTTTTACGGTGTGATTACGACATTCTCCAACGGTAAGCTCCCTGCTTTTAACAAGCTTGTAACCCCATGGAGGCGATAGTTTGCTCGCTTTATATGCTAAAGCCAAGGCCATCGTTGTTTTACCGGTTCCTGGAGCACCTACAAAATAGGATGACCTACAGCCCTGCGTGCCAAAAATACTAGGATTTTCTATATATTCTAAAATTTCACGGGCGTCTTCAGGAGCACTTTCAAAAACAGATTCCATTTCTTTGATCTCATCTTCATCAAATTCATTCTTTGAAGAGCTAGACAACAAGGGCGAAATACTATTGCCGTTGCTTATTATCTGATAACGCGCAGCACAAGGAATTTTGCCTCCCCCACGAGAGTTCCCATCCATACCAAACAAAATAGCAGAAGAAAAAGCCGATAAAAAAACGAGGGCAAAAGTCCGACCGAACCACATAGTGCTTACCTAAAACAAGATGATTTAAAAATATATACCGCTTGCATGCGCTTCACATCGTCTTCAATTTTTTTGAAAAGATAAGCTACTTTGAATTACATTGCAAACTAGTTATTTCTTTTTGCGTAGTGCACACGAGACCAATATCAACAAGCTAATCATCTCACTCATTACAAAGTCAAAATTCGCAAAGACCATACCCATCGCGCTCTTTGACCTATCCGTATGAAATACATAAAATAATCTATGTTACTAATACAATTGGATCATTAAACGTCACAATCCGAAAGGCTGTACATAATCAAAAAATATCTTCTTATGGTCAGACGACTGAATAGTTGTTTACACAAAATTACTTACAAAGCGCCCTTTAGGCCAAACTCACGTTATGTATAATCTGTTTGACATTCCGATTTTCTTTTTTCTTTATGGCAATAGCATTTCGGCCGCCTGTATAAGCTTGGCTACCATTATTATGTTGCATTACAAAGGCTATGCGCATACTTCTTGCAAACAGATCTACCTTCCATTCTGCATACTTGTTATAGGCCATCTTGTTGAAACTCTTGCATGGCTTTTATTTTATAAAAATACAATTTTTTTTGCTTCTTCTCATGCATACTTTGGATATATGCGTATTATTCAATTGTGCATTGTATGCCAATATAAAGCGGTCGGCCATATGCTACAAATTCTTGGCAGACAAACAAGCTCATCCCATACATTACAATATGTATGCACGATGGTTAGTAATATATTAATCTGTTATCTAGTGTTTGCTACAATGTGCCACTTCCATCTTAATGTTTTTCTACCAGATATTTATAGAAAAGAATCTTCTATAGTATTCATGTCTCTGCTTGCGATACTCAATTTAGTAATGGTGCCCAGCTTTGGAAATATTTTATACTCAATATACTCCCCTAAGCTTCCATATATGATTAGCGCCCAACTTAAATCGGTTCTGAGGATATTAATTGTTCCATTTATTTTCAGTAAATGCATAGTGTCTTGCGTCTTGGTAACCCAAAAATGCATTTTATTTTGGTACCTTATTGGCAGTATTGCCACTCTTCTTACCTCCATTTCTCTCTTATATTCACTATATGTGATATTCAAAGCACATACCTGGTCGCATGTTTTAAGTTTTAGCCATTTGGGAGACAACCCTAACACAATCACAAACTTTAAGGCAGCACTCGAAGAATTGAGTAATATAACCTCTTTTGTTTGCGTACAAGACAGCACTTTTAAATTTTTCAAAAACGAATTTTCCCTTTCTTCACTCATGTTGTATTTAGTTATTAAAGATGCTGACAAGGATACAGACCAGATTATTGAACGATTTGAAAATTTATCAGCACTCGGATCTCTACCACGACATAAAAAAATTTTACTCTTTGAGGAACTTGGATTTGACCTGTTCTATGAAGAAAGCTACCTAAAGCAGGCGCTATTACAATTTATGCATGATATCGACGCAGATATTTTTGTTCCACTTTATCATAATCGTGTATTGGCCGGTTATTTTAAGGTGCAGCGTGGATCTCGTGGACTACGGCCCTACACATTTGAGGAGCAGAATGGAATGATAACCTTTGCAAGTTATGTAGGCAATATCATTGGCATGATGCATAACAACGCTATTGAACATATTAGAATACGAAAAGCAGGCCTCAATAATGATCTTTATCTAAAAAATCGAGAGATCAACATATACAAAAAATGCATTCAATCTTTTTTTGAAGAAAAGCAAAACCCTTTGCATGCTCTTATTGTATATAAACATAATAAATTTACTCTTTTTAATGAACACGCACGAACATTATGCCAGGTAGAAGGTTCATATATTGGTGCTAATCACCCCGTAGCACAGGCATGTCAAACCATTATGCATCATCTTATTACCCTAGAGGTACCAGTATATCGACATCTTCATACGCTCTTACCTGAAACATTCATAATGACCGCCATTAGAAATAGCAATGAAGAGATTGTCATTATAATCAATAAAGCCGATATAGCTGATCTGCTCGAGCATCAAAGTCTAACAGGTACCATTCCATATGATATACTATATTTGATGTATCTGCAGTCAAGCTCATCTGGAAGACAAATTAGCTCCGTATTGCCCTCATTTGGCCCATCTATACTATCTTCCAAATTAGAGTTGTTTAAAAAAATGCTTGAACGCGACGTACTCTTTCTTGATGCGCACCCATCAGATGTTGGTGTTGTTGCTCATCTTATAGCACAAGAACATGTTACCAAAAGTATATTTATCATTGAAGCAGAAGAGTTTTCAAATGAAAATATTACGAAGACCAATAGGACTATTCCGTTACTTAACAAGTTTAATAAGCAAGGTATTTTTGTCATTAAGGACCTGCAACAGGTTAATATGAATGCACAATATGCGCTTGCAAAATTTATTGCACAAGGAGCAGGCATCTTTGATGACCGTAATATGTATAAAAATATTAATCGATCCAGATTGCTATTTTCGGGAAATAAAAATCTATCCGTTCTTAATCACGAACAACGTGTACACCCAGTATTATTCAGGCAACTTAAGGGACGAGTATGCACTATTCCAACACCAGATCAGTTAGACGCTACCGAACTGCACAAGCTTATAGATGGTTTTGTAGAACAGCTATCACCAGAACGCACTACTGCTGTCTTAAATGAATTTGATAAAAATAAGTTGATCGCTGAGCACTATTCAAGCATTAAGGATCTATATCTTGCCACAGATCGGCTGGTAAAACAGCATACGCACTATAGAAAATCAACAATATACCCGAGCGATGTTGGCCAACATTTCAACACCGCGAGAACTATCTATTTTGATCATCAAACCCTGAAAGACCCGGATGCTCTGATAAACCTTTTTACAAAGCTTGGAAGCTATTATAAAGTAGCTCACATGTTAGGCGTACATCCTTCATCTGTATATCGTCGTTTAAAAAATTTAGGTTTTTTTGCTGGAAAACAGGAACATACAAGCCTGTAAGTCACATTGATCCTGATTTAGAGAAAAAATTGACTTTTTAATTTGTTAATAAATAGATTATAGACAATATATTTGTTAATCATTTTTTGATCACTTATTGCAAGGATGAGCTGATGCAACAAAAAATTATCAGGTTATTTTTTCTGCTTTGTTTATACATACCCTCTCACGCCACTACAATTCCTGCCTCAAACGACATAAGGCTCAATCAGCTCAATGAGCAATTAGACTATTCTCTTGTTTACATTGGCAAGCACGCGCGCGAAAGCATTCTTGCGCTAAAGGATATCTTCCCTGATTACCAATGGTCTTTAAAGTTTAACATTTTATGCCAAGATATCCGAAATGAAGGAACAATAGCATTGTATCAAGAGGTTGATCAGGTAATTAATGAATGCCTTGAAATATGCAACACTCTCCAGCAAAATCAGCTACAATCAATAAAGGCAGATTTAGAGAAATACAAGCAAAGACTACAAAGAGGGAAGGCTCATCTGAATTGTTTGGAAGATTACACAGAAGGTCAAGGACAAACAAGACGCAAAGCCAAAAAAATATGCGCACTGTGTGTTGGCTGTTTGACCGTAAGTGGTCATGCTTTTATTAACGGCATTGACTTTAGTAACCTCACAGCTCTTGCAAACGCACTTATGGATACCGGCTTATCCCTAATAGGACCTGCTGGTCCTACAGGAATGCCAGGCGCAACTGGTCCGACTGGGGCGACTATCGGTTCAACCGGCCCCACAGGGGCAACCGGTCCTTGCTGCACCGGCTCTACCGGCCCAAGGGGGGCAACAGGCTCCACAGGATCTACAGGCATAACCGGAACAACGGGTACTACAGGATCAACAGGCACAACCGGTAGTACCGGTACGACTGGTGCAACTGGTGCAACCGGTACAAGTGGGGTCATTGGTGCGGCAGAATTTATACGCACTATTCAATCACCAAATAACTCTGTCCCGCCCGGAACAGCATTTACCATCGATACACAAGTATTCAATAGTATCCCATTAAATATTGTTGCTGCGGCAGGAGCCGGTGGTACCGTTTACACCTTATCAGCCGGTACATATGTATTAGACTATGAAATGAGTCTGGGATCAGCTGGGTCTGTCGGCATTTATACAGGAGCGACCTCTGGGTCTCTAGCTTTGGATCCTAACACAGTTGCAGGGTCTTCGACAGCAACCACATGGATTCATGGACGAGCATTCGTTATAGTACCAACCATTTTAGTTGTTGCTATTAGTTCGGTTGTTGGTACTGCTGCCGTTGTAACTGCCGGAACTGATGCCGGTTCTTTCATGATTCGACTTACCATTTTGAAGATTGCATAAACTCAATTTCATTTAAGAAAGATTGTATTATGAGAAAAAAACTAGTGATAGTAGCATTAACACTACTATCACTAGTCAGTAGTACTGGTTTGACACCGTGCTCAAATACTTCATGCGGTAAGGCATGGAGCATTTTAATCTGCACTCTTGAAAAACGAAGAGAATGTTTTGAAAAAATATACAACAAATTGCAAAATCAAATCACCGAAAACAAACTCGATGACCAAATAGAAATTTTATTTTTCAGGGACGACCAGCAACATTCGATAGGGTTTAAACGAAATACCTTACTTTTGCAAAGCCAGGGAGAATATGTCTGCTTCGTCGATGATGACGACGATGTGCATCCCCTTTATATCTCCATGATTTATGAAAAACTAACACAAAATCCGGACTGCGTAAGTCTTGTTGGTATCATGACTACCAATGGAGAAAATCCAGAGAAATTTATTCATTCAATACAATATAACAACAAATATTGCACTGAAAATGGAGTCCACCTACGACCACCAAATCATTTAAATCCTATCAAACGATCTATTGCGCTACAATTTGCATTTCCCGAAAATAATTTTGGTGAAGATCGCACATGGGCTCTTGCCATTGCACAATCAAGACTCCTGAAAAATGAAGCAGTGATTGATGTACCATATTACTTTTATCAGTATGATGGTAAATACCACGCCTTAACATCACCACATGCAAAGCCACGCGTCTCTATTATAACCTCTGTATACAACGGAGATGAATTTATTGAAGGATTTTTGAGCGACATTGTTCGACAAACTATATTTAAAGAATGCGAACTCATTATTATTAATGCAAACTCTGCGGGTAATGAAGAGCCTATTATTAGACGCTATATCCAACTCTATCCAAATATTGTATATGAACGAATACCTTGTGACCCTGGCTTGTATGCTGTGTGGAATTATGCCATAAAAAAAGCAAATGCCGACCTTATTACTAATGCAAACATTGATGATCGCCGCAATCCAAAATCACTTGAAATACATGCCCATGCTTTAGAAGAAGATCATTCTATCGATTTAGTATACTCAAATGTATACCTTACCCTTTCAGCCAATGAGACCTTTGAAAAAAATAGTAATTATGCACTCATGCAACCGGACGAATTTTTGCCTGAGCGTATGTACCAATGCTTGCCGGGACCACAACCAATGTGGCGCAAATCATTGCATAGTACATACGGGTTTTTTGATGAAACATTTTTTTCTGCGGGTGATTTTGAATTTTGGAATCGTTTGGCAAGCCAGGGTGTTTCTTTAAAAAAAGTACCGGGCATTAGCGGCTTGTTTTACCACAACCCTCATGGCCTTTCTACCGATCAGGATTCACTAAAAGTAGAGCGTCGTAATGACGAAAATGAACGTATCGTAAAGCAATATTGCCATATGTGGAGTTGGTAATATTAATATGGTTATTTTTGGCATTTACGCGCCTCAAACAATGCTAGATTAAAATGAAGGTATGATATATCAGGATGAACAATGAGTGCGCGTTGTACTGCCGCCTCACCAATGGCATATTCACCGACATACCACGCAGCACGCCCTAATAAATCATGTCGGGTAAAATCATAAAGCTCTTTATCGATAAATAGTAGGTCAGAGTCAGGAAAAGATAGCTCTACGGCACGTTTTGCAAACAGATAACACAATGCAAACTCATCAGTATTCCAATAATGCTGTGCGATACATATAAGTGGTTCGGCTCGATGTGATCGAAAAGAAAATGCTGCAAGATAATGGGGAAAAGCTTGATCCCATCTCCCACAAGCTTCATAGGCTTGTGCTAATCTATATCGCGCAATAAATGTTTCTTCATGCCATGCCATTTCAATAGGAACGGAAATCCGTCGTTCATACCATACACAAGCATTTTCCCACTGGCCCAAGCAGGCATAAGTTTGCGCTATATAAAACATGGTACGGGGATCGGCAGTATTACTGCTATATTCCTCAAGCAACACCGTAAGATCTGTTAACCATCGCGCTCGTGATTTTTCGTTACCAATGGCGCTTGGGCGCCATTCAAAAAAAATATCCTTGGGTATTTTGTGGTAGCAAGCACAATTGAGATACTCATGTCGAGCTCCAACAAAATGTAGTTGCGAGCGACATCGCATAAGTCGTGGTTGATAATTTTCACTAAAGTCATTAGTAATGTTCACTAAATACGCAGGAGTATTGTCATATTGATGTTGCCGACAAAATTTCAACAATTCGGGTACATTATGGAAATACCATTCTGCATCGGGCATTAACATAAAACTCGCATTCGGGAATGCCTCTTGCGCGAAGTGCAACGCTCGATTACGCGATTGAGCAAAATGAAAGGTAGCTCCATCAGTCCATTCTTGTCGTATAATAGCATTCGATACATTATATTTTTTGAAAAATTCTTGCACACAAGCAATGGTATCGTCAGTAGAACCAGTATCATAGATTAAAAATGATTGAATTCCGGCATCTACATAAGGTTGTAATGTTGGACAAATAACATTCATTTCGTTTTTAACCATCAATACTATAACCAATAAGGGATCTGATGTTGACGTCAAAGTGTCATCGGCAAATATAACAATATGACTTAATAGTAATAAGCAAAAAAAACCGCATTTGATCATGGCTTACACCCCATCATGGTAGTATCAGGCGGATAACAAATATCAATAGATGACATTACCCTACTGCGAAAAAGCAAGTCAATATAATAACGTGCTTTGTTTACTTTTTGGAATATAGATAAATAGGATAAGAGGTATATATTTTGATCACTTTTGATCCACTTATGTAAGGATGAACTGATGCACCAAAAAATTATCAAACTATTTGCCCTATTTTTTGTATTGCTACCATTTCACACGCTTAATGCAAATTTCCCCAAAAATAGCAATGAACAATTACGCTATTCACTTGTTTACATAGGCAAGCATGCTAGAGCAAGTGTTTTGGCCTTGAGAGATTTGTTACCGGATTATCACTGGTCTTTTCAATTTAAAAATTTATGCCAAGATATACAGAATGAAGGAACGGTGGCCTTGTATCAATACGTTGATCAAGTAATTGATGAATGCATGACCGTTTGCAACAGCCTACCACAGGACCAAATATACTGTATTCAGGCTTATCTGGAAAAGTACAAAGAAAGATTGCAATCTGGGCAAGCTCATATCAATGCGTGGAAAAATAATACCGGTAATCCAGAACAAATATTGTGTAAATGCAAACGAATCTGCGCATCCAATGCTGGTTATTTGGCAATCCTGGCAAGGCTTCGCCCTTTCGGACCCCCTGGGGCAACGGGTGCAACTGGAATTGCCGGTCCTCCTGGAAAAACGGGAGTCACAGGTGCAAATGGGGTAACAGGGTCTACGGGAGCGACAGGAGCCACAGGATCAACCGGCACAACTGGACCTATAGGTAGTACTGGATCCACGGGAATTACAGGCCCTACGGGCCCAACAGGCATTATGGGTATTACAGGCCCTACTGGAGCAACTGGCGCTACCGGGCCAACCGGTCAAACTGGTATCGCAGGAACTGATGGAGCGACTGGTGCAACAGGCGCTACGGGACCTACAGGACTGATGGGTATCACCGGAATAACAGGTATAATGGGAGCAACCGGTGCTACAGGTACGATTGGATCTACAGGACCAACCGGCGCAACTGGTACAACCGGGACCACAGGAGCGACAGGACCAACCGGCGTAACTGGACCTATGGGTAGCACAGGATCAACCGGCGCAACTGGACCTATAGGTAGTACTGGATCCACGGGAATTACAGGTCCTACGGGCCCAACAGGCATTATGGGTATTACAGGCCCTACTGGAGCAACTGGCGCTACCGGGCCAACCGGTCAAACTGGTATCGCAGGAACTGATGGAGCGACTGGTGCAACAGGCGCTACGGGACCTACAGGACTGATGGGTATCACCGGAATAACAGGTATAATGGGAGCAACCGGTGCTACAGGTACGATTGGATCTACAGGACCAACTGGCGCAACTGGTACAACGGGAACCACAGGAACGAATGGAGCCACAGGACCAACCGGCGTAACTGGACCTATAGGTAGTACAGGACCAACTGGCGCAACTGGATCTACGGGCCCAACAGGAATTATGGGTGTCACAGGCCCTACTGGAGCAACTGGCGCTACCGGTGCAACTGGTTTGACAGGAGCAACCGGCATATCCAGCATTTTAAACTATGGTTACATTTACAATCTTGCTGTCCAAACAGTAGCATTAGAAGCTCCCGTAATTTTTGATGGCAATGGCCCCCTACTTGGCATTTCACATACCATTTCGGACTCTTCAATTGTTGTTTTGCACACAGGAATCTATATCATTACCTTTTCTATATCTGGCACAGAACCAAATCAATTTGCGCTATTTATAAATAATGTTTTTTCAAATCCAGAAACAATATATGGTTCTGGTGCAGGAACTCAACAAAACAATGGCCAAGCAATTCTTGTTCTAAATGCAGGAGATGCTATTACTCTTGTCAATCACAGTTCTGCTGCAGCTGTTACTCTTGCAAGTATAGTTGGCGGTACACAAGCAAACGTAAATGCTTCGGTTCTTATTCAACAAGTGGCTTAATCCGCTACCTCCTGTTGATACAAATGGAAGCTTCGATTTCGCTGGCATTATTGTGTAAGGGCAACAAAAGACAACTTTAATAACTGCCCGTACGTACCGACTTCTCCCACATTTCCTTGTCTTGCTTTTTCAGGTCCTCAACCCTTTTAAACCTTATCACATATGGTATATCGGCATATCCCCCTGGGATACAAGGTCAAAC
>Ga0207000_1003_pt1 | contig 73442 bp, 63 predicted proteins | sample Alteio_BWMinCont_90_FD_153498 | JGI IMG/M metagenome (GOLD analysis project Ga0207000, IMG submission 153498) | Enriched cells from forest soil in Barre Woods Harvard Forest LTER site, Petersham, Massachusetts, United States -... | ecosystem: Environmental > Terrestrial > Soil > Temperate forest >...
ATTTGGGTCTGCAGTGTTTGGATGCGGTGTGGGCAGTGCGGTGGCGATGGAGGGGGAGGAGTCGGAATCGGAAGAGGAGGAAGAACAACAGATGCTAGACATTGTTGCGGCACAAAAGAAGGCAAAAAAAATTACGCAAACATTGAATAGGATCGAGAAGTCTTTATCCTTTCAACTAGGTGATAAGGATGAGGTTAAGGGAAGCTATACGTGGATGCAGGAGAAACGTCAAGGCCTAGAGGAAGCTACAATCAAAGCAAACGAAACAAGGCAACAAATACAAAAATTGCAGGGGCAATATGATACATTAAGTGATTTAACAGAAAAAGAGCGTGCATTAAAAAATTTATCTAACAAAAGAAAAGAATTTTTAGATCAAAGAGAATTGCAATTGTCAATGGTGGGAAACCTGCAGAACGCTGAAGATGTGTTTATAAGTAGGACTCTTTTGGATCAAGTCAAAAACCTGAACGATATAAATCGTTTGGCTGATAGGATGCCTATTGAGTATAGCAAACCGATTAAAGAAACGGTTGCAAAGATTAGAGGTCTTGAGCAAGATTTTATCAATGATGTAAGTCAATTCCACCAGCATTATAAAAACCTTGCTCAAGCAAGCGTGAATCTGACTACTCTCAAATATAAAGGAGATGAGGATGTCAGCGTTTTTATAAAAAAAACCCAGCGAGATAGCCTTGCTGATCTCAAACAAGCAATGAAAGGTGATGCTTTAGTCGAACAAGATATACAAAACCAGCTAGAGCATGAACTAGTAAGAGAACGTGGCGTCACAACAAAGCCAATCGAAAAACAGGCTAGCTCGCCACAAGATCCAAAACAAACAAGCAACGTTCACCCGGACTACAACCGCTATGCAAAGCAAGGTGCAGATAGGAAACTTTTACGGGATTTTCACAAGGCAAAAGAAAAGATTTTGGGCAATAATAATCCCAATAAGCTTGATGAATTAGATGCTTTAAAGTCTGCTATAGCGACTGCAAAAACGGAGGCAGATGATTTTCATCTAAAAGAATTTGATACACTTATGGACGAAATAGGCTTGCTAGAACGCAATGTAGAACGTAATCAAAAAATAAAACGCACTGCTCAAATCACTGCAGCCGTTATCGGCATCGTCATCCTAACTGCAACAGCTGCCGCCGTCCTGACCATGGGAATGCCAACTCCTTATGCAAACATTGTCTACAAAATTGAATATGAAAAAAATGAACAACCTAAGCAACCCGATCTGCAGGTTAGAGCCGTACGCTCAGAACTGTAACAATCGTGGCTAAAGCAAGCTTTGCCTAAAGATTTAAGCGAAAAACTCATTTGGATTGCGTTTTGCGAAGGAGCCTTGGGCGGGCAAACAATCAAGAACTGCTTTGAGCTTGGTGCAATCTGCGCCAGAGTGGTATATTTCCCCCGGTCTTTGAGGAGCAAAATGTATAGGTTGATCAAACCCTGGAAAGATCTCTTTTAGGTGAGCTATCAGTTCTAATATTGTTATGGCTTTTCCGCTTGCTACATTAAAGACTTGAAATGGTGCGTGAGGTGAATGTGGCAGGATGCCCATGATAAGATTTGCTTGTACAATGTTAAGTACTGGAACAAAGTCACGAGTCTGTAGGCCGTCTCCAAATATAGTAAGTGGCTTATTAGATTGCATCAGGTAAGAGAAATGGGCTACAACGGCAGAATATGCAGTATCAAATCTTTGGCGTGGGCCATACACGTTAAAATATCGCAAAGCTATCGTTGAAAGATTGTGGAGATTGCTGAATTCGTTACACAGTAGTTCTCCTAAGTATTTTGAGTAGCCATACGTTGATGTCGGCTTGCAAGGTGTATCCTCTGTGCATATTCCTTCGCAAAATCCATAAACTGCTGCTGATGATGAAAAAACAAATCGGCTTATGCCATGTTTTCGTGAAGCTTCTAGCATGTTTAATGTCCCGACTGTATTACCATGATGGCATTGATACGGGTTTTCCATTGATTGCAATATGCTCGTATGTGCCGCTAAATGAAAAACTATTTTTTGATCTTTTGTGGATTTCAGGCAGACATCTATATCTGTGACATCACCGTCAATCAGAGTGATCTGGTTATGTATGGATTGTATATTTTCTCTTTTTCCCGTTGATTGGTTATCAAGAATGGTAACATGAGCTCCCAAGAGCACAAGAGCCTCTGCAAGGTGTGAACCGATAAAGCCGAGCCCTCCCGTTATCAGTACAGGCATATTATTGTACAGGTCAAACATACCTATCGCTCTGGGTATTGGGTACACGTACTCTTTTTGTTTTTGTACGTTTATTAGGGATGACCACGCTTATATGTGGTTTATCGGTTGTTGAGCAGATGATTTGTGCGATATCTTTTCCATCAAGAACTGCCTCTTGCATGCTTGAATATTTCCATGCGCCATAGCGGCCGACAGAATAAATGGCATGATTTTCAAGCTCTGACAAGAGTGTTTGTAGGTTTGCATCACGCCAGGCATTATAAATGACGTAGGCGTGTGAAATGGTAACTATTTTTTGTGTAACAATATCCTCTTGTGAGAATGAAAGTAGTTTTTTTGTGTATTCAATTGCTTTATGCAAGAGTTGTTGCTGATCTTCTGTTGGGCGTTTTAGAAATGAACATTCTCCATAGAGTGAACTATATCCGTTGGGAACGCTTGCTCGAGAAAAATTGTGTGGAAATCCAAGTCGATAAAACGGAATTTCCGTTTCTGGAAAATAGATCCAGTGTTTATCGCAAATATCAGGACGATTAAATCCAATATTAAAATTTATTACGCTATTGCATAGTAGATTCGGCTGAGATTTTTTAAAGTAGGTGGATGATTTGTCTTGTAAAAGGTCTATTAATCTGTCCAGGGGCATGGTGTTAATAAGACGATCATAGCTTTGGGTGCGACCATTAGAAAATCTGATCTGTTTGGTGTTTAAGTTAATAGCGGTGACGGTGTGATTGAATTGTATAGGGTTTATCAGATAGGAGGCAAATTTTTCTACCCAGGAGGCAATTCCGCCCTGTTTTGGATAGAAAAACTGTGCATTATAACCTACTTGTTCATTGCGGTTATCATTGACGATGCCGTCTATTATGTCAGCAAGTGTTGTTGGAGGTACAAAGCGACCTGTCCAGCTTGCAGTAAGATTGTTAATGTTGTAGGCAAATATTTTTTCCTGATAAGGGAAGAAAAAATGTTTGCCAAAACCTTCTCCAAATTGATGTAAGACCCATTCGCGAAACGTTGATACTGCATGAATGGAATGTTTCCTTTTTACAAAGCCTTCTATACATTCTGCAATAACGTTTGATGGCAGTCCTTTTAGGTTTCCTTGAAATGGGTATGCGGTGTATCTGTTGTGTGTGTAGACAAACGAGCGCCTTTGTATCTGCTCGAACATCTCAAAGCCGATTATGTTTGTAATGAGCGAACGAAAATAATGATCGTTGATGTGTAGTAGGTGGCCCGTAAAGTCAAAAGTAAAGCCGTCTTGAAACAAGGAGCGACATAATCCTCCTGGGCTATTTTCTTTTTCAAATAATAGGTAATCATAATAGCCTGCTTTTTCCAGGTGATAAGCTGCAGATATGCCCGTTAGCCCTGCTCCAAGAATGACTGTTTTGCTCATGACCCTCCTGTTTGACCTTTTTATATTGTTACCAGTCTATGTAAAAACAATGGTGGGTCAAGAGTGATTATTGTCAGGGCAAGCGTGATACATTCCGATATGCTGCAGGGTGTACATAAAAGCGTTTGCGGTAGGTCATTCGGTTGCCCAAACGGGTAGGCGCACATCAAGAAGCATTTTAAGATAGTGCGCAAGCATTATTCGAGCTTCGTTGTCTATTTTTTTTGGCTTCAGCCAAAAGCTCTCTGATGCGCCTATATTCGTCTTCTGTGCAGCCGGTTATTGCGATTTTCGTAGGCGTGATTCCCCATCTGTTTTCCAGGTTTATATCCGCCCCATTTTCTAACAGTAATGTTACTATCGCATCGTTATTTTTACACTTTTTTGCGCACCATAGTGGTGTTTCTCCATTATGGTTAGGTTTATTAACGGATGCTCCCCGCTCTAGCAATATAGGTATGATGCTTTGGTATGATTGAGTAATTGCGTCACAAAGAATACGTTGCTCACCAGATGGCTGAATCCCGACTTCAAGCAGACAGGTAAAGATTGGCGCCATTATCGCATCAGACAGTGATTTGTGAGTTTCATTATAACTGGCTATGCGTATGGCGCGATCTAATGCCAGACTGTCATAGGCGCCGTTTGCCAGTAGGAGTTTCACTATCTCTAGATGGCCGCGGGCGCTTGCAAGAGATAACGGTGTGAATATGTTCCTCCATACATCTTTGCTTTCAGCATTTACTGGAGCTCCCAGAGCGATCATTCTTTGAACGCTATACACATTACCCTCTTCTATCGCAGAGAGCAGCCCTGGTAGATGAAATAACGAACGGCTTTGTTCGTTCGCGCCACAAAGCCGTGAGCTATTAAGCGAGATTGAAAATAAAAACGCTACCAACCACATTGTTTTATTAAGAGATGTCATGCGTATTCCTTTACATACATTGTTTGTCGTTGTGTTATATGTGCTAAATGGCATTAGGCTCGTTGTAATTATTTCTATGTGGCATTTATGCATAAAAATACATCATAGTAAAATAGTTAAAAACGCTTTCTTATGCTTACAATATATGAAATATTGTTTATTTGCAACAGGTCGTCGGGTACGCTAAAAGTCTTGGTTATAAAAAATCCGGCTGAACAGACAGAAAGCGCTAACGTGGCGATGCTACCAAATGATGTGCAGTTTTTGGAATTGTTCACCCGTTTATTTTTGTTTTAAAAGGCTGGCTGATACTGGAGCGTGAAAAACGTTGAGTAGATCTTGAATGATCAAAGTGTATTGTGGCAACATAAGTTCATCCGGGATAGAGGGATATGATCCCTGAGTATCGTAAAAAATGGCAAGAGCAAACGTATCGAGGTCGGAAAAGCCAGAAGAGCGCATAAGAGCAACGTTGAGAAGTTTTCCGGATTTATCAAGCTGAACCGAAATCTCTATAGGATCACTTTTTCGAATGAGATTCATCGGCAGTGCATGACGATGAGCTCTAAAGCGAGTTTGCAGTGCCAGTATAATTTTTTGTGCATATCGTCGTAAAATAAGTTGAGCAACAGAGGCTTTTCCAGACCGTGCTCCGTGCATTGCTATGCCATCGCTGCTGCTATTAGTTGTTGATGTTTGTTTACCGTTATCTGCATGATGTAAAAATTTCTGAACAAATGATTTAAGTGAAATGGGAGATTTTTGTTTAGAGATTCTTTTTTTGTTAATTGTGTGTGTTGGCTTGGTATGAAGATTTATGTTGTTATCGACACTTTGTGTCGTCTTTTCAGAGCTATTCGGTTTTGTTTTATGTTCGTTGGTCTCGCTTGCAACGTGAGCCCATGCATCCATTGAAAGCTGAGCTGGTTGGCTGTGTGTTTGTGTAACGGTTAGATCTTCAGTTGGGGTGTATTCTTGGGTTGGCATGGCTATCCATACCGTAGGCTCAGGTCCTAGCGTATAAAATAGTATTATGAGCCCTGTAGCATGTAGTAAAAGCGATATAGCGATTGCCAAAATTAGCAACTGTATGTGCGATGATTCTTCGCGCATGATCTTCCTAATTTCGGTTCTGGCAACATCTCTTTTTTGGTTTACCGCTATGTTGAGTGGTAGTCTACTAGAAGTACTTCAAGAAAGAAAAAATTTCTGGCTAAAGCAGCATGTGCTGTGTTATTGTTGTGTTTTGTATAATGTCATCTTAAAAAAAGGAGTGATTGTATGGTTACCTATTTTTTCGCTTATTGTATCATACAGATTTTTTTCCCGTTGGGTTTATGTGCGATGGAAAAAGGTGTGAGCTGTTCTGAAGTGGAGCTTAATCCATTTGCAAAAATTCTTATCTGCTTAACAGAATGTATCGAGAAAGTTGAAATCTCATACAAGGATCAAATACATAAAGAATGCAATCAATATTATAAAGATTGCATTGCCCAGGGCATAAAGCCGTACGCACGAGATGAACGTAGGGATCCGCTGCAAAACGTATTAAATCAAAAATTGCTTGACACATACGATGAGAATAATTGGATTGTCTCAACTATTTGTGGTGGTCATTTTCGGGCCCTTGAAGAAGCGCTCACATTGGATCCTACTTTGATCGAGCAGGCCTTTAACGATAAAACCCCATTAATGCATGCCGCGGGAATTGGCCATACGCAACTGCTTGAATGGTTACTTGGGCATAAAGCCGATGTTGCTAAGGAAAATACATCTGGTCAAACGGTTCTTCATATAGCCTATGACCGTTGTTTTGGTATGATGGATGCGTTATCTAAATATTCAACCCCACGTTTTTTTATGGGAGACTTTGAAACCTGTGTCGAGGTTTTGAGGTCAAGAGTGTCAATCAGCACAGACTTAACGACTTTTAAAGATGTCTCTAGGCTTTTTTGGAAGAAGAAAAGAAAAGAAAAAAAGGCTCTTAAAAGAACGGTTGTTGGTTGCTGAGCTTTGTAAATGTAACCAATTACCACAGTGTATATCATGTCATGTGTTGTTTATACTATTACGTGAGGGTGGAATTTTTTCATGATTAACTATTTTACTGTTTGTTTTATTATGCATATTTTTTTTCCGTTGAGTTTATATGCGATGGAAGAAGATGATGGGTTACTACATTTGTTGGGTCGCTTGGGAGTGAGTGAGGGCTGTTCTCAAGCAGAGGTTAAAACGTTTTCAGATACTATTACCAGTTTGGTGAGAGATATTGAAGCAATTGAATTGATGACTAACAAAGTATTGTTGAATGCTAACAAAGAACGTACGGAGTTTCCTGTTGAGGATAGATTAACTGTTTTGTTAAGCGAAGAATCTCAGGTTATATCAACGATTTATGATGAATATATTCAGGTTCTTAGGGGACTGAGTAGCTCACATCCTGGTCTTATAAGACAAGAGCATAATGGTATTACGCCCTTAACGTATGCTGCAAATATAGGCTTTTCAGAATTGCTTGAATGGTTACTTGTCAATGGCGCAGACTCTTATAATAAAGATCAGAAAGGCTTGACTGCTATGGATGTTGCTTATGAGAATTATTTGTGCGTTAAGAAAAACAGTCCTGGTTATCTTTCAAGCACACGGTATTTGGGCAATTTTGAACAGTGTGTGATTGTTTTAATAAAGCATATGGATGTTAGTTTTGTTTTACGGCTTTTTAGTGATGTTACGGATAGGGTCTATATGAAAAGACGGTCTCGATTGTTAAAGATCGTGACGGATATGTCGACTAGCGTCCCTTACATCGACGACTAACATGATATTCTTTTGTGGATAGCCACGAGCCCGTTTAGCTTTGAGAGTAGCCAGTCGTCAGATAGTTGATGAGATCTGCTTTTATTACATTGTAAAAAATGTAAAATCTCCTGTAAAAAGCGATTTGATGGATTGAATTGCGCCTTGTTTGCAATAAGATAGTTGATTAAAATGCAATGTTGCAGATTAATTGGCTGGTCTAGAAGCGTTGAGATTGGTAGCCATGCTTGGTTGTCGATTACAACGCTTTTTTGATTTAAAAAGCGCTTTGCAACCGCAGTTATAGCTTCATCACCTTCTTGTAGTCGAGTGATAGTTTTTAAAAAATTTGTATCAAATCGGTTGTCGCACGATCTTAGGGCGGGTATGACATATTTGCGTAGGCGGTTGCGCAGAAAGCTGTCTGAATCGTTTGTTTTGTCGTGAATGAATTTTATATTATTCCTTACAAGATATTCTACGATATCGGCTTTGTGCAGTTCGAGTAGTGGGCGAATTACATGGCCTGAGCGAGCTTTCATGACCGTAAGCCCGGTCAAGGAACTTCCGCGAATTAATCGTATAAAAAAAGTTTCTTGTTGGTCCTGTAGATGGTGTCCTAATGCTACGGCGTCTGCATTAAACTTTTGATATAGGCTGTCGAAAAATAGTTTACGTGCAATCCGCCCCATATTTTCAAGAGATCCATTTTTATGGGTAAGCGTGTGTGGTAGCTCTGATAATTTTTGCGTGATAATTTTTATGCCCATCCGATTAGCGGCATCGATACAAAATTGTGCAGTTTTGTCAGAATCGAGCTGCCATTCATGGTCAAGATGCGCTGCAATTAGAGCTATCAGTCCATTTTGTGCAAGTCTGGCTAAAAAAATGAGTAAAAATAATGAATCAGGACCACCTGAAAAGCCGCATATAATTGTTGATTTTGCTTTTATCAGACAATGTTGGTCTATAAATCGTTGTGTTTTTGAAAATAATAGATTGGACTCACTGTCTTGATGGTGAGTCTGTTTGTTAATTGGCTTATACATGGCATTCAATCACCATTATGACCTGTGTGTTTGAGCGGAAATAGTGTGGGTTTATCTTGCTTGCTGGTTTGATTGAGCATCTTCAGGGTCGTAGGTAGGCTTTGGCGCGCAGCAATAGAGTCTTTTGTATATTTTTACGCCGAAGTATGCGCAGATTGCAACTGCCCAAAAATAGCCATTGGAACATAGTCGTATGAAAGGTGTTGAGTTATCTTCCGGGTTGCTTTGTTCTGATTGATCTGCTTGAAGCAGCGGTGTGCTGGTTAGTGGTGGTTCGGGTGCTTGGCTAGGTTCATTATCAATGTTGTTTTGTTTCGGTTGTTCTGGTTGCAGCAGCGATGTGCTGATTAGCGGTGATTGGGGTGATTGGTTTTTACTAGGTTCGTCAATATTTTGTTCATGCTTAGGGTCGCTTTGTTGCTCTGGGCCTTTTTTTTTCTCTCTGATTTCATTTAAGCAATCCTTAAATGGTTTATTGACACCTTTCATGCAATAAGCTTTCATCAATGTATAGACTTCGGTTTGTTCTGCAATCGTCGCATCTGAACCGGCAGGAACTTGTTCGTTCCTCTTATTTAGTGGAGACCTTTGAGTATCAAGATTTGTTTGCGAGGGTGAGAGTTCAGGCATTTCAAGCGTTTGAATATTAAGTTCATCGATATATGTATCATCATCCTGTATACCAATACCATCATCCTGATCACTCGCCAAGCAGGAACTAGAGACTACAAGGCCTAGCAGTAGTAAAAGATCTTTATATGAACTCATTGTCAATGCTCCTTTCAAGCGCGTTGGCATTATCAAGATGTTGTAAATATGCTTAATACACTATTGATAGTAGCATTTTATAGCATAACTGTCAAATTTGTTCAAATATCTAAGTTTTTTGCAAACTGTCCGTACTTTTCGATATATTCTTTGCGCCCACTGACGTCATCTCCCATTAATGAGGTAAACCAACGGTCAGCCTCCAGGGCATCCTCTATGTTTACTTTAAGCAACGAACGAACAGCAGGGTCCATTGCGGTTTCCCATAGCTGATCAGCATTCATTTCTCCCAAGCCTTTATAACGTTGGATATTCAAGTATGGCTTACTTATAGCACTTATGGCGCGTACCAGCTCTATAATGGAGTGTCCAGCAATTGAGCGTTCTTTTTCTTTGATAAAAAGTGCCCATTGCTCTTCTTCTAGACGTATAATTGGTAAAATTAGAGTTGATACCAATCGTTTTACTTCCGCAGCCTCAAAAAAGGAATAAGGCACGCTCCATTGCGTGTTTAGCAATGAAAAAGCAAAATACTCTTGTATGGCATCTTCAGCTTCAATTGCCTCTTGATTGACAGCGGTAGGAGCGGGCTCTTTAATGTGGATGGTATATTCGGGGAACTCAGCTTTAAGTGCGGACAAAATGAATTCTTTTGACGCCCCAGGCTGCCACCCAGACTTGTACAACGCCACAATGAGGTGATCACATCGTTCAGATGAAATATAGAATCTTGTTCCAATAACTGCTAAAAGCTCTTCATACTCTGCCAATGCATTTATAAGTGTGAGGCACTCTTCTGTTGTGCATTTTGTACCATCAAATGATAGTTCTGTCTGTTCACGTGCCCAATCAAATAGAAACGATTTGAACGCCTTATCATCCTTTAAATATTGTTCTTTTTTGCCGATTTTTGCTTTGTAAAGTGGCGGTTGAGCGATATACAAATATCCTGCCTCAATCAGTGGTGTCATATAGCGGAAAAAGAATGTGAGTAGCAAGGTGCGTATGTGTGAGCCATCTACGTCGGCATCTGTCATGAGGATAATTTTATGATATCGAGCTTTGGTTACGTCAAACTCAGTACCGATGCCACATCCGATTGCAGTGATGAGGGCTCGGATTTCTTCGTTGGACAAAATTTTATCAAATCGCGCCTTTTCTACGTTCAAAATTTTACCTTTGAGTGGTAAAATGGCCTGAATAAGGCGATCACGTCCTATTTTTGCAGATCCTCCTGCAGAATCACCTTCAACGATAAAAAGTTCCGTTTTGGCGGGCTCTTCACTGTTGCAATCAGCCAGCTTGCCTGGCAAGAGCGTAGATTCAAGAACGGTTTTTCTGCGCGTGAGATCTCGAGCTTTTTTTGCTGCTTCTCGAGCATGCTTTGCAAGTTCAGCTTTTTGCAAAATTTTACGGGCTATCGTTGGATTTTCTTCAAAAAATGTTTCTAGATTTGCAAAGCACCAGGAATCAACTATCCCCTTTATTTCGCTATTGCCAAGTTTTGTTTTTGTTTGTCCTTCAAATTGTGGCTCAGGTACTTTGATACTGATGACACCTACCAATCCTTCGCGAACATCCTCGCTTGAAAATCCTTCAGCGCCGCTTTTTATTAGATTGAATTCGGAAGCTTTTTTATTGCATATTTTAGTAAGCGCCGAACGAAAACCGGACACATGTGTTCCGCCTTCGACCGTATTGATATTGTTTACAAAGGAAAAAAGTTGCTCTCCGTATCCGTCATTGTATTGCAGGGCAATATCAAGCAGCAGGCTTTCCGACTCGGATTCGAAATGAATTACCTCTGTAAACAGCGGATTCTTTTTTTTGTTGATAAATTCAACAAATGAAACGATGCCGCCTTCAAAATAAAATTCATGGAAGCGGTCGGTTCGTTCATCAGAGATTGATATTTTTAGCTTTTTATTTAAAAAAGCTAGCTCTCTCAGGCGGGCGGATAAAAGTTCAAAGCTAAACTCAGTTGTTTCTGTAAAAATAGTGGAATCTGGCATAAATTGGATGAGGGTGCCGCGTTTTTCCGTATCCCCGGTGACATGAAGTGAATCTTTTGCGATTCCGCATTCAAAATATTGCTCATGAACTTTATGATGTTGAAAGACGGTTAACTTCAACCAAGATGATAATGCATTAACAACGGAGATTCCGACTCCGTGTAATCCGCCTGAAAATTTGTATGATTCTTTGTCAAATTTTCCTCCTGCGTGAAGTTTTGTAAGAACTACTTCCGCTGCAGACACACCTTCAGATGGATGAATGTCTGTTGGGATTCCTCGACCATTATCCTCAACAGAACAGGACCCATCAGTATGCAAAATAACTTTAACGTTGTCGCAATGTCCACCAAGGGCTTCGTCGACTGAATTGTCGACTACTTCATATACCAAATGGTGCAGCCCCTGCGGCCCTGTTGATCCGATGTACATGGCCGGTCTTTTACGGACAGCAGAAAGTCCTTCCATTACTCTGATTGATTGGGCGGAATATTCGTTTGTTTTTTTTCCGGGATTATTATCATTTGCCATGGCGGCGATTCCCTAACTGTTTTTATATTTTGTGGCAAAACTAGGCGACACTAAGCAATGTATTCACAGGAAAAGGATAGAGTATTTGCCAGAAAATGCAATATGAGCACGCCTGGGTCCTTTAGTTGATTTCTTCTGTTTCTTCTTCCTTTTTTGATACTTTGTAATACAAGTAGGCAGATGCAGTTATGATTAACATTGCGCCAACGACATAAACCGCAGCATAAGAGCTTTGATCGGTTGATTGTTTGCCATCTACTGCAGGTGACGGTGCCCGTTGTGAGGTGTTGCTGACCGCTGGTGTGTGATTAGGGCGCTGTTCTTCATAACATTTTGGATCCATATCGATGTTGTATTTTTTCAGCTTGAAATACCTAGCTGACTCAACGTCTGCTTCGGATATCTTTGTTGTTTTCTGAAGCGTGGTATCCCAATGGTACCATGCTTCATTATTTTTATATAAGCATGTTTCATCAGTACCATTCGGTAATATTGAAATTTCGTCCATGGATAAAGCGTTTGTTGTAATAAGCATTGTTATGAAAACGATGCTGGATAATAGTTTCTTCATAGTATGTTTTCCTTCATTGATGTTTTAGGGTTGTTTGTCTGTTCTGATTGTGTTTTTGATTGTAGAAATTTGTACATCTTTACGCCTAAATAAACCGCTAACGATGCAACGATAATTGCGCAACTAGGCGCAATGACATCTTTGGCAAAATCAGGTGCCCTGACGTAGGGGTCCAGTGGTGTTGCTGATGGGAGAGGTGGGGTTTTTTGGCCTGGATAAATCTTCCATACAAACCCATTGCGGATTATAGGTTCGACTGGGTTCAGGTCAACGACTTCCCACTTTTTGGCTTGCACAGGCTCTGTTGACATGCCACTTGTGTCAATTGAAACTAGACTAATGATTAAGATGACCGTGTATCTTAAGTTTTTCATGTTGGATCCTGCGGTTTATTGCGCATACTAGCTTTTTGTTTTCCAGAATAGAGTTGATATGCTTTGTAAGTGATGGCTAGTCCTATGATTATGCTTCCAATCAGACTGATGACAATAACCTGTTCTTTATATTCCCATAGAGATGACGTTTCAGTTTTCGACCCTAAAGGTGGCTTTTCAGGTTTTGACCTTGGCGGCTCAAGGCTTTCAAATGCTTTTTGAATGCCTTGATTGTTACGGATTCTTTCCTGCATGCATACAGAATCGGTTGCAGTGGCTAAGAAAATTAAGATTGTGCTTAATAATAATAGCTTTTTCATGATACGCGTTCTTCTGATGGTGCCTGGCTTTTGTCTGAGTCTGTAGCCAAAGTCTTGTAAATTTTGTGGGCCACAAATACAGCGAGCGCAACCACCACAACAAAGCCACTAACTCTACAAATGGGAGCGTTATACCAAGGGCTCTTCTGACCTATCGCTTGATCGCTCTCGGTGTTACTGTTTCGGCTTGGATTGTCTAAATCATTTACTGTATGCTCCTTGGTAAGGCTAATTGCATTGGGGAGCAATTTTGATCTTTCTCCAGTTGTCCAGACATAATAAAGCTGATTATTTTTTCGATAATAACCAGTTTTATTGGGAAGATATTCCGGAGTGGACTCTTCTTCTGTTTCGATTAGGTGATCTTTGCCCTCATTTTTCCATACTATTTTTTTATCAAGATGTGATGTTTCGCAGGTATTGCCCAGGTCGCTGTGTACGTCTGTTGCTTTCTCGGGATCGTCAGGATTGAAAAGATCATCTGTATCATCATCATCTGACTCATCCTGATCATCATCTGACTCATCCTGTTGGTTTTTTTCAGATTCTTCAGGACAATCATATATATGGCGTTTGACTTTATTATCAGGTCCTGTCTTGTTCATTCCGATGATATTGGTCGACATTATCCCAATGAGCAAAATGGCTACATGTATTGATTTTTTCATGCCAGATTCCCTATTTGATATTTTTATGCTAAGATTTGCCTTTATAAAGTATTTTACATTTTATTTTCAATATGTCAAACAATTATTTGTTAAAAGGAACTCAGCTTTTGGGTGAATCACGCTTTGGGGCAGCGCAAGATGCTATTTTCATGTCTCAGGCGCTGCGGTTTGCGGAGTTTGCCTACGATCAGGACGAAGTTCCTATAGGCGCCGTTGTTGTAAGCGAAGGTGGTGAGGTTATAGGGCGCGGTTACAATCAAGTTGAGTTACAACATTGTCAACTTGCTCATGCTGAAAGCATAGCCATTGAACAAGCAACGGGCCACATGGGTGACTGGCGGTTGGATCGATGTTGGGTGTTTGTAACACTTGAACCGTGCTGCATGTGCATGTCATTGATTCGTTTGAGCAGATGTGAGGGGGTTGTGTATGGTGCGACCTCACCTTTATTTGGATATCATCTTGACAACATACAACAATCTCCAGTATACAAAAGGGGTACTTTTGTGGTAGTTAATGGCATTCTACAGCAACAATCTAGCGCATTATTGCAGCGTTTTTTTCAAAAAAAAAGGAAAAACAACAGTGATTAGTCGAAATGGTGAGTTTGCTCAGATAAAAGATGATCTAACCAGAAGGAAAAATGAGCTGGAGGCTAAGCTTGTAGAGCTTACGCATGAGAAGATAACGGATGATCAGGTTCAAGATCCTGGTGATCAGGCTCTCACGTCAACTATGGAGTCTGTAAGGACCTCTCTTCAGACGGCAGAAGCTGAAGAGTACAAGCGCATAGTTCATGCCCTTGAAAAACTAGAGGAAGGCATTTTTGGCGTGTGTTCAGATTGCGCCCAACAGATTTCTGACAAGCGCCTTAGGTCGTATCCGGATGCAGCTCGTTGTCTTGTCTGTCAGGAGTTGTTTGAGGATAAGGAAAAAAAATAGAAGCATGGCCTCTATAGATTTTTCGTTGACCGGTTGGTCCTTGCGCATATTTGTCTTGTGACGGCAAAGGACAACTAAACAGTTTTATTTTACGCTTATTTTGGTACTATATATTTCTGTTCTTGTGCCGATGTAGCTCAGTTGGTAGAGCAACTGATTCGTAATCAGTAGGTCGTCGGTTCGACTCCGATCATCGGCTCCACAGAAGATCTTGTATTAGTTTTGACAATTTTTTTCTGGCCGGTATTATTGAAGATAATCGGATCCTAACAATGATGTGCGTTTGAAAGGCTTATAGAATTATATGATCCAAAAAAAGACTACTTTACCGGTTGCTAAGGCACCAAAAAAACAGCAGAAGAAAGCTTCTGCGCCCGTTTCCCATGGCGTTGGACGTCGGAAAAATGCCATTGCTCGTGTGTGGGTTTATAAAGGTTCAGGAAAGTTCACCGTAAATCACGGCGATCTGGGTGAATACTTTGACACGAATGAGACGCGTGTCGTTGCAACAACTATTTCGAAGGTATATCCTGCGAGTGCGGATTATGATGTTGCTGTTAACGTTATCGGCGGCGGAAAAGTTGGTCAGGCTGCGGCTATTATGCTTGGTACTGCCAGAGCGTTTCTGCTTCTTGATGAAACTATGCGTCCATTATTTCGTCAACACAACATGTTGACTGTTGACTCAAGAAATAAAGAACGTAAAAAATATGGTCAGCGAGGCGCACGGCGTAAATTTCAGTTTGTGAAACGTTAATTATTTTTTTAACGATTTTTTTTTCGATACCACCTACAGGACGATATAGAAAAAAATAACAAAAAACCGCTTGGATTAAAAAAGGGGCGGTTTTTTTACCTTATAAAGAAGAGTGGTAAAGAAGATGTGTAGCGTTGCTGGGTATATCGGAAAAAATTATAGCAAATCATTTATTTTGGAAGGTCTTCGTCGGCTTGAATATCGCGGGTATGATTCAGCCGGATTTGCATGCTTGAGTCCCTCTGACGGTCGGCTGTTGTACGCTAAGACGCAAGGGCGTTTAATCTGTCTGGAGGAACGTCTCAATCAGTTTCCTATCGATGGCTTCTTAGGCGTTGGTCACACGAGATGGTCTACTCATGGTTCATCCGCACGTTTGGACAATGCTCACCCTCATTTTGATTGTGAAAAAACTATTGCCATTGTCCATAATGGCATTGTTGAAAATCATCACGAACTCAAAAAACAGCTCATAGAATACGGACATGTGTTTCATTCGCAAACAGACACAGAAGTTATAGCGCATCTTTTTGAAACAATGTTGGCCACTCATGTAACGTTCAAGGGCGCAGTTATTAGCTTGGTGGCGCGGCTTGAAGGGGCATATGCCTTTGTCTGTATTGTGCAGCAATACCCGGATCAAATGTTGCTTGTGCGCAGACACTCGCCGCTGTGTATAGGGATAGGTGATGATGAAATGTTTGTTGCTTCAGATCCTATTGCCTTTGCTGATAAAACGAAAAAAATCGTTTTTATGCCTGACGAGAGTATAGTCATTGCGCATAAAGATGTTCTTGAGATGTATGATTTTTCAGGAGCATCTTCAGCGATTGTTCCCCAGACAGTCGAGTACGATTGGCGCACTGACGGGAAAAAAGACTATGAACATTATATGCTCAAGGAGATCTTTGACCAACGAACGGCAATATGCGCAACCGTTGGATTTTTAAGATCTAACATGGATCACATTTGGGACCAGTTATCGATCTGGGCAGATAGCATTACGCAATTACAATGTATTCATCTGGTTGGTTGCGGGACATCCTGGCATGCTGCTCGCATGGCTCAATTTTTTTTCGAAACGATTTGTAAAATTCCCACACGAGTTCATTTGGCGTCAGAGTTTCGATGTATGCCCTTTTTTGCAGAAAAAAATGCTATTTTTATTGCAATGTCTCAGTCGGGAGAAACAGCAGATACTTTGGCTGCTTTGCGCATTGTCAATGAGTCTGGTGGTATGCCAACTATTGGGTTGACAAATGTTGATTCTAGCACGCTTATGCGTGAGGCAGGTGGGTTTTTGCTTACCCAGGCTGGTCGAGAGATTGCGGTTGCTTCAACAAAGGCATTTTCTACACAACTGACGGTTCTGTACTGGTTGGCTCATTTTATAGCGCTGCAAAAGGGAATGATCTCTGACGGACAACTCGAGCAGGCAGAAGAGGAGTTGCGCACGTGTGCCCAAGTTCTTGAAAATGCAGTCGAGGAGTATAAATTTGAGATTATACACACACATGCACCGCACTATGCTCAATATGAAAGGGCGATTTTTTTGGGTCGCCATATCAGCTATCCATTTGCGCTTGAGGCGGCGCTCAAGCTTAAAGAGGTTGCGTATATTTTTTCGCAATGCTATCCGGCTGGTGAGATCAAGCATGGACCGCTTGCATTAATAGATAAAAATACTCCTGTGTTTGTATTTTCGCATCAAGATGAACTGATTTATCGAAAGCTACTATCAAATGCTCAAGAAGTTAAAGCACGTGATGGGAGGTTGGCTGTTTTTGCATTCGAAGGACAACAAGAGCTCATATGTTTGGCAGATGTATCTTTTGTTGTACCGCGTGTTAAACCATTATTGGGGCAACTTGCAATGACGGGTCTTATGCAGTTTTTTGTGTATGCGATTGCAAAAGAGCTTGGTAGACCAATAGATTATCCGCGCAACTTGGCAAAAGCCTTGACGGTCGAATAATAGTCTACGTTGCTACTTCTTGCGCAGTAAGAGATTGTTGGCGAGCAAAAGCCGATCCTAAGAACTCTAGGACCTTTTTTCTGCTTGTGACAAGTTCTGGAGATTTTTGTTTGATTGCATATATCATATCAATGAGTGTAATTGCTTGCTGTAATTGATTATCACGTTCAAGCATCTGCTGTGCCCGCTGGGCTAGCCGCTCTTTACTTGTTTTCTTCTGATCATTGATTGCCGGAGTCGATGGTTTTTCTTTGGTCTTTTGGTAACAAGGAGGTTTTATAAAATTTTCAAGAGTATGTTCGTGGCCGTAATTTTTAGTTATCCATTGCATGTGTTCGGTTTGTGGTAACATACGCTCGATATAAAAATCCGGCTCTATGCCCGTTCCTTGTACAGTGGTTGAGTCTGGCAAATAATACAGTTGTGTAGTGAGTTTTAGAGCGCAGTTATTGCCAATGGGTATTATCTCTTGAACGGACCCTTTTCCAAATGTTGGAGTTCCTATCAAAAATACTAACGGTGCTGCGCCAGGAGTATGTTGGGCGTTTTCAGAATATGTTTTTAAATAACCGGCTAGTATCTCTGCTGCTGAGGCGGTGTAATTATTAATCATAATAAAGATTGGTATTGATACATTCGCCACAGGTGCACGCTTTGTTAGATGGCGTTCCGTTTCGTTGTTATTGCGATCCTTAGTGATTACGACAGTACTATTTTTTGGTCCAAAAAGACCTGCAATATCTATAGCAGATGTCAAAAGACCGCCAGAATTATTTCTTAGATCTAAAATGAGTCCTCTGCATGGACGAGTATTGGCGCCAATAAGCAGTTGTTCGACCTGCCGTGCAGCATTTTCGCAAAACATGCTGAGAGCAAGATAGTAAATATCATGATCTTTGATTTGAAAGCTCAGTAGGTTATGTTCTTTTATTAAGTCTCTTGGAATGATAAATTCAATTAAATCCTGTTGGTTTTCACGAAGAATCTTAACTTTAACCGTTGAATTACGTGCTCCTTTCAAAAGAGCGGTTATTTCCTCGGTTGTTAGTCCTTCAAGTGGTTTACCGTCAACGTCAACTATTTTATCAAGTGCCTTGAGTCCTGCTTTGTCTGCGGGGCCGTCTGGAATGGTATCGGCCACCAGTAAAAATCTGTCCTTTGATTTTCTTGTGTTGTCGATAATGATTCCTACTCCGCAAAATTCCCCATTGGTCGCTTCTATCATTGATCGATATGCTTTTGGGTCCAAAAAGGATGAATGAGGATCGAGCGTGTAGCAAAATGTGTCGATAGACTTAATCATTGCTTGTTCAATGTTGGCCGGGTTGCAGTGTCTTTGACCCGAAAGTTGTAACGTTTGAGCAAAGGTCCGAGACCAGTTGAAAATAATCTTTTCAATTTCATCATAGGTTAGAGGAGTGGGGGCGGTATCGCTTGTGTCGGTGACTTTGGCAAGTAAGATGAATGTTGTAATAAATGGTATTAAGCTAAGCTTTTTTTTCATGAGATTTTCCTTACGTATACCAAATTAATTTTGCTACTTGGTGACGAGCTATCTGAAATATGTTGGTAAAAATCGGCTTTGTTCTGACAAAGATTTTCTTTCTATTCTAGTCAAGGCAAAAAGTTATGTATAAAGTCAATATTGTGACCAAAAAATAGTTTCAAGAAGTATTGGCCATGGAATATTTCTATGGTACAATATCCGCTCAATAATTATTTGACTAAAGAATTTTAAAAAGGCTATAAAGTGCGTCATTACAGAAAACAGTGGTTTAATTGGATATGGGTTAGTATAGGTGGAATTATTCTTTCAAGTAGTATCTTATTTTATTTAAAAGCGATCAAAGGAGAGTCTAGCCTTTTGGTATGCAGTGATATAAAAAATCGTTCAGAATTGATGCGTAACTCTTGCCAATAAAAAAGAAAGGTGGAAAATTATGGTGTATCCATATGTTTTACCAAAGCTTTTGTACTCATATGATGCTTTGGAGCCCTACATTGATAAGCAAACGATGGAGATTCATTATACCAAGCATCATCAAGCGTACATAGACAATCTTAATAAAGCGTTGGAGCAATATCCGGATTTGCAAAAAAAAATGTTGGTTGATTTGTTAAAAGAGATTGACCAAGTGCCTGAAGCTATTCGAACAACAGTGCGCAATAATGGTGGTGGACATTATAACCATAGTTTGTTTTGGAGGTATATAACTCCATGTATTGGTCAAGGACCGTTAACAAAGGTGAGCGCCGCTCTTGAGTCTGAATATGGTACATTTGATGCGTTCAAAGAGCTATTTATCGCTAAAGCAAAGTCTGTGTTTGGTAGTGGATGGGCATGGTTATGCGCAGATAAAAATAAAAAGATGGTAATTATCTCCAGCGCGAATCAGGATGCGCCAATTATGACCGGTTATGAACCGATTCTTGGGCTTGATGTGTGGGAACATGCTTATTATTTGAAGTATCAAAATAAACGTCCTGATTACATAGCAGCATGGTGGTCCTTAATTGATTGGGCCTATGTTGAAACAGAATTTGAGCATAAAACGCTGTAAGATAGCTCTAAAACAAAATTATTGAGCTATGGTTGACTTGTGCTATCGAGCGTGTTATTACGAAAGCTATGCTGATGTTCGTTACGTTACCGTTCGGTAATTATTTGGTGATGTAACAAAATCAGTAAATAAAGGAGAAGCTTTTGATGAGGCGATTCAATTGTACAGTGTTTTTACTATTTGTTATGTTGTTTTCCGTTTTTCATCACGGCCTAATCTGTATGGATCTGTTGGTTGGGCATCAATGCACAAAGAGCGAAGATGCGGTCGCAGCAGCATCATCAGATGAAGATCAATATGCTTTGGTTTATAATTTATTATTGTCCGTTGAAGGCCTGATAGATATTTATGAACGTGCATGCCATAAGGTCCAGGAGACGGTTACCCAAACTCGTGGTTGCTGTGATCAAGTAGATTTGTTTGGTTGCCATACAGAGATGTTGAGTATTCTTCTTATTTTGCAAAATCGTATAGATTTGGTTTTGGCTGAAATTGCAGGTCTTGGTCAGAACATAAATATAGCAGTTGTACAAACGGTACAGCAATTATTTGTCCCCCTCTGTTCAAAGCTACAAGCAATAGAAACGAGCATTCAGAATCTAGACATAGATTTAACTTCACAAGTCAGTCAATTAGAACAAGAAATAGCTTTGCAAGGTGAAGAGCTACTGTCTGCCTTATCAGGCGTTGAAACATTTATTGCTCTTGGCGATGATGCATTGTCTTCTCAGCTATCTTCCGTTCTTACCAGCCTTACACTGCAAAATAACTCTTTGATATTAGCTATATCAGCGTTGTCTGATCAATTAACTACACAAAATAATTTGCTATGTTCTAAGATAGCGACTTCTGAGAAAAATATTTCTAATCAACTAACTACTGGGTTTGCCACGCAACAGATATCGACAACATCGCAGTTAGACTCTATTAGTGGACAGATAAGCACTTCTAAATCGCAACTATCAAAACAAATTACCGCGCAAGGAGCATCGCTTAATACGGCAATTGTTAATGGTATTAATGATCTTTGCGCAAAGATCATTTGCGGCAACGAAGCATTAAGTGCTCAAATCAAAAAAAGTACTGGTCTTATTCGTACAGATATAACCCTTCTTTCTGGTGCACTTGGTTCACAAATTTCCACAGTGGATAAAGATCTTGCATTGCAGACAGATAGGGTTTGTGCAAAGATTGCAAATTCTGCGGCAGCATCGGCTATCCAGTCTGAACGATTATCTGAAAATATTTTTGACGCGAAGGTTGATTTGAGTAATCAAATGACGGTTCAGGTTGCTGGAGTTGATAATAGTGTAAATGCACAAGGAAATGCTATTTCAGCAAAATTATGTGCATTGCAATCTGGGTTACGTGGTCAGCTTGCAGTTCAAGTTGCCGAGTTTAGTTCAGATTTTAACGTACAAACTACGCAATTGTGTTCAAAGTTGTCTACAATTTATACTAATTTGACCAATCAAATAGATACTGATTTTTCTAATTTGAGTTGTGATCTGGTTGAACAGATGGCCGTTTTATGTGCGAAATTAGTTGGAATTGATACGGATATAACAACCCAGTCAAGCAGGATTAATGCTCGATTGGCGAAGGTAGAATCTGATTTGTCAAGCCAAGTATGTGTCAAAGTTTCCAATATTGAGACAAATCAGGTTATAGGTAAGAATCAGTTGAGCGCTCAGATATCTAATTGTTGTTCTTTACTTAGCAATCAGCTAACTTCACAGCTTTCCTCTGTTGAAACGGACCTTACGTTACAAAATAATTCTCTTAGTTCACAAATAGCTGCGGTGCAAACGGCTCTAGGCAACCAATTAACTGTTCAAATAGGAAGCGTTAACGGAGAAATTGTAAGCTTTGAAGGATCTGTAAACTCACAATTATCTGCAATACAAACCGATCTGACGAATTTGATTACCGCCCAAATATCTTCCTTGGGCGCGAGTTTAACTATGCAAATTAATAATGTGCTGACAGCAGTGGCTGCGGTCTCTTGTCCTTCATGTACGTGAGAGGTTAGTTTGAGAGTAATAATCTAATAAATTCTTCAAAAAAAGAGTTAGCGGGAGAGAGTATGAATGGTAAAATAGGCTTGTTATGTTCTAGCGTGATCACGATTTTTTGTACCGTTTTTGTTATGACAGTCGATGAGGTTTGCGCAAAAGCATATGATTGGACAGAGCAAAATGTTGAACGTATCCAGCAAGTGATAAAGGATCAACAAAAGACAGAGCAGGAAAATAGTAAGGGAGTTGATCAGCGGGGAGGATGTGCTGCTGGCGTGTGTCCTTCAACGGAAGGTTTATTGTTGCAGGAGATTATAACCTGCCTGAATATTATAAAGGCAAGGATAAATACTGTTATAAATGACATCACACAAGTTTCTCTACAAGATGTTGTTATTATAAGCAAAATTGAAGCGTTAAGCTCTCAGGTAGCACTATGTTGTTCGGAACTTGAAGCGGCCATTGAAACCTCTCTTGACTCGATTATTTCTGAATTAATAACGACTCAAGATTCAATAATTTCCGAGCTGATAACGGCTCAAGATTCAATAATTGCTGAAGTAAATACATGTTGTGCCGTAATCACCTCAGATCTGTCTGCCCTGGAAATCTCTCTGATCAGCGCCTTTGATTCTGGCCTTACTTCAGTAGAAAGTTCACTGGCATCAGACATCAATAGCTGTTGCGCATCTATCACCTCAGATCTGTCTGCGCTGGAAACTTCTCTGATTGGTGCTTTTGATTCTGGTCTTGCTTCAGTCGAAAGTTCATTAGCCTCAGATATTAACAGTTGCTGTGCATCTATTACTTCAGATTTATCTGCGGTAGAAACTTCTCTGATCAGCGCTTTTGACTCTGGTCTTACTTCAGTAGAAAGTTCACTAGCGGCAGACATTAATAGTTGTTGTTCAACCATTACTTCAGATTTGTCCGCCTTGGAAAGTTCAATTATAAGTACTTTTATTAGTCAACTTGCTTTAGTAGAGTCTTCAATTATAAGTACCTTTTCTAGTGAGATTGCCTCTTTGGAAAGTGCAATAGATGCAAACTCATTTACATCTTGTTGTTCTGTGTTGAGTTCTCAAATTAATGCAATTCAAGAGATCTTGCTTGGTCAGCTATGCCCTTAGTAAGATAATTCAAATGAAAAGATGGGCGCCATGATAATGAAGCGATGTAGAGTAATTTTTATATATTATAAGGAGAAAAAATGAAAAAAAAGCTGGTACATTATGTAACGCTATCTGTCGCTCTCATAAGCCTTATGTCGATACAGATGACAATGGCTACAGATACCGAACATAAGGCTGCAACTATTCAAAAGCAGCTGGAAGAGTCACTCGAGTCAGATGTTATAGTTTTGTCTCGAGAACAGGCAATGAAAATAATGCATGTGTTAGAATGCGTTGTAGAGACCTATCAGAAGGACGGCTCTCTGGATTTGCCAGGACAGGGAGCGCGTGCTGCCTTAAGTTGTTGTGCTCAGTTAGATGAGGTTGTCCAGTGCTTGTTGCTCATTAAATCCTCACTGGCTACTATTCAGGTAATAGATACTTCCATACTGGGTACAGTGGAAAGCTGCTGTAGCGTTATTGAAGGCCAAATAGCAACTAATCAATCTACACTTGTTTCACTTTTGCAGACAATTATTAGTTGTACATGTACCTAAGATTTCATGTAAAGATAGAACACAGCAAAATTTTGAATATAAGTTTTGCTGTGTTCCCGTTGTAGTACCGTTGGTATAACAGAGGGTGAGAGTGAAATCAATGTTGTTTTTTTTCTGTGCTGTGTTATTGGTCTTTGTTAATTGGGCAAGCTACATAATTTGTAATAATGTGATCGAAAATAGTTGTGTATGTCAGGAGCGCAACGAAACGATTTTACTGATAGAAAGCATACAAAAAAGCATCGATGAGCTGTGCTCTCAACTTGCCTGCCTTGCACATCCCAGTTCCTGTGCGACTTGTGACGATTTTACAAATTTTTTTATTGCTTTAGACGATCAAATTAGTGCGCTTGTCAAACTTTTGTTAGCCCAAAGCATTACGATTTGTAGTAAATTTACGACGCTTGAGCGTAGTTTATCCGAACAGGAAGAAGCGATTTGTAGACAGATCATCTCCATACAAAACCAACTTGGAATGAGCATAGATGATATTCTCACACTATTCACCAAAACAGCAAGTCATAATAACATAAAAAGACAACACATTTTAGAAGCAATTGGAAAGCTAGGCGCTACCCTTCAGATTGAATTACAATGTGCGTTTAGTGCCCTCAGATCTGCTGTGCTTGTGCAAACTAATGGTATAAGCATATTGACTAACGATACAAAAACAGCTGTGGTAAAATCCATAGGTGAAATATCTACTCAGATAGTAAAGTTTGAACATGAAGTTATTGCTCTTATTAACATACTTTTTTCTTATATAGAGTCGGCTACTGCGAGCAATCTTTGCACGTGGTGTGCTGTATTAAAAGATGCTGGAACAACAATAACAAAAACTATTTTAGAGCAGAACGATACATTTGAATTGACAATGTCTGTCTTGCACGATGAGCTTGTTTCAAAATTAAGTGGATTGGAAACGTTTCTGACGCAAAAAGATTCGCACTTATTGGCTCAGATTAATAAAGTAAAAGAGAGTGCGAAAACTGAGCAGTTACGGTTTGGCTCTGTGTTTGTTATGGCTAACAGTGAAATTAACAGCAGCATTCTTTCTACGTTTGGTAAAATGGATACAGATGTCGTATGTACGGTTGATAGCATTAGATTATGCTTAATTAGGTTGTGCACCGCTCTGCATACGGATTTGAATAATAATACATTGGCTTTTGCTACCAAATTAGTGGCCTGGTTGGATCAATTTTGTCTAAAGCTTTCCTGTCTGCAGTCAGCAATATGTGATGTGCTTGCTGCTCAATTTACGGCAACAGAATTGTTTGCTAGTAATAAATTGGATCGCATAAAAATTAGAGTGGAGGAGATGCAAGATGGGGTGCAGGTGCAACAGGCTGAAGCACTTGGGAGCATTGATTGTTTAGGTGCTCTCTTAGAACAGGAAGTATGTATAAAAATTTCAGGACTTGAAACATCGCAAGCCAAAGATACTGATCAGTTTTTACAGCAATTTGGTTATTTTCAGGCCAATTTGGTGAGTCAGCTGTGTTCAAAATTGGCCGCTATGGAGCTTGTATTGCTTGGAAAGGCTTCAGATATTATGAACAAAATTGTAAGGACGCAGGTTCAGTTAGATGAAAAAATTGATGATATTGCCGGACAGATAATCTCTGATACTATTGCTCGTGACGATCTTCTTTGTGCTCAGGTGCAAGCGGCTGCATTTGGATTAGAAAGTCAGTTGGTGGTAGCAATTTCAAATTTGGGCGTAGAATTAAAGAGCCAAGAACACAATCTGTGCGTTAAGGTTACACAAGAGTCTGCATCTCTCCAGCAGGAGACCAATGATAATGTGCAAAACAGCGAAGCCGCTTTATTGTCATACAATCAAATGTTATCCACTCAGATAATGGATATGGGATCTACGGTTGACGAAGCATATGAAAACTTTCTTTCAAATATGGACGTTGTTCAAAATGAGATTATAGGAGATATAGTTGCCACAGGTGCTATTTTAGATAGTCGCCTACAGGATATTACTGCTGCGCTAGGAGCGGCTTATCTAGAATATTTGGGTGTGCTGACCACTCTGATACTTAATGTAGCAACAAATGGTAGTGCAATATTTTAAATTAGTGGAAAGGTGGAGATGTCTGCTAGATTTTGCTCATTTTATGGTCTTGCCAACTGCTTGAGTATAGTAGCATTATGTATATGTATTTTGCGCGGCCAAGAGTCTGGCAAGATTTCTTCTTTTGCCAAGAACGATTTAGAACGGTTGTTAAGTGACATAGAGAACTTTGTTAAAGATAATCCGTACCTTTGTCAGTACAGAGGTGCGTTATGCAAGCAACCGAATGCTTGTTGCATAGACATTCAATTACTTAATGAGATTGATTCTTCTTTGTTTGTTATTAAGGCCAGGTTAATTGAATGCCTTTCTCAGATTAATTTTTGTTGTGGCGGCGCTGAACAGATTATTGACGCAGAGATTGATCCTTTCTTTGCTAGAATCAACAATCTTATATGCGTATTGAATGATCTGATTATTGTGCAGCAGAGTAACACTAATTCTTTTGTAGACCAAATTAATACTGAGTTGGATGCAAATAATAATACGACCAAACAAAAACTTTATAGCCTGAATGCTGCGGTCTTGGCAAATTATGCGGCTTTGTCTGCGCAGATTACCAATGAAAAACAGTTGATTATAGAACAACAGAGGTTGCAAAAAAATGAGTTAGCCCTCGTGCAATCGAAATTAGATGTCCAAATAGTTACGGGTTGTCTTGAACTCAAAGAACAACTGTTCACTGCTATTGGCCAGATCAGTCAACAATCGATTGCATTAAACAATACTATTGTACGGGCAGATGAACAGTTAAATAGTGCATTATATGGCGCTCGGCATGCAATTACGAATGCCTTTATTAGTGGCAGTGCTCAACTGGCTGATTTGATCGAACAGCAATCTTGCGCATTTGATACCAAGATAAAAAAATTATTTGCAAAGCTTAGTGGTCAGTTGACTGGGCAAGTTTCACGTAGCGCCGTCAATAGCTCTATTCAAACAGATATGATCTGCCAAGGTATTTCAAATATAGGACGCTCACAACAGCGTCAGTCTAATGTTCTTATTCAAAAACTAGTTGATATTATAGCGCTTCTTGGAAAATTAACCGATGTTACGGTAGAACGAATTCTTGTTGCCACATCTGCTTTGACTACTCAAGTCAATGAGCAAAGTTCCCTTTTGGCCTCCACAATGTCTAATTCCATTCCCACTCTTATTACTCAATTAGTAAGTTGTCGGTCAAGTCTATACAATGCATTATGCGAGCAAGTATTGGGGCTAGAGATTCAAATGGTTGAAAGTAGTGACAAAGCCTGTGCCAAACTACAAAATTTTGAAACGGATTTTTGCCAGTTTTTTGAAATGCAAATTTCAAAGCTAAATAACAATGCTATTGTATCGATGGCAGATATCACTGGTCAACTCGCTGTTTTGGATGAATCTTTGCGCACGTATAAAACATATGTTTCCAGTCGTTTTTCTTGCGTCCAGCAGGGTGTGCAGTCGCAAATATGCCAAAAGCTTTCCAATCTTTCTACCGAAGAGCTTTTTAATAAAAATTGCATTCTTGGACAGTTAGTTAATGCAGATTTACAGATTACAGGACAGCTTTCAAATAAAATATCTACAATTTCTAAAAATTTGACCGCAGAAAATGCAGCTATCCAGGTTGGCATAAGCAATGCATTGCTGGATGTGTATAACCATTTGGGGCAAAATTTTTCTACACTCAATGGAGTGCTTGTTGCCAATAGCAATGCATTATGCGCAAAGCTGGCGGCAGCACAAACGGTTCTTGCCGGAGATCTTAATAACTCATTGGCGCAGTTATATACTGATTTGACAAATCGAAATAATATAATATCTCAAAGAATTACGACGCTTGGTTTGGATTCTGGATTAGCAGTCAATGGTGGTCTATCTACCCTCTCTACGAGCATATTCGTCCAGAATCAAAGCCTATGTAACCAATTAGTTAATTTTTTAACAGAAGTTACGGCGGATAACAATGCTGTTATGACCAAATTATCAGGAATAGAATTGGCAATTACAACAACGTTGATCAATACAACCCAGGAGGTTGATAATGCTATTACTATGATTTATGCAGAGGTTCAGAACCTGCTATTAACGTTTGCGTATACCTATTCAGCCATACTGATTTATTTGTTGGTGTGATGATTGACGAAAGAAGTGGACAATGAACGTGAGTGGTTGGCATGCTATAGCTTTTCTAACGGTCTCTTTTATATATTGTTCAGTTTTGTCTGCTGATACTGTTCAGACCAGAGTTGTCAATAACGGGGTACAGGGCTCAATGGAATGTATGAATACGGTAGTAGGCGTTGCATTGTACATTAAACTATTGCTTGAAGATTTTATTGCCGTATTTGATTTATTCGAGACTACGAGTAGTCAATCCATAGGTCGCAAAGTTTTGGAGCGCTTCGCTCTTTTAAGTAGTAAGTTAAATGCCATAGAAACTATGATCTCTAAAGAAGATGAATATTTGATTGCCCAATTCAACGCCCTTTCGATTGGCGCTGTACAGGATTACGACATGCGCACGCAACAGGTAGGCCAAGTAGGTCGCACTCTTGATGAGTCTCAGATGAGCTTTGTAGAACAACTCGCTCAATTACTGGTTGTGTCCAAAGTAATGGTTGAACAACTGTCTGTTCAGATAAACAGTTTTCAAAAAAGATTTTCTATCATATTTAACGATTGCTCTGCGGATTTATACAACACATTTGTCTACGAAAATCAACAACTTATTACACAATACAATACCACTGCATCTCTATTGTCTGGATTTATTACAGATTTTTGTGAACATCTTTTTAATACTCAAGAAAATCTACAGGTACTTTTTAATATTCAGGGAAATCAGATAACACGTATGCTTCATAATCAAAATGAATATGTAATAAAACTAATCAAGGAATTTGGTAGATCACTGGAGTTGCAGGCAGCTCGTCAGATTACCCTGATAGGTACCGATTTAACCGTTAATACTAATGCCATTTGCTCAAAATTATCAGGACTTGAGTTAGCATGTACACAGCAGGGCGATACAGTTTTATTAAATGAAAAGTTTATAGAGCAGGCAGAAAGTTTTTATGAGCAATCTGTAGAGCAAGCTCTTGTTCGTTATAATACACAAATTAATAGAATTATGGTTCGTCAATTTTCACGCCTCCTGTTAGGTTTTACAGAACTTGCATCTCGATTCAACGTTGATTTATCGTTATTTGAAAACGACTTACGTGCTCGTATAGTGCAACAGCTTAGTATGAGCATGCAAACTTTAACTGGTGTTTCATCGACATTACAATCAAAGATATGTTTTATTTCTGCAGATTTGGGATGCAAGGTTCGAAAAAGTTTGTCTGATACCCGTCTTATCTTTGGAAAAACTGCATCCAAGACACTATCGCAGATAGCATTGCTCGAAGAGCATGTGCAGATATATACGGGTGATATAAAAAGACAGTTTGCCTGTGTAGATTCTCAATTACGTTCAACGGCATGCAAAAAGGTTTCTGATCTGGAATTACAGCAGGTCATGTATGCTCAAGCGATTACCGATCAGCTGGCAGCTATGTACTCAGGTATTAATCAACAGTCTAGTCTTCAATTATCCTCTTTGGAGATTGAGCTTAGCAGGCAAAATGACCAGATTTGTACACAACTTGTTAACTTTGATGCAAATCTTATAGCACTGCTTGCGCGACAATTTTCCAACGAGCAGTCATCTATTGCATCTAACAAAGCGCTTTTGTGCTCTAAAATAAATAGTATTCAGGTGAATACGCAGGCTGATATTAAAACAAAATTATCATCATTTGCTACCAATCTTGCAAAACAAGATTATTCATTATGCGCACAGTTGGAATCTGCAGAATGCGATCTTATTGCTACTTCAACTACAGAGTTTACGAGTATCTTTGCTCAAATAGCACTAGCCAATGCTGCTTATTGTTCAAAAATCGCTTCAATTGAAAATAATCTTGCCAGTCAAACTGACAATTTGTGTACTCAAATAATGATGTTTGATGCATCAATCATGGCCTCTATTCAATCAGAGAGTGACTTTCTTCAGTCGCGCATAGGAGAAGTTATTACTCTGATTAATATGAATAATAATTTATTAACCGTAGCAAACCAAGTGTTTGGAGCTGTTGCAGCTGGTCAAGTTGCGTTGCCTGCTCAAGCATAATGTGGCTATGATGAAAGGGGTTGTAAAAAAATGAAAAAAGCGACGATGCATGGCATATTGATGGGCATATTTCTTGCGCTTTATTCGACCTCTTTGGTGGCTTGCGAGTCACTAAGGCTTGAGCAACTTGCTGATAAGTTGGCTTGTATAAATTCAAAATCAGTTGAACGCGGTCACTTGAAAGAATGTTGTGAAGATCCAAGGATTTTAAATGAGATTTTTACTGATCTGTTTCGTTGTATATTTATTATCAGTAACCGTTTAAGTTACCTAACAGAGGCAATTAGCTCTTTTGACACCTCACTGACCCAAGAGATTATTAATATTATTAATGATCAATTGCATTCTCAACTTCTTGCATGTCAAATTGATACCATTGAATCTGATCTGCGCCAGCAAGAACTTCTTATTTGTGAGCTAGTGTCTGCTTTTGATAGTCTTACTAAAATGTTAAACACACAATTGAGCGAATCTTTGAGTAGTTTGTCTGACGATATAGTGGTAGATGAGAGTTTAAATGACAGTGCCGTGTTAGTTTTTGCAACTCAATCTGCACATCTTAATGATCGGGCTTTTTTTAGTGTTGAAAAGGCACAGGCAGAAACCGTTTCATTTATTGATCAATCAGAATCGTCGTTGTTAAATGTTTTTGCTACGGGTTTTAGTCAGACAGAACGGGTTATAACAGCAATTAACCAAACAGTTACAGATCAACTATCAGATGCAAAACTTTTGGTAATAAAAGCATTTGAGACGGACAGTGCATTATTGCAGGAAATTTCACTACAAGCTGCGTTAGAGCTTAAGAATGCGCATACGGTTTCAGAAATTATATCCTCTGCTGCTATTCAGGTTGATGCTGCACTCATAAAAGATTTTAATACTCTTTTGTCAATTGCGCAGGCCAATCAGGAACGATTATATGCTTCGATTGATAGGATAAAAAATAGTTGCTGTTGTCAAGATAGTAAGTTGAGTGATGCTTTAACTAAGAATCAATCAACTTTGGTCCAATCAACAGAGCGTCTTTTACAAGAATTGTCAAAAGACAAAAAAACGATTATGAGTTTTTTAGGGAAGTCGGGAGATAATTTTATCGATAAGGTTAATCAATTTGGTTGCTGTGCATGTGAGCGCACAAATAAAATAGGCAAATCGCTTATTGCCGATATTGACGAACAGTATAAGCTACTGCAAGTACAGGCCTCAGAGCAGCTGTTTTGTTTAGTAGATCAGCTTTCTTGTTTACAAAAAGTAGCAATAAAAGAAACAGCAGAACAAATAGAGCTTTTACGTCCACAAATTGCTGGTACATGTACCACCATTGGTGGAAGATTGTCTCATTTGGATAAGGAAATTTGTGCAGCAGATGCACAGGTTTTACAACAACTAAAGTGCATAGAAATGCAATTAATAGGGCAGTTATGTCTTAAATTGTCATCTCTTGAAAGCACGCGTATTGTACAGAAAAATAGTTTGCTGATAGAGTCTTCCGACTTTCAAACTCATATTATAAACGAATTATGTTCAAAAATTTCAAGTATAGAAACTGATTTAGTAGTGCAGAATGGCATGCTCCGCTCCAGAGCCTCTTGCCTGGATACATCTATCTCGCGTGCATTGCTAGAAGGTTTTGGACAGGTTCGCTCAAGTCTGAATGCGTTTAATGCAGCTATTTTTTCTAAAATTCTGACCTTTCAAAGTGGAGTGAGCACGACAATTGACAGTTCTGTTTCAGCGACTTTATCAGAGCTTTCAACTCTTAATAGCTTGCTAAAGCAAAAAGTTGACCAGCTTGATTCTGGCGCGCAGTCGTCATTAAATCAGGGCTTTATTGCTTTATCGGGGCAGTTGGCTGCACGTAATGCGCTACTGTGTCAAAAAAATGCAAGTTTAGAGGCTATGGCTATTTCAGAAGTTGATTTCTTGTGTGAAAAATTCAGTAATGCTTCGTCGGATATAAGTTTTTCTCTATTGCAGATGAGTACCACCTTATTAGAGTCAATTGCTAGTTTGGATACTGGCATAACGTTAAGTTTGCTGCTTATCAGCCAATTAAATGGCTTGGTAGATACTATGCAGCCAGGATTTTTAACCTTTAAGTATGACCCACTTGTAGGAGCAGGTTTGGTAGCGCTACTTTCAGCAGGATTTAATGCTATGGATGCTGAAGTTGCAGCAAATCCTTCGTTAGCATCGCTTCAAGCTGCGCTTTTAAATGCGGATTTTCTTGCAGCTGTAGCTATAATCACTGTTTTCTCTTTCCTTCCTCCACTCATTTAATGATATGGTGCTCTTATGAACATTGCTTTTATGCGCTATATACGTTTGTGTAAGATGCGTTTTGTATGCGTCTTCTTGGTTACTTGTATGCAGGCCAATGCATCCGAATATGTAGATCAATCTGAACAGATGGCATATGAGATTATTTCCCTGCTGGTTTCTATGGAAAATAATCTTGAGTATTTGTGTCAACGTATGCGTTCCTCTATCGTTTCAAAAACCGATAGGCAGGCAAATTTTGCTGTGCCAGACAACATTATCAGCTCAAATGTGTGCGATAGACTTTTTGACTTGATTGATACAATGGAAGGTTTTATTAATGACGATCAATATCAATCTACTTTGTCGTTGCATAAGGATGCTGAAAGCATTCTCAAGGTAAAAACCTATTTTGAAAATCTTTTTTTACATATGCAATCCAATTATAAAACCTATCAGATGGCTATTAATTCGAATGTAGAGCGATTTAAGGCAGCAGTTGATCATGATAGATTTTTGATGCAAGAGGCGCAGGAAAAAGTTGCCTTGTACCTAAATTCTGCGTGTTCGAGTTTACTTGATAGGGTGCGTTGTAATGTTGTAGAAAAAATAGGTGAACTTAGTGGTGGTTTACATATAGAGGAATGTGAACTAAAAATACGTGATGAATATCAAAAAAATATCTGTATTGGCGATAGTATGTTCGGTCTCTTTAGAGATGAAATTGATCAGATATTGAATATGTTCGAAGAAAAATTCCACAACATGATGCTTCCTGATGATACATCAATCTTTGATGCCTTAGACAAAAAAGGTGCTACGTTGCTAGAAGAGTTGCTGTCGGACTTTGAAATAAAAAATGCGCAGTTAAGAGTCATTTTCTGCGCGCAACGTTCTACATTTTATTCTACGTTTAATGATATGTGTGAATCGATGGCCGCAATCATTAATGGTGTAGTGCAAAATCGGATTTGCTTTGATACATATTCTGTGAACAAATCAACCAGCTGTGAAAGATGTAAAGAGCAGTGTGATGTGTTAACAGAGCAATGTGCTTGTCTTAAGCAATCAATTTTTTCTGCGCTAGAGAACTGTGTTGTGAGACAGTGCAGTTTTTATGAAGAACAAATTGTTTTTGTGCAGCAAGAAATGAAATCTGCGCTCCAAAAAAATGCCGTAGCAAAAAATACATTGTGTAATAATTTAAAAAGGCATACAGATCTTGTGTGCCAATTTTGTTCGTCAATCTGCGGTAACGTTGCTCAGTATTTTTCAACCGCCGCCGCAGAGAGCATTTACAGCAAAAACGAACTTGTGCGAAACATTGCCTTATTTCAGACTGATATAGTGGATCAAATGAAAATCGTCTCTGAAAGATTTAATTTCGATATGCATGAGTATTTGGCTGACTGTCACGACATAATTTGTGTTATTGATACCATTGTGGACAATGCGTTATCAAAGATGAGCGGTGCATTTGATAGAGCACTGTTTTCTGCTGAAAGCGATTGCTCTTTAGTCAGTGCGCTTGCAATCGACATTATGGATGAGATTACTGTGCAACAGTCTCAAACACAATGTGTAGTGGCTGCCAGAATAAAATCTTTCACTGATCTGTTGCATGAACAGGTTACCAACGTGGCAAATGTGCAGGCTTTGGCGGCGCAACAATGTTGTAATTTATCAATGATATTTAGCGACCTATGCCAAAAGATACTCAATGTAGAATGTGCATTGGCTCAGGAAGTTGCAGTGGTCGGTAATCAGTATAATGCCCTGACTGCTACTACTGTAAATGAAATTAAGCTGATGGAAGACAACATAAATAGCTCGATTGTCCAAGCGCTTGCAGCCTTGGGCGGTATCCTAGGTGGTCTTATTGGTCAAGCAAAGACATTGTTGATCTCAGAAGGAGCGAATGCAGACCTGCTAGCCAAGTCTGGCAAAGGAGGCAAAAAAAGCGGTGGAGGATAATTTAGATGTTTAGCCTGCTATCCAATACAATGCGTAAGTTGTTAGTTGCGTGTTGCATTATTGCGACAATCCAGGATGTTTTTGGTGGTGATGAGCAGATAGCCAATGAGATTTTTGCCAATTCTGTTCAAATTGCTCAGTTAGCTACATTATTAAAACATAGCATTGAAAATATTGAGTCCTCTGATGTAATCAACACTGAGAATCATGTTACACAACGGCTTGCAACGTTGACGTTGCAAGCCCTCGACCAGATTGTCTTGTCTGAAAGTAAAAAGGTTCAGAAATATATTGTTTTGTATGATAAGTGTGCCAAAGGGCAGGAGCTAATGGCTCGAGAATGCAGTGATGTATACAATGCTATCTTTAACCAAGTATGCAACATAAAAAAAAGGTGTAATGAATGCATTACCCAGCAAAATTCTATGATCTTACAATTAGAAGAATGGACAGAACATTGCTCTAAAGAGTTGGTTTCTTTTAATGCAAAGCGCTATGAGTCGTATGTTTCCGATTGCAATGTCCACTTAGGACAATTGTCTGAAGAGTTGCAGGCTATTTTGACCTCCAAAGTATCTGCTGGTCAAGATAACGGTTATGTGTCGGATGATTTTATTGGTGATTTACGTAATGTATCCACCATGTATGACGATGTGCGGTGTTCTGTTCGCGCTATATCGCAAGACGCTATAGGTAAAATTCGCCAATGGGATAAACAGGCAGAAGATGCCTTTTTGCAGTTTTCTCAGAATAACAAGAATGCTTTAAAAGATAGATTATCAATGGATATTAATACTCATTTGAGCAAACTTTATAACGATTATTATGAAGAATTATGCGCCAAAGAGGCTATATTTTATCAGCATAGCTCTGAAAAAATTATTACATTATTAAGTGAACTTGATATATGGATGAGTAATGATAATTTTGATTTTATAAAAGATATTTCTTTATATTCTTATGATGATTCGATACGAATGATACCCGATACAAATGTGCTTGTAGCTGAACGCCATCGTATGCAGGATCTTATCGCTAATTTTACTAAAGAATCCTATTTTTCTAACAAAGAATTATGTGCATTCAATAGTGATGAATTTACATCACCTTATCTTGTTCGTATAAAAAAAGCCTATGATGAGATATGTCCAATTGTAGGTCAGATAAAAGAATGCTGTAATCAATCTACTGCGCTTTTATATTTATCTATTGAGAATATGAATTCCATTATTGAGCTAGCTTGTTCTCAGGCAAAAAATGTTCAATCGAAAGCAATCGCTGATATTGCTACAACAGCGCAAGCTGATATAAAACGGGCGTTGTCGTGTGCGTCATATGAATTGGGATCTGAATATTGTCATGTCACAGAAAAACTTAATTGTTCAGCGGCTTGTTTGTTGTCCGAGCTACAAAATGCATTTTTACGCTCAAATTTACAAAATGATACATACAATAGCCAGAACGTAGAACAGATTAAGCGAGCAAAAGATGCATTTGTTGATAGCGCTTCAATAATTGTGGGTCGTGATTTGCCATGTGTATCATCAACAATTCTTTCATTTTGTAATCAAATTACCTCTGACAATCAAGAATCAGCGGTTATTTTTAGTCAAATGCTCGAGACTCAGGAATCTCTCTTGTGCAAAGCTCAAGCAGTATTGTGCGAAAAAATCTTTGATATTCAAAATAATATTATTAATGATATAAATATGCTGAACAATAGATTAAACTCATCAACTGAGCGTATTATTAATCAGATAAAACGTTCAGAATTTGCTATCAATCAAGATATTGCCGCAATGATGAATTCTATACGAGGTATTATCGGGGCATTTGGTAATTATTATTTTTATATTAATAGACAAACAGAGCGCAATATAGAGTTAGCTATAATACTTTTGGTCATAAAGATTTTAACGCTATAAGCAAAAGGCGGATTGTGTGTAATGTTACTTTTATATTGAGACTAGTTTTATATTTTGTGATTATACCTGCTGTCAATTGTTTAGAAATTGGCAATGTGTATGGAGCAGATCTTAAGATGCAAAAAGATTCATCTATCGATAGTGGTAAAAAATCTGGTAGACATCTTTCCTCCCTAGTTCTTGCAGAGATTGCGTATCATATCGCTAAGGTTGATGCCCAGCTGCGTGATGCATTATTTTTATGTGACTCTTTGACTAATAAAGATGCAAAAAAGCCGGAAGATATATTTGACTATCAACGCACAGCAGAACATTTAGTCGCTGCCAATCAGCTTATTGAGCGATTAAATAGTATGAGCCAGTTATGCAAAGAAGAGGATGCTCATATAGATTCAATGCAAGAGGCATCTGTTACTATTCGCTCGCTGGTTGACGATATGCAGCTTCAAATAGGCAAAGTAGATAGTAGCATTACAAAAGATCAATCTTTAATCTGTGCTGAGCATGCGCAGATTATGAAATCATTACCGTGCAAGTACTTTGTGCATCTTAATGATGACAAGTCTGAAAAGGATCAATGTTCAATGTTTACTTTGCTTAAAAATGGTCTAATGCATTCTATCGACTTGTGTAGAGCTGATGATACTTTCAACCCCTCATGCAATGTATTGAAAGAGGCCCACTGTATAGTGCCGGCACAAAAGGAGTTTGGTAATGCATTGAGCACGGTTGCTTTAAAAGATCAATTAGATGTTTTATTAAAAACGAAAAGTGTTAATATTCTTGCCCGTGAATGTCAGCACCGGGTTCTTGACAAAATTAATGTTGTCAAACAAAAGACAATGCCGATCTCTGAAGATATTGCTGTTGTTGTAGCTCGCGCACAGGAAGAGCTGAATAATTTTAAAATGAACATAGATGTAGCATATAACAATTTAGACAAGCGATTTCACAAATCTTTTCAAAAAATAGAACAGATTCGTTCAAGCCTTTGTACAGCATGTTCTAAGTGTGTCAATACGGTCAAAGAGCTGATGGAAAAAGAGATAGACACCTTATCTTGCAACGCTTGCCATCAGGCTGGAATCTGTAGGGAGCAGATCAATACCGGTTGTTTGCAGCTGGAAAATGAGCTTCACGTAATCATGAATGATATGTGCTTTAATGTTTTAAGTCACAAAAAAGCGGTAGTTTCTTGTGTTAATCAATTTGACAAAAATATGAATGTTGCTGTTCAAAACGTTATAGGCAGTATGACAGAAGGTGGTTCGAGTGTTGTTAAGACAATAAGCATTGACAAGAATGAGATTTTACGATTTCTTAGTGAGCTGTCTGTGCAATTTTATACAATGTTTTCTGGTGGATTGAATTTGGCTAAGGCTGATTTTTCCTGCAATGTCGGATCGTTAAGCAATCTTTCTGAAAAGGTTTGCTTGAATGGAGCTGCAAATATAGGAAATGCCTTGTCAGACTTTGAAAAGCTTAGCGCGTGCAATGAAGCCTGTATCAATAATGAAATTGATAAAATACAATTTTCACTAACAGATTTTTTCAAAAATACGTTTAGTCTGCTGTCTTGCCAGATTATATCTCATTTTAACGACAGTGTTAGTCAGATAAGACAGCAGCTTGCAGATGAAAACACAGCTATCCAACAGTCTGTTGTAGCGTGCTGCATACCAAGTTTAACTGATGCACTTTGTATAAAACTGTTGGGTGTACAAAAAGAGATGGCGGTTGCTATAAACCAATTAGAGATTCAGATTGCCAACAATGAGCAGCTTATTATTAACGAAATTATTGCAACGCAAGATGACATTGCCACTTCGCTTGCAAATATGATGGCCGCTATTACGGGTATATTTGGAGCTTTTGCTGCATTAACGTTTTCTATCGTTTCAGCCATTTTTGTTAATGAACAGTCATTTATAGAATTGATTATTACCCTAGGACTAGGGATTTGACATAGTTGTGCGTTTTATTGCCAAGGGATGGAAATGACAGCTGCTCTTAGACCAATATTAGGTGTTACCAGTTCATTGTTGTTATTGCACATCATCTATGCATCAGATGTTTATGATTTTCGTCTTATAGAACCGCTGGCGCATCTTCTGGGGGCCAACCAAGACGTCAGCCAAACAACCGATGTTATTGATATTCTTGTTGACCCTGTTGTGTTCTATGAAACGAATACAGACTCTCTATTGATTGAGTCTGAAGTGGATTACCTTGTCAGAAAGGTAGGTATCGACAGTGTATTATTGTCAAAGCGGCTTGATATGGCTATCGATCTTCACAATACGGTTATTGCTTGTCAAGAAAAAATGCACAATGATGCTTGCGCTGCGCAGCATTCAATTACGAGCTTGTGCCAATCGTGCGTAGAACAACTCGATGTGCGAATGCCTAGTCATTTAGAGGTGCTTGATACGAACGGTGGTGTGTACGATATTAACGATGCCATATTAGGTATAGAATCTGGACTAGCCGCCTTGGAGTGTATGCTCGATAAAGCAGTTACTATATTTGTCCAACATAGCGTACAAGATACCAAAAAGCGTCTTGATCAAGCTGACAACGTTATTACTAGATTGCAAGAACAGCTGTGTGATCAGAGCCAAGATTTTGCACAAGAATGCAGTTCGCTCAAGGATGAGATAAACCATCAAGCAGAGCTTGCTGCTCAACATATTCAAACCAATAAAAGTAATGCATATAAACAGATAGACGATGCTCTAAGGGCAGTTGAGGATGATAGAGGTGCAGCGATAACAGATGAGACTGCCTTAAAACATGCCCGTGCAATAGCTACTGTTAATAGTCACAATCAATCGGCGATTGTTGTACTCGAACAGGCGATTCACGAATCTGAAAAGGTGGTACAAAAAAAGGCGAACGCATTATTACAACATTGTTCTGATGCTCAGAAAAAAATGCTGCAGTTTGACACTTTTTATAATGCTGAGCGTGATGCTCATGCTTTATTTCACGAGCAAGTCGAATCTTGTATGAGTGAATTTATTTGTCAGATACCGCTATTCTGTCAGGGGTGGAGTAAGTCATGTGATACATCACAGGAGCATCTTCAAGCGGAAAGTGAGCACATAATAAAAAGATGGTGTGATACATTGTCAAAAATCCCGTGGAAACAATGTGACTGCCGTATGGTGGCAGAGTGGGTAGAAAAATCGGCTGCAATATTTGATAATTTTTTGTCTGGCATGGCATCAAATTTAAAGATTCATACGGTAGAATCAAAAAATGAGCTTAATCGGCAGCTAGGTCCGATGTTAGTCCTCTTGTCCGAGGTTATTCGTACTGGTTATGCACAGTTAGGCATTGATTTGACTGAACGTCAGGAGCAGCTTGGTGCTAATACTCAGCAACTTGCAGATTCGATAGCCAATGATACTGCTGCTTGGGCAGATTCATTTTCGGAAAATGTTGTATCGAATCACAATGCATTTGTTATGGCCTTAGAAGACTCTATGTCTGATATAAAACAAACGATTCAGGATACCTTTTTGTCGTTGCAATCTTTAGTGAGCTGTACATTAAAAGCATGTTCGCAGGAATTATCAGGCACGCAATCGGCGCAAGATGCCTCGGCGCAGATGGCAATTCAAAAGCAATTATGTCAGATCAGCGTGTTTGGTAACGTGTTGTGCGAGAAAATTTTCAATTTGCAAAACAATATACTATTTGCCTTCAACGAAAATCTAAAGTTGGCCTATCGAAATGAAGCGGCAATAGTAAATCAACTTATAGCATCCACCGACCAAATAAATCTTCTTATAGCTGCGATGGTTAGTGCGGTACAGAGCGATTTAGGTGGGGTGTCTGGCTTTATTGAGCAGGCAATAAAAAATTCAGAAAAAACAACAACAATTCTCGATGTTATTGTTATTTTAAGTATGTTGTAAGTCCAGCAGCAGTTGTTTAAAGTGGATTAGCATCAACTGAAAGTGTATGGTTTTTTACCTCAAAGCCTGTCGCCATTGCATGCCAAAATAGTATTAAATACTAAAAAAGTACCTGAAAAAAGAGTGGCCATTGTCATTCCCGTCCTGATAATTACACGTGTAGTCGCGTTTTCATAAGCTTTGCGCACAATATCTAGTGGATTAATTATTGCGGGTTGTTTATCAACAAGAGCTTTTTCCTCATCGCCCATCTGCACAGACTCATCGTTTTGACGAACTATTTTCTCCCAGGTATCGGCGGTAATTGTGGAAGGAAGTGCCATAAAATAATCAAGTAAAGGATAAACATTCACAAGTAATTGAGTTTTTTCAGGGTCTTTATCTGGCAGCAAAAGAACTTCTTCTAATTTTTTTTTGTTCGCCCACGAGATGGCGGTAAATGTTAAAAAGCTGACTCCACCCAGGACTGAGGCAGGAATTGGGGATGTCGATGTCCAATAGGACCAATCACAAGAAAAGGTAGTACTTGATATGCAAAATAATAACAGCAACACACTAGGCTTCATGAATATTCCTTACAAAATTATATAATTTTAACTGGTGTTGGAAAATGATATACCATAATTTTTCATGCAGAGCTAGCTAGGATGCGGGGCGAATTTAGGATCGTCTATTGCATTTTTATACCTTTTTTATAACATGTAACAGTTTTATATTGTTCAATACAAAAGGAGAGTATGTTTATGAGATCAATCTATCTTATTCTAATTGTGCTGTTGGTAACATCCCCTGCAGGGGCTGTGCTTTATACCATAAAAATGTGTTATGACAACGAAAAAATGTCAGAGCCGCTTGCCTATGAGGCTCATGACGAACCGAGCCTGATACAACAACTTTTTCAAGCCGGTTTTAATATAGCGGTGACTGATGACAATAAAACTATAATTCGATCAAAGAATGCCTCTTTAGGGGAAACACGTTTAACTCTGGAATCGTTTTTGATTACTAAGTCTGGACCAGAAAAGGGATTATTGTTTTTTGAGAGCACATCTGGTAAAACACGTCGGGATACATTAAGCCTTATTGATAGCATTATGGCCAAAAGAGGAGTTTATGTTTAGTTTGTTTGGTTGAATGACCCTATTTGCGATAAAGAAAAATCTTTCCGGATGCATCTGTGCTGTAATTGGTATTCTTTTTACAAAAATTAAAGAGTTTAGCAATAAAAATACCTCTTAGGGTAATGGGTATGATCTTACCAATAGCAAGCGGCGGTAGTTTTTTAGGATTCTTAATAACGCTGCCGGAACTATTGCAATCTTTTTTGAGCAGATTTTTAGATGTTGTCTTGCGCATGGCTGCTTTAAGCTTATTCCAGGGTATCCAGGCGATTATATGAGCGTCTACAACATGCTCATGATGCGCTATGGCCTTCATAAGATAGTCCCATTTTACTAAGGCAATGGCATCCTTTTCTAAAAAACAGGATTTGTTTGCATGTTTGTTTTTATGTGTGTCGGTAAGTTCGGCAAATTTTTCTCCATATTTTTTTACAATATCTTCAGAAAATCTTGTTAGGTAGGCTACGTAATTACATCCACCCCAAAATGTGCCTGCTGCTTCCTGAGCGACGATCTGTTCGGTATTGTTATTATTTTGATGAATGTAATCAGCAAATTGTTTTTTGTTCATTCCAAAAATAAATTCAGAATTTAATTCCTCATATCCTTCTCGTGCAGCAGTTTGGATTGGAGTTTCACCATAATTAGCTTTACCACCAAAATCATCCCATTGGCCCCTGTCTTTGCCTCGAGATTCGCGTGAAAGCATAACGTACTCTTCGCCATTGATTGTTATTACAGGCAACACAGATGCGGCAGCATGTTTAAAAGAGTTTAGGTTGCAATCTGATTGACGTTGTTTCTCGTATAGGAAATCAGAAATTTGGGTTCGTTTTGAGCATGGATTGTACTGTTGTGCTTTGATCTGATGTGACCAACTGGCAGATGAATAGCATATGCTGCCTGCTAATACTAAGTGACCGTAAAGAAATAAGTACCACTCGTACAAAAAGTTTTATGTAATGTTAGTTGTGCCATTATTTCCAAAAAGTGGAAGTTATTTCTTTACAATGGCTAACGGTTTCCATTTAAGATTTCTTAATGTGAGCATTACCATTCTTATTTTTTAGCATTTTGGGGACAGAATAGATTGATTTGACCGTGCTGTACCGACTTTACATCTCATTGTATTAATAATAGCTTGTCTTGCGCAAAACTACAATCATAACAAAATGAAGTTCAGAGTGTAGAAGGCGAAAAATAGCAATGGAGAAAGTTTGATATGAAGCTTACGTAATCTTAATAAGCTGTTTGATTTTTTGTTGTTACAAGACAGAAATTTAATAAGTAACAAGTTCCTTAACTTCTTTTAGGCGCGAAGACAGCAGATTGTTGATGTTGTTTTTAATTTTAAACCGTTGATCATTGGTTGTGTAAACGCTTCGTGCCAACTCGACGAACTCTTGATCGAATGTTTTTTTCTGTTCCTTGTAACGAATGTTATCTTCAATCTCCCACAACGTTTCATTTACCATGCGTAGTGCAATAGTAAGCTCATCAAGCTCTTTTGATGGCGTTACTATCTTTTGATAGGCGGTTTGCAAGGCGCTTCTTTCGTTTTTGAGATGATGTAATTTAGCATCATCCCTTATTTTAGATAGTTTAATATCCAAAATGGTCATTTTATCAATCAGCTCTCCCAGTGATACTTCTGCAACTGCAATGGTATTATTTTGTTGGTTTAAGTTTATCAGCGCGCTTAATTCGTTGTGTAAATAGCCGGTAACATCATCCCACACACCATTACGGCATTGCCTGAATAACGTCATTGAGGGATACCAAGGCGAATCTGTACGATGTTGCATCCACCGCCAATGTGCATTTTTTGGCAATAGTACCCATGTTAGCTTATCAAGCGCACCAGCGATGTGTGCGATGCTGTTATCAGCGCTCATAACAAGGTCTAGGTTATTTACAAGGCCGGAGATTTCAACTAGAGAATCTGCATTGATCCCCATGCCATTTAAGGTATTGATTTGTGGCAATGTTAGTTCGAGCTTTGACAGTTGATCAATGTCATGTTCTGAAGGGGTTTGCAATAAGTAAACCGTTACATGATCTTTGGGCAGAGCCGAAAGAATGAGTGGGAGTGGTATTGTGTTTTCTGAAAAACCGTTTTCTTGTTTGTAATCGTACCATGAGATGCCTACTTTCAAGCGCACATCTGTTTTTAGTTTATGTTTCCACATGCGATTTATCGATGGCGGTATAGTAATGTATGGTGTTGAGTTTGGTATGGATTCTAAGGTTGTGTTGCATACATAAGGTAAGCTTGAAAGTGGAATTTGAATATCTGATTTAGGCAATTCATGGCAAGATTGAACTGCTGGAATGAATTCGTCAATAGATGGATTTGTCTCCAGAAGCGTTGCAAGCTGTTCATTGCATTCTACGATTAACGATGAGGCGCCACGATTTTTAAGTAACTGCGCGTACCGTATGAATTGAACCATATCGCAGTCGGTTTCTGCTCCAGCGCGAATCGTTACCGTTTTTCCAACCAAATCATCGTTATTCCAATAGGAAGATGAAATATGTGGTTGATCTGTGTTTCCGGATAGCCTCCATTCTCTGTGCGCAAATCCTTTTTTGAACTCTCCAAGAGCCAAATAGGCTTCTGCTACGCTGCAATGAGCTGATCTGTGTTCTGGCCATTGCTCGAGAGTTGAGTGAAAATGCGGGAGCGCTTCCTTGATTTTTCCAAGATAGGTATAGATATGAGCAATAGAAAGATGAGCTTCTGGGTGATTTGGATTAATGCGTAACACCCGTCTGAAAAGATCTAATGCGTTTTGAAAATCCCCAGTACGCGCATTGATGCATCCGGCTTCAAACATGAGTGTCGTATCGCTTGGCTGGAACTCTATTGCGCGATTATATGCTTTTACAGCTTCTGGCAGTAGGTTAGCAACCGTGTACAACCGAGAAAGATTTGCATGTGCTTGTGCATGAGTTGGATCTATGGTAAGCGCGCGCTTGAGAGCTGCGATACTTTTGGCTATGTCTCCCTGTTCTTGCCATATTGATGCTAAAAAAAGATGCGGCTGTGCTTTTGATGGATCTAGCTCTGCTGATTTTTCAAGTGCGGCTGCAGCCGTTTTACTGTCTTTATGCATTAAAAAAATAAGCCCAATATTAAAATATGCTTCAGCGCAGTCCGGTTTTTTCATAATAACTTGTTGAAAACCGATGAGCGCTTCTTTATATTGTTTGTTTGCCAAAAATTGAAGGCTTTTTTTAAATTCTTCGTCGACAGAGACTAGCTCTTGCAGGGTTTGCACAGCAGGCATTGACTGGATAAGATCCGCTTTTATGTAACCTGAAAAAATTAAGCCGGATGCCAAAAGAAGGGGGATAGTAAAATAGTTTTTTGCTTTCATATACTCTCTTTTTTAATTAAAGTTGCCAAGCACGTAAAATAAGTTAGAACTCCTCATTATTTATTGTGTAATAAATGCTTCAGACAGTATGTTTAATTCCCAGCGAACGCGTTGGATAACGCTATGCCAATCAAATGGCATAGGCTGCTTGAACAAAGTCATTGTTGGATACCACTCAGAACTTGTTTTTCCACTTACCCATCGCCAGTCAGAACTATAAGGTAACAAAAGCCAAACACGACAACCAAGGCCTCCTGCAAGATGACCTACGGCGGAGTCTACGCATATGATTAAATCTAAATTATTAATAACAGCGGCGGTGTCTGAAAAGTTTCCATGAATTTGATCGAATGTGTCATCAAAGGTCGTTACGCGAAAATTGTTTGATATATGTTGGATGTCGTTGGCACCATCTTTTTGTTGCAGGCTGTACAACGATACATTGGGCAAGGTGCTCAAGCTTGCCAACAGCTCACACGGTATTCCTCTTCGTGCCATTGGCAAACGCGAAGAATCATTATGGATGTCTACTTGCCAGCAAATTCCGACCTTACATTTTTTATCTGATGCAAAAAATGCTTTCCATTTTTCTTGTAATATTTTGTTTGCAGTAATGTATGGAACATCGCGCTGTAGCGTTTCCTGGGAACAATGTAGTATTGATGGCAAGCTCATATACGTTACTCGCGCGTCATGAGGTGGAATGTGAGAACCAGCTTCTATTACACAGTCATAGTAATTACAATTTTTTAATAGCTCATATAACGGTTTTTGTACGAGCGCAATAATGCGAGCTCCACGTTGTTTTAACTCTTTAGCGCATGGAAAAAAATTGATAGTGTCGCCCAATCCGCCTTCTGGAATCAGTAAAATTGTTTTTCCGGCTATAGTATTTTCAGCCAATAGTGCGCGCAGTTCCGGTGCATTTTTTCCTTGTTTGATTAAATTCCATTCATGTGCTTTGAACCCTTCTTGAAAAGACCCCTTAGTGATCAAAGCAAACGAAAGCCCCAGTCGTGCTGCTTCATACTCCGGGTTTACAAGAATTATTTTTCTGAAAATTTCAATTGCCTTATCAATATATCCCGCAGTCTTTAGGGCGTATCCTATGTTATACAATGCCGAAGTTGAATATTGTGGAAAATGCTTTATGAGTGAATAGTATGCATGCAGTGCCTGTGGGACATCGCCGCGACAAAGGTGAATGTGTCCAAGCTTGAAAAGCAACTCTATATTAATAGGGTCAAGAGATTGCGCCTGATTTAAATAGAGTAAGGCTGTGTCAAAATCCTCAGTTTCGCAGGCTTTTGCGCCCTGCGCCAAAAGCGTTGCTACGGTTGGTTGTTCATTTTGATGACCGCACAGCGCAATGTGTGCGTTGATGATACATATAAGGCATATGACTTTTGCCCATAATGCTTCTTTTTTTATTACTATTGTTTTTGTAATCATTTACTCACCGTTATTTAAAGACGAACCTGTTTTTTGTTCGACAAATCGTACGAGTTCCTGTTTGATCGTTTCAAATACCTGATCCCAATTGCCGGCGGTTTCCTGCCTGAAAAGACGCATATTTGGATACCACGGTGTTTTTGCGGTATACAACATCCAGCGCCAATCTGCAGGTTCTGGTAAAAATACCCAGGTTTCTATTCCAAGACCCGCTGCAAGGTGAGCCATAGAGGTGTCGACTGTAATGAAAAGATCCATATTTTTTAGTACTGCAGCGGTATCCATAAAGCGTCCATTCGTGCTGTCAAAGCTATCATCAAAGATATGGATTTCCGGTGGAAGGGCTGCTGCCTGATCAACACCAGTCTCTTTTTGTAGGGAATATAATTTGATATGCGGTACTTGGCAAAGCTTTGCAAATTTCACTGCAGGGATTGACTTTGCAGCCACTACAGAGCGAAGTGCAGCGGTTCGATAATTTGCATTTCCTTGCCAGCAAATACCGATCTTAACTCGCTTTTCGTGCGATAATTTCTGTTTCCACTCATGTTCAAGTGATGCGGATGCATACAGATAAGGTATGACATTTGGGGTAGTTTCAACGGTAGTTTTTAAGATATAAGGCAGTGTCATAAGTGGTGCTTGGTAATCATATTTGACTGGCTGCTGATTCATAGCAATTACTTTATCTATGTATGGACACAACGCAATAATGGACAAAAGTGGATTTTGAACACTTACTACAACGCGAGCTCCTTTGTTTTTGAGTATGCGTGCATAACGGATAAATTGAAATGTGTCACCCAGCCCCTGTTCTGCATATAAATAAACGATTTTTCCGTTTAAATCGGCATCTTTGTCAAGCATTGGTTCGCTCAACGTCCTTTGTGGGGGGTACCCGGGACGTTTCCATCTATATTCATATTCTGGCCACCCACGATCCCAGTCCCCTATGGTTAGGTATGCCAAGCCTCTGCTAAAACGAGCTTCAGCGTATTCAGGGTCCTGCTCGAGCGATGCGTTATAAAAAACCATAGCTTCATCTACTCGATTTATTTTTTTTAAGGTGTATGCAGTGTTGTAAAGGATTGTTTTATTGGTGGGAAATTTATCCAACAATTTGTAATACCAAAATAAAGATTCGTCATTTTCATTTGCCATATTTAAGGTATTTGCAAGATCGAACATGAGATGAGCATTGTCGGGCCGTATTCGAAGTGCTTCTTTTGTATACAAAATTGCCTGCGCATGATTTTGTGATTCTCGTAAGGAGTTAGCAGTTGCTATGTACATATCCGCCAGAGAGTCTTGCTCGTTTGGCATTGGCTCAACTGTTTGACTGTTAGCGATATTGAATGCGGCATCTTTCGGGTCTAATTTAGCAAGTAATAGGCTGGCAGCAGACGTCAAAGATGGATCTGATGGGCGCAAACGAGCAGCCTCTTTAAGGTATATTAAAGCAGTTTTATATTCTTTTTTTGTTTGAAGTTCTTCAGATAGGGTTAAATATGAATCTACCAAAATCTCTTGTTCGTTTTTTGGTAGTAATTCGCTATCAGTTTGTTCGCATAGTGATATTGATGATGTAATGATATGTAGTATGCAAAGGGCATGGTGTAAAATTAACTTTATGGTCTTCATAGTTACTGCTCCTAATATTGTAATCTAACGTTGTGTACCAAATCGATGTTGATAGCGCGCTAACTCCTCTTGGACTATATGCCTTGTTTTATCCGTAAAAGAAATGGTTGATGTGCTTGTGGATTGATTTTCAGAGGTATCGTCACTGGTTGGGATTGTAGGCCTTGCTTGGGTTACCGGTTCTGTTGATTGGGCAGGACTAGGGTCATTTTTTGATTTATGCTCACTATTTTTATCTTTACTATCCGCTTTATGGCAGACAATCTGTGCGATGATGTTAGTGATATTTTTTTCAAGCGCGGCAGGGTCGATAATATTTTTTTTTAATTTTGTTGCATTGTCATTTACAAGTGACTCTACCGTATTTTTAATGCGTTGTATTACCGGCCCCCATTCACCGGGGGTTTCTTGCTGAAAAATGCGTATTTTTGGATACCATGGAGAATCTTGTCTGTCTACAATCCACCGCCAATCTGCTGGTGTTGGTAAAATAAGGAATGCATTTACATCAAGTCCTCCTGCAAGATGAATTATGGAGGTATCAACAGAAACAACTAAATCCAAATTTTTCATTACGGCTGCTGTATCCATAAAGCGGCCATGCGTTTTATCAAAATCACCAGAAAATTGATGTATTGCTATTGAGGGGTCAAGTTCATTTAACTGGTTTAGGCCATCCACTTGTTGCAAGCTATAGACCGATACGTTTGGTATTTTTGCAAGGCTTGCAAAAAGATTAAGAGGAACAGACTTTGCAGCTACTGCCCTGCGCAACGCTTGGGTTGGGTAGTTGCCATTGCCATGCCAGCAGATACCGATTTTGAAATTTTTATCCGAGGATAATCGTTGCTTCCAATAATCGATTAGTTTTGCATCCGCATGCAGATAGGGGATATTATTTGGCACGGTTTCAATGGTGGTTCCAAGGATGAGTGGTAGGCTCATGAGTGGAACTTGATAATCGAATTGTGGTAGCGGTTGATTGCGCACTACGACCTGATCAATATACTTACACAGTCGTAATATATCTGCGGCGGCCGCTTGGGTTTCAAAAATGACGTGAGCACCTTTTTCTTTCAGGATTTGCGCATATCTAATAAATTCAAACGTATCTCCTAGCCCTTGCTCTGAATAGATTAATATTTTTTTTCCTGCAATATCTGCGCCGTCCCAGAGTGGCTGAGAAAATCGTTTTGGTGATTCTCCATATGCCTGCCATCGCCATTCATATTCTGACCAACCTTCTTTAAAGTTACCAATTGTCAAAAGAGTGGCTGCCAAGTTAAAATGCCCAAGTCCATAGTTAGGTGTTATTTCTAATAATTTTCTAAATACTTTAATTGCATCTTCATAGCGGCCCATTTTTTTTAGAGTAAAGCCAAAGTTGTGTAGTGCGGATACCATGTCCGGCTTTAGCTCAAGAACACGCATGTATAGCGTTATTGACTCCGGATCGCGATCCAGCATGTTAAGCGTATTGCCAAGTTCCATTAATGCGGTCAAATGGGTTGGGTGTAGCTGTAAGGCCTGTGCATAATGTTTTAATGCAGCATCAAAAGAATCTTTTTCTCGTAAAATGTTTCCAGCATTGATATGTATGTCAGCCAACCGAGCGCTATCCATGCCAGATGATACAGCAATTGTTTTTTCATAGTAGGCAAGAGCTTTTTCCTTATCTGATTTTTCAGCGTAAAATTTGGCAAGCTCAAGATATTCTTCTGCGCTAGGATTGATCGATGGCGTAGATGATTCAATCTCTGACTGACCATATGCATGCGTTATGCAAACAAGAAATAGACAAAGGACATAAGACCGGAGAAATGCCAGAGATTTGTTATGCTTCATTAACTTTCCTTAGCGCGTGATAGGTGATTTAGTTCATCTTGATAAAATTGTTCATACTACAAAATTATGTTGATGTAAATTCTGTTTTTTTGGAAGAGGTCCATTGTAATAAAAGATCAATTAATGGTTGCAATCCTGATTTTGAGCGAGCATCAATGACTACATGTGGCTGATAACGTTCAATCATTTTTTCTATAAGTGGCGTTAGTTCAATTTTGTCACATTTATTGAATGCGTATATGATCGGTTTTTCTGTCAGTGAAAGATCATCGAGCAACTCTTGGACCGTCCTAATATGTTGTTGCCACGAATGGCTTGAAATATCTACGACATGAATTAATAAGGAGGCGTAAGATAGTTCTGCCAACGTTGATTTAAATGCGTCTATCAATCGAGTAGGTAACTCTTGAATAAATCCAACAGTATCAGACAATAGTGCTACTTTTTCAGAACCTATAAACAGCTCGCGCGTTGTTGTATCAAGCGTTGCAAATAGTTTGTCTTGTGCGAGTACATTGCTTTTGGTCAAAGTATTTAAAATGGTAGATTTGCCTGAATTTGTATAACCGATCAATGAGATGAGCGGTAGTGAGCTTGAAAGACGCTGTTTGCGTTGTGTTTGGCGAGTTGTTTCAATTTTTTTAAGTTGACTTTTAAGTTTATTAATGAGCAGCTCTATGTGCCGTCGTTCGCGTTCTTTGAGCGTCTCGCCCGGTCCACCGCGCGCACCTGCAACACCTAACTGCTGAGAGAGCGTTACGCCTTTTCCTGCCAACCGTGTTTTTTCGTGAGAAAGGAGGGCAATGGCGACTTGTGTTTTCCCTTCAGCTGAATGAGCAGCTTTTTCAAAAATCTCCAAAATAAGCCGTGTGCGATCGATGATTGTGCATTCAAGATAGTCTGAAGCATTGCGCTCTTGCTGCGGGGAAAGTGATTCAGAGATGATGACACGCTCAATAGCATGTTCTTGGCAGAATTTTTTTACATCTTCTAGCTTGCCAGTAGTTAGTAGGTATGCATTGTCGATTGTGCGTAGTTTTAAAAATAAGACATGGTCTGCGCAGGATCCGTGTGTTTTTACAAGATTGAGAAATTCGTCAAAATAAGATTGAATATCCTCATGTTTTTTTGTTGCGATATCAAGACCCAAAATGAGCGTTTTTGGTTCTTGTAGGTTGTTTGTTGCTATCCTGGTCATACGTATGCGCTTTCTGGCAGTCAATTCGATTAATTAAATGTACACATCTTATAATACAAGATTTCTAAAAAACATATATCTCATCCACCAGGCGTGCAAAATGTTTCAATGATGGCCTTAATCTCCTCCTCTGCGGGGTTGTGTTTCGTTCCCAAGGAATCGAGAATATGTAATGCGTATTGAGAATCGTTATTCTCCATGACCGCCAAATACCAGTGGCCGTCCTTTATTAAAGGATCAGGACTTCCCCTACGAATAAGAAATGAATGTCTATCTCCGATGGGTAGATTTCTGGCAATATTTTTATAATTGTTAGGACGAGCATCATTAGCCCAGTGCTTGTCCGATGCGCGCCTAGAATAACTTAGCACCTTGTAACTGTCATATACAAAGCTTGTATTACTTGTTGATGGTAATTGATTTGCCATATCTAACTGATATGTGTGAATAAAATGATAATGTAAAAATGCGTCCTGTTGGCATTTGTCAGACATCTCTAAGAGATTATGTTTTATTGTTCTAGCGATCTGCGCAACATCTTCTTGTGTAATCTGCTCAATACCAAGTGCATCATTAGGGGATTGAAGAGATGGAAATCTATCTGTGCATATTTCGATTGCCCATCTGTTTATGTTGGCTTGGGTGACAGCTTTTCGAAACTCATCGACCGATGGAATTTTGTCATTTTCAAACAGATGGACTATTTTATTTGCCCACGGATAGATACTATTATTTGCATTAAGTAGAGTCGTCATACGTAATAGGAGTTTTGGGTGATACGCTTTGTTTAGGTTGATTATTTTTCCACAAAAAAACCACGCAATGGGATTTGGAATGTACTTCAAGGCAGCCATGTTTTTTAAGTAGTCATTAACGTATGCACTAAATTGATCGCGATTAATCGTGCTCAGATAGCCTTCAGGGGATCCATTGTTTTTATTAAGGTGTTCATTAAATCTCATACAATTAAACATTGCCTGATGATGGCATTCTGTTCCATTTGGTTGACGTAGCGTTTTTACGTTAACAATCTTTACACGGTCATTATATGGGCAGTCGATGCCTTGCAGCTCGGGCTGTGGTGAAGGTCTCGTTTTATTAGCGCTGGTTGTGGTTTGTGGGTTGTGTAATAGCCTGACAATCGCAGCTTGATGGTACAAGGCTATGGTAGAGATTACTAGCAGCGTTGCTGCAACGATGATCTTTTTCCTATGAGTATAGCAAAACGCTTTGACTGAATCGGTCAGTGAATATTCCGGCTCACTATCGCATTCCTGTGGCAATGCACCGTTAGACTCGAAGGCAATCAAAAAGAGTACGGTAAAAAGAGGGATTAATATTGAGCGTACATTCATAGTCCATCTCCTGCGGGCTTAGCGTCGGGGGTGCAAAATGTTTCAATGATTGTTTTAATTCCCTCTTCTGTGGCCGTGTGTTCCGTGCCAAGAGAGTCAAGAATGTGTAGATTGTATTGATTGTTATCATTGTGTATAACGATTAGGTACCAGTGATTATTATCCCCAGAATGAGAGATTAGCCAATGTTTGCTTCCAGCCGGCAAAGTTCTAAGAGTGTTTTGATGATTTGGTAGTGCACACGGATCGCCTGATTGATCTTGTCTACTAAAATAATTTAGTATGTTGGTACAAAGACCTTTCCGAGAATACGCAAAACTCGTATCATTTTTTGAGGGCAATTGCTTTGCTATATCTAGCTGGTATGCGTGAATTCGATCATAATGACCAAATGCGTCTGATTGGCACTCGCTAGTTATCGTTAAGAGACGATTTTTGATAGTGCTCGCAATCTCTGCAATATCTTTTTTTGTAATCCGTTCAATATCAGCGGGTTGGAGCGATGGAGAAATATACGCGCATGTTTCGATTATCCATCTGTTTACGTTTGCTTTGGTTACAGCCTCTTGAAACTCTTTGACCGATGGGATTTTGCCATGCTCAAACAAAGAGGCTATTTCTTTGCCTGCCCATGGATAGATAACATTCTTTTCTTCGGTAAATTGGCTCATATGGTCTTGAAGCTTTCTATCATGTGTTTGGTTTTGTTTGATTATTTCGCGACCAAAAAACCAAGCAATGCTATCAGCAATGCATTTTAAGGCAGCCATGTTTTTTAAGTAGTCATTAACGTATGCATTAAATTGATCGCGATTAATCGTGCTCAGATAGCCTTCAGGGGATCCATTGTTTTTATTAAGGTGTTCATTAAATTTCATACAATTAAACATTGCCTGATGATGGCATTCTGTTCCATTTGGTTGACGTAGCGTTTTTACGTTAAAAATCTTTACACGGTCATTATAGGGGCAGTCGATGGCTTGCAGCTCGGGCTGTGGCGAAGGCCTCGTTTTATTAGCGCTGGTTGTGGTTTGTGGGTTGTGTAATAGCCTGGCAATCGCAGCTTTATGGTACAAGGCTATAGTAATAGTAGAGGTTACTAGCAGCGTTGTTGCAATGATGATCTTTTTTCTATGTGTATAGCAAAACGTTTTGACTGAATCAGTCAGTGAATATTCCGGTTCACTATCACATTCCTGCGGTAATGCACCGTCAGACTCGAAGGCAATCAAAAAGAGTGCGGTCAGACAAAAGACTGTTGCTTTATTAAAGTTCATTTAATACCTGCACAATAGTCTTAATCTCAGGCTCTGCTGAGCTGTGTCCGGTACTCAAAGAATCAAGCATATAGAGCTTATATCGATCATTACTTTTTTGTATGGCCCCAAAAAACCAGTGCGCGTATGATTCTTTGAAACAGAATAACGAATGTATGTCGTCTCTAGATAGTGTATTTCTCACATGTTGAGTATGGTCTTCATACTGATTGAAAACATTACTTATATAGACTTGCTTTGCCTTACCATCATAGTACAGTAAACTTATATCATCTTTTGATGTTGATGAATTACACACATCTGGTGGAGCTTTAGAGCAGACGTACGTTAAATGATGAATGATCGTACCGGGTATGTTTGGCAACAGGTGGCCATCGTACATTTTTATTGTTTCAGCAATCTTGTAAATATCCTTTGTCGTAATATCTTTAATAGGGAAAGATCCAAATGATGCAGAGAACGGTTTGATTTTTTCTGTAAGCCATGTTTGCATAGCAGATTCGTCTATGGCTTTTTGCCATTCTTGTACAGAGGGTATCTTGTTGTTGGAAAACAGAGGGACTATTGCGCTCGCCCATGGGTATCTAAGGCTATAATTTTTTTTACTTATTGGGTTAGAATCACCGTTCATTGTTGCGAAGTAGAACTTGTCGAGCTCCTCTGCATTCTGGTCTGTTGCGTGTTTTGAAATCAAAAAACGCACGATTGTGTTAGGAATTGTTTTTAAGGTACTTACCTCATCTCTGAAGCTATCAACGAACTCTTTAAATGAACTTTCTGTTATGCTACTGATGTAGCCATCATGGCATCCGTTGTGTTCTTTTAGATATTCATTAAATTTTATAAAATTAAATACTGTTCGCCAATGGCAGTCGGTCGCATTTGGCTGAAGCAGTGTGCGCACATTGATAATGTCTACCTTGCCATCCCTGATTATTTGGTCGCCGCTTATCGGTAGTAGGCTGCCAAATAGTCGTCCAATCGCATCTTTATGGTATAAACCCGTTATGCATCCCACCAACAATGTGCAAGCGGCAAGTATCTTCCTATGGTTGTAGAAAAACGCTTGAACTGAATTTTTAATGGAGGCTTTAGGCTCACTATCGCATTCCTGTGATAGTGCAGGGTTAAATCCGACCGTTACCAGAGAGAGTACGGTAAAAAAAGGGATTAATATTGAGCGTACATTCATAGTCCATCTCCTGTGTGTGCTTTGCACTAGATGCGCGTGCCATATTGAGCATTTCGTAGTATTATAGAGTATAGCAATTATAATTATATTATGCAAATTGGCAAATTGGAGGGCTCTGGACTACTCAGGCCAGGCTTGGTTGCATGTGTGGCAGGTTGATATGAATGGGAAATGGGCCCTGTGGCTAGATTGATGGGGCTTGTTGGCTGGATTATTGAAGGTTGTCAGAACGGTACAGATAGATTGAGGGGCTGTACAAAACGCTCCACCCTGATCGCAATATATTGCGATCAGGGTGGAGTTTGGTGTTTGTGGCCTGTTTTTTTAGAGTGTCAAAGTTATGATTTGCCTTGTGGCGCCTGTGTGGCTACGCCCTGCTGCGCTTCAATTTTTTTGACCTTGTCTGGGTTTTGCTTGGCCCATTCGTTAATTTTTTCATTTATTGTGTTACGATCCATGTTTTTAATAGAGAGTCGCTCGAATATCCCCGCGCTATTTAACTCTATATAGCGGTTGTCGCTATCATTATCAATGCACCTACAGTCTATCTGGCACAATAGATCATCGTATCCTGCAAATGCACCAGAGCCTTTGTAAGAAATCGTATATTTTTGTTTAATATCAAGCACTAATTGCCAACCATAACTATATGAGATTTTTAATAGGCTTAAGGGTATCCGTTTTGTTACATAAGTGTCAGATTGAATCTCTATTTTGTGTTCATTTCTATCGTTATACCATTGGTCAGGCAGTGCTTGCCCTGGTTTTGAAACGCCAAACTCCATAGTGCTTCCACCGACAGTGCCTTTTGTACGAATTTGCAGCTTAGCAGGAGAAGTTACTCCAGGCAGATAAAGCTCTATGATAAAGTCATACGTATCGCCTCGTTTTTCAGTTTTACGTGAAAAGCTCATAACTTTTGCTTTGTCTGGCTTTGCAAATGCGTTTTCCCAAGGAACAATATCTGAGTCCCATTTGGCCCAAACATCTTTATTTCCATCCTTAAAAAAATTAAAAAATTGATGGTCATTATAAAAGCACCTAAACTTTATATCTTCCGACAGCTTTGGACAGTTGCCCGAGAAAGTACTTCTGGCGATTCCAGAGCTACCACCTTCATAAGCACTCGACCCACCGCAATGCCCGTCGGACCTACTATCCTGCCCAACATATACATAGGTAGTTGAAGCCCAGATGCTGACAGTATTGATACCGCATAGCAGTGCAATGGCTGCCATGTTGCGTAGTCGTTTTATAGTGCATATAGTGATCATCCTTTATCCTCCTTATTGTTACGTAATTGAAATAATCATAAGGATTATAAGATAAACAATAATTAATAGTCAATATTTGAGTGGAAAATGGTCGGTAATATCTGCTGAATACCGTATTCCGAAGCTTTGTTAAAATTGACTAATTGGCTAGCAACAATTATTAAGGTAGGCTTTGGTTACATGTTGCTTTTTTGTATTATGAAAATGTTTACCTGCTTATTTGAAAAATGGATCTTTATGCTTAAAAAATTACCTCTAGCTCTAAGTGATTTTCGTAGATTACGGGAATCTAACTGTCTTTATGTTGATAAAACAAAGTATGTCTACGAGCTTATTACCGGTTATGGGCGTTACTTTTTGTCCCGCCCGAGGCGGTTTGGCAAATCGCTATTAGTTTCAACGCTCAAGCAGGCTCTGGAAGGCAACAAGGGGCTTTTTGCTGGCCTATGGATTGCCGATAGTGACTATACATGGGAAAAACATGCGGTGGTGTTTCTTGATTTTTCAACGCTTGGTGGGATTGGAACTCCCCAGGAATTCCTTTTATGCATGGTTAATGCGTTAGTGCTGAATGGAAATCAACATGGCATTGAGTTGGATACAAGTTCGCAATCAGTTAGTATAATTTTTCAAAATTACCTGATTGCTATGCATAAAAAATATGGCAAAGTCGCCATATTGATTGATGAATATGATCGTCCAATTTTGCATAATCTGCATAACATTGAACTTGCTAAATCGATCAGGCGTCTTTAAATCTCTATAGTGCATTGCAGATTGGGCGTTTCGTGTCACTATTCTTTCTGTTTGAAAAAATCTGTTTTTTTGATAGGCTCTTAACTCATAGAAGCTTTTACTTTACAAAAACGTACTGTTAGTAATTGTTTATAGTCATAATTCGTAGAAAAAACTAATTTGAGTTGTATTATATGTTTGATTTTATATCTAAGAAATTTTCCTCTATGATTTCAGAGCTAACGCGGGCAAAAAAGCTTACTTTCGCTCATGTTGATGAATGGCTTTCTCGCATTAAAGATACATTGATAGAGGCTGATGTGTCGCTAGAGGTCGTTCAGGCGTTTATAGAGTCAGTCAAACGAGAGGCGATTGGAAAGCGCATAGAGGTGGCATTAAAGCCTGGTGAACAGTTTGTTACCGTTGTGCGTGATCAATTAATTACGTTTATGGGTGGCGCTCAGGAACCGTTTACATTTGATAAGGGTGCTACCGTCTTGATGATGGGTCTGCAGGGGGCAGGCAAAACAACCACTATTGGCAAATTGGCCCACCTGATTGCAAAAACTGCTCAGGTTTCGGCAAAGAAGGACTCTGTTATGGTTGCCTCTGTTGATTTTAATCGACCGGCTGCTATTGATCAATTGGAACAACTGGCCAAGCAGGTTGGAATCGTTTTTTACAGAGCGGCTTCAACAAGTATCATGGATGCGGTTGGTGAAATTGTTGCGTATCGTAATCAGAATAGATTCGACTATCTTTTTTTGGATACGGCTGGTCGTCTTCAGGTGGATGAGTGCCTGATGGATGAGCTTGTCAAAATAAAAAAAGCATTGAATCCGTCTTGTACGATTATGGTCATTGATGGTATGACCGGTCAAGAAGGCCTTTCTGTCGCTCGTTCTTTTCAGAATCAGCTTTCATTTGATGGTGCAATAATTACTAAGATGGACAGCGATGCCCGTGGAGGCATTGCCTTTTCGTTTTCATATGCTTTGGGCAAAAAAGTATTGTTTTTAGCTGAAGGAGAAAAGGTCGCAGATCTTTTGCCATTTGACGCTAAAAGAATGACGAGCCGTATTTTAGGGATGGGCGATATTGCAACATTATCTGAGCGCGCAAGTGAGAAGATGTCGCAGTTTGATGCTCAAAAGGCAACCTCCTCTTTGGAGGAAGGCAGATTGTCATTTCGTGATTTTTCAAAACAGCTTGCAATGATGAGCCAGTTGGGCTCTATGTCACAACTTATTAAATATTTGCCAACATCCTTGGTTGGCAATGTTTCCGCTACAGCTCTGCGCAAAAGTGAAATTGATATGAAAAAGCATAATGCTATATTTTCATCTTTGAGTAAAAAAGAGCTTGATAGTGGGCGCAGTCCAAGCGGTTATAGAAAAAAACAGATAGCATTTGGGGCTGGAGTATCGGTAAAAGATATCGACTTACTTTTTGAGCGCTTTGCACAAGCTCAACAGTATGTTAAGTTATTAAAAGGTAACAATTATATGAAAAACAACGTTCGCTGAGGATGTGCGAATCTATTTTAACCAAAGGATTATATGTCAGTCAGAATTCGTCTTGCTCGGATAGGAAAAAAGCAGGTTCCGTTTTATAAATTAGTTGCAATTGACTCACGCAAGAAGCGTGACGGTGCCTATCTTGCCAACATAGGGACTTTTGATGGCCTCAATGGCGTCGTTGTGACGTTTTACGAAGAAATATATAATGAATGGATATCAAAAGGCGCTTTGCCTACAGATAGTGCTAAAAAGATATACAAGCTCTATAAAAAACAACAAAGCATCGAAAAGCCACTTGCGCAACCGGTTGGCGTTAGCAGTTAATCATCAAAGGTTTTATACACGTGTCCAAAGAACTTATTGAATATGTCGTTAAAAGTATAGTTGGAGAAGCTCCAATTATAGATATTGATAAAAGCAGTCAGGATGGAGTTATTAGTTTCAAGGTTAAGGTCAATCGAGAAGATCGTGGCCGCCTGATAGGAAGAGAAGGAAGAACGATTCGTTCTTTGAAGGCTCTGGTGCAAAATTTAAAAGAAAATGCGCACCGACATTGCAGCATAGAGCTTATTGATTAACTATTATTGCAATGTGAGCTCAGTATAAAGATTTAAGCGAAAGACTCATCTGGATCGTCGTTTTGAGCTGGATTGCTTCGGATGAATCCTCGCAACGACGATCTGTATGTCCCATTGTCAATTCCTTAACCCGAATTAGCGTTATCGTACTAATCTTGGGTGAAATGAAATGTACGGATCACTCAATATATACATTTTAATAAAAGCGTTATTTTCGTTACGGCTAAGATAACGCTTTTATTGATTTACCACACTTCCAAGGCCAAGATTCTCATGCCAATTTTAGTATCCATTATTACTGTTTTTGAAGAGCTCTATAAGCCCTTTTTGCAAACAAGTCTTCTCGGGCGTGCTTGCCAGGCAAAATTAATTGACGTATTTGTTGAAAATTTATTTTCACATGCCCAGCCAAAGAAACGCATAGATGCCCCTGCTTATGGTCCTGGGGCTGGAATGCTTATTCGTCCTGACATAGTTCAAAGGGCCATCGAGAAGCGAGAACAAGAGTCTGGCAAGGCCTTTAAAATATTTTTCTCTCCACAGGGTCAAAAGATTGATCAGCGCCTTTTAGAGCGATTGGCTGAAAAAATCAGAAGTATTGGGCATGTAATGCTGATTGCGCCCAGATACGAAGGAGTTGACGCGCGGGCCGAGGAGGTATACGCCGATAGCGTATTGTCGATTGGTGATTTTGTGTTAATGGGCGGAGATTTACCAGCGCTACTGTTTTTAGAGGCGTTTTTGAGGCTCATCCCAGGAGTGGTTGGTTGTAAGGAGTCTGTTGAACGCGACTCATTTTCCGGTCCATTTGTTGACTACCCCTCATTTACTGAGCCGCTTGTGTGGCTCGGCAGACAAGTGCCGGACATACTTCGTTCTGGCAACCATGATCTTATTGAAAAATGGCGATTAGACCAAGCAGCTAAAAAGACGGTTTTGCAGCATTTTGCTTGGTTGCGCGTCACGCGAACGAATGACTATCAACAAGAAAGCGCATGGAAGCATATACCGCCTCACTATGTTGTGCTATTGCATTCTGATGTTTTGGTTGGTCCTGATTTGGTTGAAGGTACAACCTCTGTTACCTCTTTGGATATTCACGACATAGCGCGGTCGGCTACGACGTATGGATTTAAGAAATTTTTTATCGTTACGCCCCTGTTAGACCAACAAAAAATTGTTAATAAATTACTTGATTTTTGGCAAAATGAGGAAGGTAAGGACTACAATCCGAATCGTTATCAGGCGCTTGAACGTGTGCTTTTGCTTAGCTCTCTTGATGAAGTGGTTGCGTATATACACAAAATGGAAAACGAGTTTGCGCTTTTGATTGGTACGTCTGCGGATCGAAAAGAGCATACCAACGCAATAACGTTCTTTGATCAAGAAAAAGTATGGGCTGCTAAGCGGCCTGTGTTATTTTTGCTCGGCACAGGCAATGGGTTGAGCGGGTCCGTTATTCAGAAAACGGACTTTTTTTTAGAGCCGATTTACGGATTTATGAAGTTTAATCATTTGTCAGTGCGTTCTGCAGCAGCAATATTATTTGATCGTTGGCTGGGGCTCAGTCCGCGGTCATGACAGATAGTGGACAAATGAATGACAATAGGCCAAAATAAGAATAACGTTTCGTACGATTTATGGTTTTTACATCAGGAAGGCTCATGAAGGCGCAAAAATATACTAAAGAGACAATTCGCACCATCGGTACTGAAGATCGAGGGTTCCCTGAATTTTTTGTTGGAGATACTATTTCAGTGTCTCAACGAATACGGGAGGCAGATAAGGAGCGTATCCAGCTCTTTGAGGGTGATGTAATTGCAATGAAGCGCCGTGGTGTCGCATCGACATTTACGGTTAGAAAGATCGGGGCGCATGGAATTGCGGTTGAAAGAATTTTTCCATACTATTCTCCACTGGTAAAGGAAGTTGCAGTCGTCAGATCTGGCGATGTGCGTCGTGCCAAGCTGTATTACATTCGAGATCGTGTTGGCAAATCTGCTCGCTTGAAGGAGCGAGTAAAAAGAAAGATTGACGTGAAGAGTCAGCCCTCAGCTGCTCTGACAGAATAGGTCGACTCATCTTACGTATGTCTATGTACGAGGTGCTTCATTTTTTATGTAAAAAATGAAGCACCTCGCCGCGTTTGGGGTAATGCTTTTGCCCGCGCGCTCAATCTCTTAATTTTTTACGCATTCCTGTTCGTCCAGAGGTGCGTCTATAGTGTACTTGATCAACAGCTGGTTCCTCCTCCTGCTCATATATCACATTAGGGTCCGTTTCTGGTTCATATTCTGCCGTTGAATAGTGATAATGATGAATAACTTTTACAGGACGCTTGTCATAATAATACCTTCGTCGTCTTCGACGCTCATTTTCCGCGCTGCTTCCAACCAATAGGCCCGTGCCAACCCCGACAGCTGCTCCTATGCCGGCCCCTCTTCCGCCTCCGATAATACCTCCAACGCCTGCACCTAATATGCCAAGGCCAAGCGCCCCCGTAGCGGTTTCATTATCGGCTTTAAGATCAATGCTGGTATGTCCGCTTATAATTATTGATATCAAAAGTGACAAAATATATTTTTTTTGCATTATGTTCTCCTTGTTTTGAGCACGGTATGAATAATCAGCCTGCTATGCATTGTTACATGTTGTTTAGCTTCTTAGATCGCATTTTTTAATTTTGGGCCCCCTTAAGGGGATTGTTGATATAAGTGTAATAATTTTCCTATTGAAATTTCAATAGTTATTTAAAATTGGTTTTTTACTCCTTTTATACGCTGCTATTAGGAAAACTGTAATGTCTAGATTGAGCAGCGCACTATTGAAATAGATAAAAGCAGTTTTTTTTGCTATCTTTAATACATTCTTTATATATGTAACACTTATTTTTCCTGAGTTTTTATTATGAACTTACCCATTCCGTTTGTTGTTTTTACAACTGCTCTTATAGTCTTTTGTATGCTTGCTGACTTGTTTTTGCAACATGTTGCAAGACTTGCAAATCCGGTCTACCGTATGTTGTTGATATTTGGAGCCTTTTTTATTATTCAACATATTTTTTATCCGCCCAAGCCTTTAGCGGTTGAGGATTTAGCATCAACGGTAGCCGTTGAACAGGTTTCGGTTTGTAAAAATGTTGATTATGCATCAACGTACATCTCTGGCAACAACTGTTCAAATGCCGCTCAAAACAATATCGAGGTTAATACGCATTGGGGAAAGGTAGCTTTTTCCGGGTGGGATGCGACAATCTCGTCGCTAGAGTTTAGCCGTGTTGGTCAACGCCAGCTAGATCGACCGTTGTTTACTACGACATCAAAACTTCCTGATATAGTGCCGATGTTTCTTGTTGGGGCTGGCAGTCAGATTATTACCAAGTATGAGTGCGAGGGTGTTACAGAAGCACCGGAGGCATTTACCGTTACGTATAAAGCAGATTTTGAAAAAAATAGCACCATACGTAAAACATTTATAGTTGATAAAAATCTACATCGCATTGATCTACAGATACAGATTAAGTCTGAGCATGACAAAGATTGTGCGCTGCCTATCCATATTTTTTTTCCGGCACCAACGCTCTATGCTCCACATGGTGAGTCTGGTGATACGGCTGAGTTTAGCTCTGCTGTTAAAGAACAATTGTCTGCCGTCGTAATATCAGAAGACAATAGGTTTGAACAAACACTCCGTGATCCTTTGGTTAGCACGAAGCAAATATGGAAACATCCAGCTTTGTTTGGTATGGATACACGTTATATTGTGTACGCGATGCTCAAGGATAAAAATAACTTTGTACAAAATGCTTCTTTTTTGTTTAACAACATAAGCGGTATGACCGCTGTTTTGGAAGGATCGATGTCAACAAAACAGGCATCTTGGAGCTTTTCTTTCTATGTGGGACCAAAAGAGACAAAAGCGCTTAACCAGGTAGATGTTCGACTTGATAAAACGCTCAACAACTACTGGTGGCCATTTGGGCCGTTTATGCGGTTTTTGTTGAGTGTGGTTAATATGCTATTTTCTATATTGGGCAGTTATGGATGGGCCATTGTTGTTTTAACTCTTTTATTCAATCTGTTGTTGCTGCCTCTTACGGTTGATAATAGTGTAGCAGTCAAAAAGCAAGAAGAGCAGGCAAAAAAAATGGCATACATCAAGCAAAAATACAAAAATGACCCGGAGGTATTAAAAAGAGAGCAGGCGTCGCTGATGATGGACTCTTTTTCTGGTGGCGCTATTGGAAAAGGGATAGGAACTATTTTACAAACAGGCATATTTCTTACATGTAATCGTTTATTTGCAAACGCGGTTGAAATGCACGGTTCTTCATGGTTATGGATTTCTGACCTGTCTGCATCAGATCCGTACTATGTATTACCTATTGCAGTCATCATCCTTGGCCTCGCACGTGTGATTTTGCTTTCCGATCGCAAGCAGTCAAGCAGCGTTATCGTAACCGGATTAGTCTTCGGATTGGTTTTTGGGGTAGTTATGGTTTACTTTTCTGCAGGAACCGTTCTGTATGTTGCCACCAATACATTGGCGGCTTTGCTGCTTACCCCAGTTATCAAAATGTTAAAAAAATAAGAGCATTCAGATATTAAAACTATTAAGCGTTGCAAGCTGTAAAGGGGTAAGTATGTCTTTGAGTCAGTTGGACATGTCATCATCATTGGTATTGCGCAAAGAACAGCTTTGCAAACGTATTAACGAACAACTAGGCTGCAAAGCCACGGGTGCTCTTCTGTTATTTGGTGGATTGGATTTTGGGCATAAGGCTTTTGTACAGGAAAGCAGCTTCTATTATGTAACAGGCTTGAGCGACCCGGGACTTGTTTGGCTGCATGAGATAGAAAGTAAATCCACTATATACATGCCCGAATATAGGTATGATAAATCAGCATGGTCACCTATGAAAGTGTCACTCAATACAGCGCCCGACCAGGTGTATGTTGACCATATCAAGCCTCTAGGGGCAGCGCTCAGAACGAATGAGCTTACATTGCTTTTTGACAAAGAAGAGGTTGCGTCACTACTTATAGCAATAGAGCGCTTATTGCGCGACCGCAAAACATTATTTGTTTTAAACCCTCATGGTGGAAGTGAATATATAGAACAGCGCATATTTTTGAATAGACTTATTCAGTTTATGCCCGATATTGCAGATGCATTAGTGGATATATCTCCGTTGATTGCTGACTTGCGACGTACTAAAGAGTCCTTGGAGATAGACTCGATTTTTCATGCTGTTCAGCTAGGTATAGCCGCCCAGCGATTAGCGGCAGACTCGATTGCAGACAATGAGCCCGAAAGTCTTGTGCAAGCGTCTGCTGAATGGGTGATGACTGCCGCTGGTGCGCAGCCTTCATTTACAAGCATAGTAGCTGGTGGGAAAAATGCGACTGTTTTGCATTACGCGAACAATAACGGATTCTTGAAAAATGGACAGATGGTTGTTGTTGATATAGGCGCGCGATTAGAGGGTTACTGCTCTGATTTGACTAGATCATATCCGGTGTCAGGAAAGTTTAATAAGCGCCAAAAAGAACTCTATTCGATAGTGTTGGAGGTACAAAGACACATAGAAGAGGTTGCAAAACCAGGTTTTTGGTTATCTAACAAGGAGTATCCGGAAAAATCGCTCCACCACATTGCACAAACGGTTTTCGCGCGTTATGGTTTGGATGCATATTTTATCCACAACATAGGTCATTTTTTAGGGCTTGACGTTCATGATGTGGGCGATGTATCTCAGCCTCTCAGGCCGGGGGATGTTATAACAATTGAGCCCGGGCTTTATATCCCAGACGAGGAGATTGGTATACGCATAGAGGATGACTATTGGATGGCAGGTCGTGGCCTTGTTTGTTTGAGCGATGATCTTGAAAAGGATATAGAGGCTATTGAAGATTTAATGCGTAAAAAAAATGGTTAGGGAAGTTGCTTGATCAATTTGACTGATTGTGTTTTTTAGATTACCCTTTCTGAAAACTGTTATATTAAAAAAAAACTTAATTTTCACTTAAATAGTAGGAATGTTTGTGGATAGTAATAGATTTCATGCAGATATGAATAAAACGTATTTTTTGCGCAAAGAAGATAGAGAGCCACGATGGTTTGTCATAGATGCAGCTGGTCAAGTACTTGGTAGATTGGCCACGCATGTAGCAAATATGTTGCGCGGCAAAGATAAGCCAAATTACACTCCTCATACCGATGGTGGTGATTATGTAGTGGTTATCAATGTTAATAAAATAGTTTTGACCGGTAATAAATGGAATGCCAAAATGTATCAACGGTATACCGGTTATATTGCAGGACTCAGAGAAATTTCAGCAAAAGATCTTTTGAAAAAACGTCCAACGGATCTTATCAAAATTGCGGTTAAAGGAATGCTGCCTAAAAACAAATTGAGCGATCAGGTTATAAAAAAGCTTAAAGTATACGCAACAGCTGATCATCCACATCAAGCTCATAATATTCAATCGACAGTATAATTATATTTCATCACTTAAGATTATATTAAAAAACTACATGAATCATAATCGCAATCATCCATTAACGCTTGTTGTTCTTCCAGAGAAATTAGCGGTCTGCAGGCTTGATGCAGATTCTCAAATTCCTGATTGGGCGATAAAATCAGCCTTTTTTTCAATTACAAAGACTTTGGATGAGCTTTCCATTGTTTTAATTGACAATGATGTGCCAGCAGAGATTAAGGCTGAGAAATATTGGCGCTCGCTAAAGGTGCAAGGGCCACTTGATTTTGCTTTGACCGGCGTATTGGTTTCGTTGATTGCGCCGTTAGCGGAAGCACGCATTAGTATTTTTGCTCTTTCAACGTTTGACACTGATTATATTTTGGTTAAGGAAGAGCGGTTAGAAGAATCAATTAAAATATTGAGCCAATTTTGTACGGTGATCTGTTGAATACAGGCATTAAGTATTGGGCATACAGCAGAAATGGGCATTGCATTCGGCATTGCATCTGCCATCGCATATGTGCCTTTATCAAAACCTACGTTTTATTCAGACTCAACCAGTTGCTAATAGCAACCTTGTAATTTTTCTTGACAAGGTGTGAATATTTTTGCTACAGTTTATTTAACTGAAAATATGCCCCATGGTACATGAGATTGTCAAATAGGGATTATAAATCTTAGCAAGAGGTCAAGCTATGAACTTTTCTATCTATCTATCTATCTATTTAGCCCTAGTGCCGTGTGTCATCTTGCCCAAGGCGCATGTTGGTAGTTTGCTCAATGTTGGTCGAACGCTTGTGCATGTGCTATATGATGAGCAAAGTGAGGCTGAAAATCGCCCTTTGGAGATGTCCTTTAACGGTGTAAAAGCAGCAAATACTACTACTCCACTTGCCGACAGTAAGTTTTGGCCTGCTAAAGGCGATGTAGTTGCTATTAACAAATCTGAAGACGTAGTTATAGCCGAAATTACACGTTCCGTAGGGCTTAAAAATGGCATTGCTTACCACATGCAGGAGGTTATACAGTTACCAGGAGTTGGGCCGGTTAGTTTGATACAACAGATAACCGGGACAAAGTTAGGTAGTAGCATGAAAATTGGCATCTCTGCCCCAGAATTATCAATTGAAACTCAGCTGTTTGACGACAGCGATTGGCATACTGTCACTCTTGACCATAAAGATCAAGATGGGATTGTCCTTGGGCAATGGACAATAGATTTCTGTCGATATTACTTTGGGTCATTTTTTTCTAGAAATCTGAAACATAAGAATAGTCCGTTGTGGGAAAGATTAGGAAAAATAAGAAGAACGATATGGAATATGCAGTTATTAAGCATGGTTGCAGGAGCTATCGATACTAGTTTCAAGCTTCCCACGCCTCAAAGTAAAGCTACAGCCATAGAAAGCGAGGCCAAGTTATTTGAAAATATCGAGACCCATATTAAAAAGGCATATACCACCCTGGGGCTTGATCCAGAAGAGGCAATTAATGTAGAAACTGCAAAAAAAACGTATTATAAACTTTCGCTTAAAACTCATCCTGATAAGGCGCATGGTTCTGATTCTGATGCAGAACAACAGGACCTAAATGATGCAAAGAAGATATTGCTTGATACGAAAGGCGACATCGATGAGTATAGGCAAGCTGAATGGGCGAAACTATTCTCTAACGATGTAATGCAAGCTATTCGTACAACCATTGCGCAAGACCCTTTATTGAATGCTCAAGATGTGACCGATGCAGAAGTGAGAAAGTATTATGTTGATACTATGTTTCCTAAGGCAATGGCTCAGGTGCCAGAGATGCACAGAGAGCATAATGCCACGCTAGCGAGTCATTATGTCGGGGTAGGTATTGGACTTGGTATTGTGGCTGCTATTGCCTATGTACTTTCATCAAAACCTACGTTTTATCCGGACGTTATCTACCGAGTTACCTATAAAAAAGCCGCGTGACCGATCACTTCAGACCAGAATTTTTATAAATAGCTTTCTATCTTATGCTTCATCTGTTCTTTACCGATATATCCGACCATTTTTTCAACTATGTTTCCATCGCGTACAAAGATAAAGGTTGGAACAGAGGTGACATTTAAGGAGACCGCAATATCGCGCGATTCTTCCACATTTAACTTTGCAAAGTGGCATTTGCCTGCAAATTCAGTTTCTAATTCGTTGATAATAGGCTCCATCTGCTTGCAAGGCCCGCACCAGGTGGCGTATATATCAAGAACCACTAAGCCGGTCGCTGACATTACAGCTTCATCGAAATTGTCCTGATTGATACTAATTGGCATATGCGTGTCCCGTTAGGATGATATAAAAAATACATATAAACAGATTAATAAAATATGTGGCAAGTCTAACAGATATTAAAAAAATAAAAAGAGTTCAACTGCTTTTAACGGTCATTGGTTTGATTTTACTAATCCTCTTCTTTTTTTAAAGGAGAGTGGGACTGGGCATTTGCCGGAGTGATCGCGGGTGCATACTCCATTGATTTCAAGATGTTCAAGCCCTGAAAGCAAGACGGTTTCTGTTTCTATGCTTTCGTCATGCGTTCTCAGGTCGGCAGATATTTTGGTATTTGCATCCATCAAGCAGACCGTTTTAGTCTGATTATTGGTTATGGTAACCTCCAAATATTTTTTTGGTGTTCGGTGTCCTTTGCGCAGAAATGTCCATATTCTTCTGTGGGTTGGAACACTAATTTTTGCATCGACCATTGTTTTTAGATCGAATTTTATGATGCCAAGTTCGGCTGATGGATCTGCAATGGGTAACGGTATCTCCTCATTGGCAATAGTAGTAGAATCTTCGTCAGATACATTGTTTGGCACTATCGTTTTTGTTAGCTCTTTTGGTATTTCATAGGTATCAAATATTCCTACACTTCCATTAAGGGCAATATTGTCCACCTTGACAGCTTGTGCCCCATGGACCGTTTTTAACATCCCATAAATATTTGTTGTGTTTTTGCTGCTGCTTGGACCAGATTCGTTATTTTTTAAAGAGTATGCTTGGTTTGATAGTATCAATAGGGGTATGCATAAAAAGATCCAAACAATTGGTTTTCGTATGCTATGTGTAAGATGGGCATGACATTTTTGTGTTAATCTACCGGCATTTTGTATCATTCTTTTCCTTAGCTTTATTTGTTTGGTTTGTTACATTCTTACTACAAACAATGTATTTTACACAAGCTATCTTTGATATTGCCAAAATATTGATCATTACGTATATAACATTATATGGTGATATTTGATTGTCCTTTACTATTGCCAAAAAGGAGCTTTATGAAGCGTCTGATTTACACTATATTACTCATGTCGTTGTCTGTTCGAGCGCAGCATGTTTCGGTTGAAATGTATAATCAACAGATGGAAAATGATAGTTACGGTACACCCCTAGGTTCTCCAGACGGGTCGACGACCCTCACAAAAGAGATTGATGATGAAATTTCACTACTCTCGCCAGCACAAAAAGCGAGCTTTAAGGCTCAAGTTGAACGTACGCAGAACAATATAGTGCGACCTCCTGGTGGGCAGGAAACGACGGTTTCTCCTTATCAAAATACGGACTTTTCTCAAAAAAGGGGCTCTTCATCTCGTAAATTGTATAAAAAATTAGCCAATGATACTCAGCAGACCAAGAAGAAACAGAATGAGCAAATGCGTTCAGAATTTCCACTTGAAAGGGATGCTGCTCATAAGGACACAAAAGAGTTGGTCAAAAAGGGCATAGAGTTTTTTAACCGTAATCGTATTGACAAAGTATGTCATGCATTTACTCACACGAATACATTTGTTCGCGGGGATATTTCGCTCTTCTTGTTGGACATTAATGGTAGTTATATGGCAAGCGGAGAGGGTCAGTCCTCTGTTTTATGGCAAAACATCGCGTCAATGAGTGATAATAGCATTGTAAAAATTGAAGATTTGTTTGAGCTTGCCAAAACTAACAACGGATGGTTGCACTATAATTGGCGTAACGGCACTCGTGTAATTTATGTTGAAGTGGTCGTCAAGGAAGGTAAAAAATATATTTTGGGTGGTGGGTATTATTCGTTTTCACAAGCTGATCACGTCGTCAATTTGGTAAAACAGGCGGTGGTCGATTTTGAAAGAAAGAAAAGAGAAGGTAAGCCGGTTGCAGATGCATTTAGTGATATGAGCTATCCGTTAGGCAGATTCAACAATGGTAACCTGTATCTGTTTGCCTATGACTTTAATGGAAATACAATGGCACACGGAAATGACCCTACTTCTATCGGCACTAATCAACTAGATTTACAAGATAGTGACGGGGTGTACATTCACCGCGAGATGATAGAAAAGCTTAAACATGCCACTGAGGGAGTTTGGCTTACGTATAAATATCACAGAGCAACTAAAAGGAGTTACATAGAAAAAGTGATAAGTTCGGAAGGTGTTCCCTATTTTATTGGGTGTGGATACTATCCGGAGGCTGATCAAAAAGCGGTTATTAACTTGGTAGAGCGTGGGTATGAATATTTAAAGACGGTTGGCAAAACTCAGGCAGCGGAAGCATTCACCACCAAAGAAAATGATGATTTTCGCTATGGTGATATTTATTTATTTGTATATGACATGCAAGGCTATTGTATAGCCAATGGCAAGGATCCTGTTGCTGTTGGTAGGGATTATTACAACGCAAAAGATGATCAAGGAAATGATTTTGTAAAAATCTTTCTTGAACATGCAACGGTGACAGGGGCATGGGTTAATTTACCAAATAAAAATTCTATCGAGTCTGTCTATTTGAGGATAGTCAATATGGGAAACCAGAGGCTTGTAATTGGTGCTGGTGTATATCCCGCTTCAAAGGAAGAAACGATGATTTTGCTTGTTAAAAGTGCCGTTAGCTTTATAAATGTCAATGATTCTTCGCAACTGTTTGCCCAAGCCAGCGAAAGCAATGGTCGGTTTATTCGGGGAAACTTGGAAGTATTCGTTTTAAATGACAATGGGTTTTGTTTGGTATATGGCAATCAACTGCCAACGATTTGGCAAAATTTTATGAACAGTAAAGATGATGATGGCAGGCCGTATGTTAAAATTATGATTAACTCGGCTCTTTCCGGCCCTTCTCGCGTCAAATATCGCCTTAATGGCGCTACTAAAGAGGCGTATGTTCAAAGTGTAAAAAAAGATGGCAAAAACTATATTATTGGCGCGAGTCGATATTTGACCGCATGGTAGTTTATATATAACGTTAGCTCGACATTCTGAACGCCCTATTGTCAATTTCTTAACCAGAATTTGCGTTATATACTAATCGAGCCATCTACAGATTCATCTACAGGTTGCACTAGTCGCCTTTGTGCTTCCGACTCATTTTCAGTATTTGTTTGTGTATTTTGCTTGCGTGCATTCCAGTATTTGCGGATGTAATGTGCTGATATGTTGTATGTTGGCTGGGCAAAGAATAATGCGCAAAATGCTGCACTAGTTCGATAGTCTTTAATAGCTTTTTTCATGTTTATTTCTCCTACATTATCAAAGTATTCTAGAGCTTTAAGGGAAGAGAATACAACCGTGGTCGTTGCTAAGGCACAAGCGCCTCCATTTTCTAAAACCGTATTTGAATATTTTGCTAGTTGTTTTATTTTGCTATGTATGTTCTCGCCGTCTTTTTGAGGTAAGTCATTAATAGCTGACGTAGAATGTGTTAATAGGTTCCACGCCGCTTGGCATAAAGAAGCTGCAATGACTATGCTTATATCTTGCCTTGAGGCCTGCTTGAAGCTAGAGGGGGCATATCGTGTTTGATGCAATAAAACCGTGAGTAGCATGGTTGTACCAGTTGCAACCAGGCCGTTTTTGCAAACGAAATTTATGCCTTTCAATGTGCGCTTGCCTGCGCTGATCACTGTCTCTTTGGCCGACTCAATCGTTACCGCCTGTGATGTGCTGTGCGAAAATCCGCTTGCCATGCACAGTGCTGCCAAGAGTTTTAATGAGACGTATCTTTTGTGCATCATAACAGTACCTTTCATGATCAATTTTGTTTTTATGCCGTTGCCTGCTCAATGCCCTTGGCGGCTTGGGTATCTGAGTTATCTTCCGGTTCTTGCGTTGGTTGCTGTACCGACTCATTGTCAATGTCGGTCTGTGCATTTTGCTTGTGTGCATTCCAGTATTTGCGGATGTAGTGTGCTGACGTATTGTATGCTGGTTGGGAGAGGAAGAATGTAGCTGCTGTTGCCACTATCGCACAGTCTTCAGTAAAACTATTTTCTGTTGGTATTTCTGCCTGAAGACCTGCCCTTTCTATCGCTTTGAAGGCAAAAAAGCTAAATGCAGGCGTTGCTAAGGAGATTGCCCCTCCATTTTCTAAAACAATATTTGCATAGCTCAACATTTGCGTCGCTCTGCTTTTCATCTCCTTATTGTCCTCTTGGGATTGATCATCATTAATAGTGGATGATGTTGAGCGCGTTAGTATATTCCAACTTGCTTGACCTAAAAAGGCTGCCAAGAAGATAGGTAGAACATATTTTGGCCCTTGGCTGGGCAAAATATTTGGATACCGTTTGGTCGCGCAAACATATAACAAAGCTGCAATATTTGCAACCAAGCCGTTTTTGCAAACGAAGTTTATGCCTTTCAATGTGCGCTTGCCTGCGCTGATCATTGTCTCTTTGGCCGACTCAAACGTTACCGCCTCTGAGGAGCTGTGTGAAAATCCGCTTGCCATGCATAGCGCTGCTAAAACAGGTAGGGAGATATATCTTTTTTGTGTCATAACGATACCTTTCATTTTTGGTGTTTTTTATGCCGTTGCCTGCTCAGCGCCCTTGGCGGCTTGAGCATCTGAGTTATCTTTCGGTTCTTGTGTTGGCTGCTGTACCGACTCATTTTCAATGTCGGTTTGGGCATTTTGCTTGCGTGCATTCCAGTATTTGCGGATGTAGTGCGCTGATGTATTGTATGCTGGCTGGGAGAGGAAGAATGTAAGCATTACTGCTCCTAATGCACAGCCCGAAGCAAGGTCATGCTTTTTTGTTTTTGGCTTAAGTTGTGCCCATTCTATTGCGTTGAAAACACAAAGCAAAGCTGCAGGTGTTGCCAAGGAGATTGCCCCTCCATTTTCTAAAGCTTTATTTGCATAGCCCAATATTTGCGCTGCTCTGCTTTTCACGCTCTTATTGTCTTCTTGGGGTTGATCATTATCATTATCATTAGCAGTGGCTGATGTAGAGTGTGTTAGCATATTCCAACTTGCTTGACCTAAAAAGGCTACCAAGGACATAAATAGTACACCTTTTGTCCCTTCGTTGGGCAAAATATCTGGATACCGTTCAGTCGCGCAACCGGATAAAAAAGCCAGGATATTTGCAACCAAGCCGTTTTTGCAAACGAAATTTATGCCTTTCAATGTGCGCTTGCCTGCGCTGATCACTGTCTCTTTGGCCGACTCAAGCGTTACCGCCTCTGACGATCTGTGTGAAAATCCGCTTGCCATGCATAGCGCTGCTAAAACAGGTAGGGAGATATATCTTTTTTGTGTCATAACAATACCTTTCATTTTTGGTGTTTTTTATGCCGTTGCCTGCTCAGTGCCCTTGGCGGCTTGAGCATCTGAGTTATCTTCCGGTTCTTGTGTTGGTTGTTGTACCGACTCATTTTCAATGTCGGTCTGTGCATTTTGCTTGTGCGCATTCCAGTATTTGCGGATGTAGTGTGCTGATATGTTGTATAACGGTTGTCCTATACACAATGAGGCACATAGTGCAATTTTTTGATAGTATCCAGCTTTGCTATTTGCTATCTGTAGTCTGCTAAGACCTTTGTGTGCCCGCTCTACTGCTGCATAAGTAGCACAGGAAGTAGCGAGAAAAATTGTAGGTAGTGCTACTAAGTATGCCCCTCCATTTTCTAAAGCGGTATTGGCGCAGCTTAACATTCGGATTATTTTGCTTTGCGCACTCTTACTGTCCTCTCGAGGTTGACGATTAGTGGCTGGTGCAGGGCGTGTTGCTATGTTCCAACCTACTTGGCATAGCAAAGGGGCTACTACACCCTGAAGCATAAAATCTGAAAACTCACCCCCCTGTGGAGCGTATGGTATTTTTCTCCACCACTTGTCAGTGCTCACAATCGCTAAAATGGCAATATTTGCAGCCAAGCCATTCTGTAAAAAAAAATTTGTTGCGTTCAATGTGCGCTTGCCTGCGCTGATCATTGTCTCTTTGGCCGACTCAAACGTTACCGCCTCTGAGGAGCTGTGTGAAAATCCGCTTGCCATGCATAGCGCTGCTAAAACAGGTAGGGAGATATATCTTTTTTGTGTCATAACGATACCTTTCATTTTTGGTGTTTTTTATGCCGTTGCCTGCTCAGCGCCCTTGGCGGCTTGAGCATCTGAGTTATCTTTCGGTTCTTGTGTTGGCTGCTGTACCGACTCATTTTCAATGTCGGTTTGGGCATTTTGCTTGCG
>Ga0207000_1016_pt1 | contig 72843 bp, 56 predicted proteins | sample Alteio_BWMinCont_90_FD_153498 | JGI IMG/M metagenome (GOLD analysis project Ga0207000, IMG submission 153498) | Enriched cells from forest soil in Barre Woods Harvard Forest LTER site, Petersham, Massachusetts, United States -... | ecosystem: Environmental > Terrestrial > Soil > Temperate forest >...
CAGTTTCTATGCCGGATGCGCACCATGCCCGCATCGCTGTCAGCTCGAATAAACAACGAACGCTCGATCCGGGTGAGAGCTTTCATACTCTTCGGACCTTTGTTTCGGTGCATCAGGGAGATTATTTTCGCACGCTCACCGAATACCGCCGCCTCATGGTGCGGCAAGGATTTCAAATGGCGTCAGCGCCCGACAGCGCGTTTGGCCCGATCTGGTGCGCGTGGGGTTACGGCCGCTCGGTACAGCTCAAGCAGGTATATGACACGCTTCCAACGGTCAAGAAGATGGGCTTCGCTTGGGTCACGCTCGACGATGGTTGGCAAAACAACTATGGCGATTGGAGCGTAGACTCAAAGAAGTTTCCGCATGGCGACGCTGATATGAAAGCGCTGGTCGATCGCATCCACGCAGAGGGATTCAAAGCCCAGCTGTGGTGGTCGCCGCTGAGCGCCGTCCCGAATTCGCAACTGCTGAAAGAGCATCCCGATTTCCTTCTGCTGAACGAGGATGGATCAAAGCGGAAGATTTCCTGGTGGAACTCGTTTTACATGTGTCCGGCCGACCGCGCGGTTGTGGAATACCACAAAGCGCTGGTTCGCAAGATTCTGGGCGAGTGGGGATTCGATGGCCTCAAACTCGATGGCCAGCACATGAACGCGGTTCCTCCTTGCTACAATCCCGCCCACCACCACAAAACACCGGAAGATTCCGTGGAAGCGCTGCCCGATTTCTTTCGCGAGATTTATGAGACTGCCCGCAGCGTGAAGCCGGACGCGCTGGTAGAGTTTTGTCCTTGCGGCACGGCGTACTCGTTTTTCACCATGCCACACTTCAATATGTCGGTCGCATCGGATCCGGAAAGTTCGTTCCAGATCCGCTCCAAGGAAGCACAGCACGTCCGACCTGACACCCGAGCGTGAGAAAGTGTTTGAAAAATGGCTGCAGATTTACAAAGAGAAAATGCTCTCGCGCGGAGAGTATCTCGGGGAACTCTACGACATCGGCTTCGATCGCCCTGAGGCTCATGCGATCCGCAAAGGCAGCGAAATGTATTACGCATTTTTCGCCCGTCATTACAGCGGACCGATTGAGTTACGCGGTTTGCAGGACCGCACTTATCACATCGTGGATTATGTGAACGGCAAAGACCTTGGAAATGTCCACGGCCCCAAGGCAAAAATTTCCGCTGACTTCGAGAAACACTTGCTGATCGAGGCTCAACCCGAGTAACTCCCAACCGTGGAATCTCCGCCCCAGAACGCAAGTCAACGACTCCAAGACATCGTGCATCGCAATCGGCGAGGCGAGAAAGCCGGCGTGTACGCGGTGTGCTCGGCACATCCCAGCGTTATCGCGGCTGCGGTTCGGCAGGCCAGCGACAATGACTCAGTTCTGCACGTTGAATCCACATCAAGCCAGGTGAATCAATTCGGCGGTTACTCAGGGCAAAATCCGTCTCAGTTCGCCGAGTACGTTCATTTCGCAGCACAGCGCGCGGGACTTCCGCGCGAACGTGTGTTGTTGGGCGGCGACCACCTCGGCCCGTATCCTTGGCGAGAGCAGCCGTCGGCCGTGGCGATGGGCAAGGCTTGCGAACTGGTTCGTGCTTGCGTGCTCGCCGGATACAACAAGATTCATCTCGATGCAAGCATGGCCTGCGCCGATGACAACAAGAGCGGCCCCGACGAAAGTACCGTCGCGCAACGAGCCGCTGTTCTATGCCACGCCGCCGAGCGCGCATTCGACGATCTGCGGCCAGGCTCTTCGCCTCTCCTTTATGTAATCGGCACCGAAGTTCCCGCTCCTGGCGGCGAATCGTTGGCAGGAGCAGGTCCAACGGTATCCTCGGCCAATCATGTTCATCGGACACTCGAAGTTTTCCGCGCTGCCTTTGCCGAGCAGAACGTAGCCTCTGCATGGGAAAGAGTGATCGGACTGGTTGCGCAGCCCGGAGTCGAGTTCGGCGAAAACGTGATCTTCGATTATGATCGGCAGAAGGCGAGTGCACTTTCATCCGCTTTGCCGAAAGATCCGCCTCTCGTTTATGAGGCGCACTCCACCGACTACCAGAGACCCGCGGCTCTTGTGCAAATGGTGGAAGATCATTTCGCAATCCTGAAAGTAGGACCGTGGCTGACATTCGCATTTCGAGAGGCGGTCTTCGCTCTAAGCGCGATCGAGCACGAATGGCTCACTCATCGCAAAGGAGTTCGGCTCTCGCAAGTCCGGGAGGCGCTCGAAGCCGCCATGCTGCGCAATCCGGCGTACTGGCGTTCGTACTATCGAGGGAACGAAGATGAGATGCGTTTTGCCCGCATCTACAGTTACAGCGATCGATGCCGCTACTATTGGGTCGATGCCGCGGTCCAGCAAGAATTGGCCCAGCTCCGGGCCAACCTTGACGCTTCCCCTCTGCCGCTCACGTTGGTGAGCCAATATCTGCCGATGCAGTTCGAAGCGATTCGCTCCGGCCGTCTTCGAGCGAACAGCGAAGACATGATTCAGGAGCACGTCCGAGCAGTCTTGCGTGTTTATGCTGCCGCATGCGGCGTGAAAAAGAAAACTTAGGGGAGACCAAACGCGTACAGCGAACTGCCCGCGGCAATGGCCACGTACTCTTTTCCATCCACGGCGAAGGCCATTGGTGAGGCGTAGACTGCCCCGCCCATCTGGAAATGCCAAAGCGGTTTTCCCGAGGCGGCATCCAGCGCGATGAAATTTCCTTCTGCATCGCCGGTAAACAACAGTCCACCAGCTGTCGAGAGCACGCCCGACCATGTCGGCGAGATATGGCGAAACTCCCACTTGACTTGACCACTGCCGGGATCAATGGCGCGCAGCGCGCCCCAGTACGGTTCTGCTTTATCAGAGGGAAAGTAGGCGCTGCCGTAATAAGCATGGCCCACCTCATAGGGCTGCGGCGCCGTGCTGAAGATGTCGCATTGTTCTCGCGCCGTCACATAAAAGAGATTGGTTCGCGCATCGAAGCTGGGGGCCATCCAGTTCGTCGCTCCCAGCGCGCCTGGACAAACCGTTCGACCCTCGGGCGTGGGTGAGCTTTGCTGATTCGGAACCGGACGCCCCTCAGCGTCTTTGCTGTCGCTCCAAGTTGTGCGGGCATAGGCATTGGTCGACAGCAGCTTGCCCGTGGTGCGATCCAGAAGATAGAAGAAGCCGTTGCGGTTAGCTTGCGCGATCAGATGCTTGTCCCCAGATTCGAGCATGATCGGAACTTGCGTGGCATCCCAATCATGCTCGTCGTGCTTGGTGAATTGAAAATACCAGTTCAGTTTTCCGGTGTCGGCGTCGAGAGCAAGCAGAGAGTTGCTGTAAAGGTTGTCGCCAGCGCGTCCTTCACCGCGATTGGACGGCGAGGGATTTCCGGTCGGCCAAAAGAGTTGGTTCGTTTTCGCGTCATAAACACCCGTGTTCCACGCGGGCGCGCCGCCGATCTTCCATGAATCACCTTCCCAAGTATCGTGACCGGGCTCGCCGGGTCCGGGGACGGTGTAGAACCGCCACTTCCGCTGTCCGGTATCGGCATCGTAAGCATCGATGAAGCCGCGGATGCCGTATTCGCCGCCGGAGACGCCGAGAATCACGAGGTTCTTTACCGCTAGCGGCGCTACCGTGAAGCTGTAGCCTTCCTTGTAGTCAACGGCGGCCACATCCCAGATGACGTTTCCAGTTTTGGCGTCGAGTGCGATGACATGGGCATCGAGCGTGCCGAAAAATACTTTGTCACCCAAGATTGCGAGCCCGCGATTCACGCGGCCGCAGCACGGGCGAATATCCGAAGGCAATTGATGCTGAAAGAGCCACAGTGGCCGGCCAGTGCGGGCGTCGAGAGCAAATGCGCGATCGTCCTGAGCGGTGGCGTACAGGATTCCGTCTACGACCAGCGGAGTGGTCTCGAACTTTCCCGTGGCCGCGGTTTGGTAGACCCACTTGGCGGTCAGTGAATTTACATTCGCTGTGCTTACACGGTCCAACGGACTGAAGCGATTGCCCGCGTAGTTGCCTGAGTAAGTGAGCCAGTTCTGCGGTTCGCTCGAGGAATTGACCAGCCGCTCGAATGTAACTTGGGCGCGCGTTGCGACCGCGAATCCAAGAAAGATTAACATCAGCAGCCAAACGCCACGCAGTTTTTTCATCGACGGGATCACTTCGCACCCACGCTAAGCAGGTAAGCGACGATGTCATCGAGATCCACGTCGCTCAGGATCGTCGAGTTGTAAACGGGCATCAGGGAATCACGGCTCTTCTGGATAGAACGCAGTTTGTCTTTTTCGAACAGATGAATGTGTTCAGCCGTGTCCATCATTTGCAAGCTGAATTGGTCTTCATTGAGAATGACGCCTTTGATCTCGTGCCCGTCGGGGGTCACGACGGTGACGGTCTGATATTCTTGCGCAAACTCCTTCGTAGTCTCCGTGAGCCCCCAAGCCAGCCGCTTGCTCGGAGTGCGAACAGACCCGACGAGCGAATCTACGGTTCGCGCAGTGCCTACCGCGGTCAAGTCGGGCCCGAGGCGTCCTCCGCTGCCTTCGACCATATGACACGACGAGCAGTTGGCGTCACCGTAAAAAAGTTCTTTGCCGTGGGCAGCGTTGCCAATAGGCTTCGCAGGTGACTGAACCTGAATGCTGCGCAGATACGTGATGATCTGCCAAATCTCCTCGTCGGTCATGCCGACGCCTTGGCCGTTGGTGCCGTTGGCTGGCATGACCGTGCCGGGGATTCCCTGGCTGATGTTTTGGAACAGATCGGCGTCGGCGTCACCGTGACGTTTGTGGGTGCGAGTGAGATCGGGACCGCGGCCACCTCCGCGAGCGCCCAGGCCGTGACAAAACGCGCAGTTTATGCGGAATTCAAATTCGCCAGCCTTCGCGGCTTTCGGGTCACCGGAAAATGGATTGCGGATTTCGTCAGCGAGAGTCGACGGGACGAGAAGCATCAACAGGACTATCAGTATGGCAAGCCCAGATATTCCCTGACGACACATAGTCCGCGTCAGCATGGCCGACCAGCCAAAGAAGTTTCCAAGATGCATGGGAATTGCGCGCATGATAGCACAGGGTTCTCAGATGTTTTCCCACAATGGGAAAGTGCACTGTTTGGCACGGGTACCCCCCTCCCCCCTGTTCGTGCGCAAAATCTAGATAACAAGCACTTTAATTTTCGACCCTATGCTAGATCTTTGAGTTTGCAGGAGTTATACGCAAAATCTAGAGATCATGGGAGTTACGGGCGCGCGGCCGACGCTTTGCGTTCCGTTTTGGAACATAATTCCTGATTCGGACGCCCGGCGGGCAGCTGGCGAAATGTCAGATTGTCAAAGATCAGCGATTATCTTGGTGATAATACAACAACGTCAACATTATCCCTCGTTGGGACGGGCGTCAAGGCAGAAAATCGCGCGTGCCGGATCAGTTTGAAGGATGTTGCTCAACGGCTAAAACTGCCATTCGAGAAGTGCCGAGTTATATTTGGTACCAAAACTTGTGCAGCATGGGAGGAATCAGTGAGAAAAATGATTCTGGTTTTGTTTTTGGCAGCGGGTTCGCTTTACGCGCAGCAAGCGGCGGTGCCCGAGATACGCTATCACGCGCTTGCGGACTTTTTGCAACTTCCACGGAATGTTTATTTCGGCGAGGTTCCTGGAGTCGCGGTCAATTCCAAGGGACACATTTTCGTTTTCTCGCGCGGAAACTCCACGGGCCCCGCTTATGGAGCAAGCGCTGCACAACTTTTTGAGTTTGATGCCGAGGGCAAATTCGTACGCGAGATCGGTCACAACTTGTATGCATGGTCGTTTGCGCACACGGTGAAGGTCGATCCGCAAGACAACATCTGGGTGACTGATAAGGGATCGGATATGGTAATCAAGTTCACCCCGGAAGGGCGCGTCGCCATGGTATTCGGGCGCAAGCAGGAAGCTTCCGACGACGGCACCGGTCCGCTGAAAAAGCCAAACCCTCCGCTGCCTCCGGAAGACGGAATGTTTCGACAGGTGACAGACATCGCATGGGACAAGGCGGGCAACACTTACATCAGCGACGGCTATATCAACTCGCGCATAGGCAAGGTCGACAAGGATGGTAACTGGCTCAAGTCGTGGGGCGAACCGGGCACTGGACCGGGGCAGTTTGATACTCCGCACAGCCTTGCTATTGATGCCGCGGGAAGTGTGTACGTAGCGGACCGCGGCAACCGGCGAATTCAGGTGTTCGATGGCGAAGGAAAGTTTTTACGTCAGATCACGATCGACGTGCCGGTCGATGCCGACGCGCGCCCGGCAATCGGAAATAAGCGAGTGCAGACGACTGGGTCGAGAGCGCCGGGGGCGCCCTGGGCAATCTGTATCACGCCTCCTCCGAATCAAGTGCTGTTCGGCTCCGACGGTTTCCCTGGACGCATCTACAAACTTTCGCTCGATGGAAAAGTCCTGGGCGTATTCGGGAAATCAGGGAAGCAACCGGGGCAGTTCGGATGGATTCACGAGATCGCTTGTCCATCTGAAAACGAGCTTTACGTGGCGGAAATTTTAAATTGGCGGGTGCAGAAATTAATTCTCGAACCGAGTCATTGAGTAAGGGAGAAGTCGCGAACCCGAGTACGCTCGCAGCCCTACAGTAAACACCGTACGCAAGCATCAGGAAGAGCCTATGAAAAATTGTCACGGGTGATGACAACTCTTTACAAAAATGTCCGCAGGAGTCGTATCCACGATCCTTCATAAGTTGTACGATGAAACTCAATTCAAATGAAGGAGAGAAAAATGCCTATGCAACCTCAAGAGCAAGCGACTCTCAACGTAAAACTGGTTCACTTCACCAAACAGAACTCACCCGATGAGCCGGTGCAGGTTGCCTTCGCCGTTACGGATGATCAAGGGAAGGAAGAGATCATCACCGGCGAGGTGCCGTACAGCTATGACCTGTTCCATCTGTTTCAGGAGCAGGGCTGGCTGAACATCCGCCGTGGCGTTGCATCGATCCGAGAGACTCGATCCCAACGTCGCGCGATGTCGGCTTAATCTTCCATACTGATTTCAACGCGCTGGAACCCCAAGCGGTACGGGGTTCCAGCTTTGCCATGGAGAGGGTTTCGGCAATCAATAGATCGGAGGTTCGAGATGATGCGTGATCTTCAACTTAATCGAGGAGATGTCTGCGGCGATCCGACGGGTTTGCGAGTCCGGGTGGAAGACGTTGATGATTACGATTACGTTCACTTCTCGGTTATTGAAATCAGCGAAGATGGCGAGGGTGAAACGGGATCGGGAGAGATGTCGCATGTGGCCTTTGCGCATCGATTCACGAAGCTGGGGAATGCGTTTACGAACCAGCCGGCAGCTTAGGCGTGACGTTGCTCTAGACTCGCTCGGCGAGGTCTCCGATGACTGGCAGCTTGAAGGTCGTGCCTTGCAAGGCCTTTACCACCAGCACCAGCCAAAGGATGACCAAGCCGAGCAAAGCCACGGCTACTGCCAGCCATCCCAGTAAAAACCCAATCCTGGGAATCAGTGCGAGGACGGAATAGAGGATCCGTATGGCGATCGCGAGCACGATTGTGGCTGCTGTCAAGAAGATGGATTGGAAGGAGTGAAATCTCACGAAGCGGTTGCGCTTAAGAGGCTCGATGAGCACGAAGACAACGGCAGGGATGAATGTCATGTAGGCCAACGCACCAAGAAGATTGTCCTTGGGCTGCCCGACGGGGATGCTGGCGTCGGGTGCGGCAGCGGGAATGCGTACTACCGGCGGGCTCGCCGCGGGCCGCGTGGCAGCAGGCTTAATCGCTTCCTGGCCGGGAACCCACATTCTGCGGCCGCACCCTGGACAGAAAGCTGCGTTGTCGGGCATCTCGGCGTGACATTGCGGACATGAGATGGGCATGATTTTCTTAGGCCAGGTGGCGTGAAGAGTCCTTTTTGCGGCAGTCCTCGCAGACTCCATAGATCTGAAAGGTGTGGCGAGTGGTGGCGTAGCGGTATCGTTTTCCGATTTCCTGTTCCAGTCCGTCCACTTCGGGCGAAAAAAATTCGACTGAACTCCCGCATGCGGTGCAGACCATGTGATGATGGCTCCGGCGATTGTACTGATGCTCATAGCGGGCGATGCCATCGTGAAAGGCGACTTCGCTGGCCAGTCCACATTCGGCGAACAGTTTCAAGGTGCGATAGACGGTGGTGAAACCGATACGCGCATCTTTCTTTTGCACCAGCCGGTGCAGTTCGTTGATGGAGAGGTGCTCGCGAGTTTCGAGGAAAGTCCGCAGGATAGTGTCGCGCTGCGCTGTATGCTTCAGACCGACACGCTTAAGATGCTGATGCAGAATCTGCTGGGCTTCACGCACCATCTCGGGCGAGATGCTGGGCTGATCGTCAATGCGCTTTTGCAGCATGCCTTCTGAATGATACTGGCCTTTGGGGAAACGAGCCAACTCCCGCAATCGCCAAATCAGAGACACGGATTGAAATGTGCGACCGGGCAAGGGGCTGGCGCGCCGCTAAATCCCTATCGACTCGTTGCCGGTTTCAGGTTAGCGACTTGCGTCGCACGGGCAGGAATACAACATGTTCCGCCTTGTTCCTGATTGCGATCGGCAAAGTCGAAAGCGAAATATTCCTGATCCTCGCTGCGGGGAACGGCAAACAACATTTGTGCTGCGTTCGAGCCATACATCGTGGCAGTGTGACATGCGTCCGGTTTGTTTTCCTGAGCGGCGAGGCCCTAAAATCAACTGTCCTCTATGGCAACCATTAGTACTCCGGTTTATCCTCGTCCGCGTCTGCGGATCTTGCGCATCATAGGTTTCGTTCTCGTCCTTCTGTTGCTGATCGGGCTAGGAATTTGCGCCTGGTTCTATTCGATGGCGCGATCCGCGTTGCCGCAGTTGGATGGCAAGGTCCGTGTGGCGGGGCTTTCGGCGCCCGTGAGAGTGATTCGCGATGCTCACGGAGCGCCTACGATCGAGGCCGCCAACTTCGATGATCTTTTTTTCGCCCAGGGCTACGTGACGGCCCAAGACCGACTGTTCCAGATGGACGGAATGCGCCGGTTCGCGGGAGGGGAGTTGTCGGAAATCCTGGGCAGCGAATTCGTGAAGCACGACCGTCAGCAGAGAATCCTGGGGCTGAGGGCGATGGCGAAAAAGACAGCGGAGAACACACCGCCGGAGACTCGATCTCATTTCGAGGCATATGCGCGCGGTGTGAACGCATACATTGAGACGCATCGCGATCGATTACCGCTGGAGTTTCGTATTCTGCGCTATTCGCCGCAGCCATGGACGCCTGAAGACTCGATGGTGATCGGGATGCAGATGGTGGAGGATCTGAGCACGAGCCCGCGACGTGCACTGATGCGCGAGAAAATTCTGGCCAAGCTGGGGCCGGAGTTGACGGCGGATTTGTATGTGAATTCATCGTGGCATGATCGTCCGCCGACTGTGGTGCGGCCTGGTCTGGATCAGGAGATCAAAGACAAAGATCAGAACGATGATGAAGACGAGGACGACGATTCGGGCACGGATAGCTCAGTTACGAGTTTGACGCCGCGACCAGAAATTCCAGCGCAGCGGCCCGAGATGTTTTTTGACGAGCATCCTATCGTGCTGGGTTCGAACAATTGGGTGGTTTCCGGAGCGCATACGGTTTCGGGCAAGCCGTTGCTGTCGAACGATATGCACCTCGGCCATCAAATGCCGAACCTCTGGTATGCAGCTCATCTTCGTTATGGCGCCGGCAACTTCGATGTGGCAGGGGTCACGCTTCCGGGATATCCCTATGTGCTGGTCGGGCATAACCAGAGGATTGCCTGGGGATTCACCAATCTCGGGCCAACGGTCGAGGATGTATACATTGAAACTTTCAATCCGGACGGACAATATCTCACGCCAGATGGATGGAAACAACCTGAGCACCGTCGCGAAGTAATCCGCGTGAAAGACAAGCAGGACGTCGTCGTGGACGTGGTGTTGACGCGTCACGGGCCGATCGTTACGGAGTTGCAGCCGGGTGAGACGCGCAAACTGGCGCTGCGTTGGACTTTGTACGATGGCACGCGCGGTCCCTTCTTTGCGGTCGACTCGGCGCAAAAGTGGGAAGACTTCAGGCACGCTTTTTCAGAGCTCGATGCGCCGGGGCAAAACGTCGTGTACGCCGACGTGGATGGCAACATCGGATATCAAGCGACCGGGCGTATTCCGATTCGAGCCACGGGCGACGGCAGCCTTCCGGAGAACGGAAGCGACAACGCTCATGAATGGACTGGATACGTTCCGTTTGAAAAGCTGCCCAACGTGTACAATCCGCCGTCGGGCATTATTGCCACCGCGAACAGCCGAATTACGCCGGATGGGTACAAGTATTCGCTGAGCACGGAATGGGAAGCTCCGTGGCGGACCGCTCGCATCTACCGCGTGCTCGAGTCGGGGAAAAAGTTTTCGGCGGCGGACATGCTTACGCTTGAAACCGATATCTATTCCGACATGGATCGCTTTTTCGGGGAACGGTTTGTCTATGCCGTGGACCACGCCAAGAATCCCTCAGCTCGAGCAAAGGGCGCGGCGGAGATTCTGCGGCAATGGGACGGAAGAATGATCGCAAGCTCGGCTGCGCCTACAATCGCGGTTATGGCGCGCGAGGAGTTGGTGCGCTTGCTGCTCGAACCGAAGTTGGGCGCTGCTCCGACGGACCCTGAACAAATCGAAACGACTCTCAGTTGGCAAAGCTATCAGTGGATGATGAGCACGGTCTGGTTGGAGAACATGATCGAGCATCAGCCCAAGCGCTGGCTACCGGAGACCTATTCGAACTATGACGAACTTCTGACTGCGGCGGTCGAGGCTGCGGTTGATTCAAATCCGGCGCACGGATCGAATGCTCCGCAGGATCTGAATTCGTGGAAGTGGGGAACCTTCCATCGGGTGAGGATTCAGCATCCCGTGTACGGCAAGATTCCGCTCTTATGTCACTGGACTGGGCCAGGGTTGCAGCCGCAATCGGGAAGCGAGTTCACGGTGAAAGCAGTATCGCTCGATCATGGGCCGTCGGAGCGAATCACGGACGATCTTGCGAACCTCGATCAATCCACTTTGAACCTGGTGACCGGTGAGGCCGGGAATTTATTCAGCCCGTTTTATATGGACCAGTGGAAGGCGTGGTACGAGGGCTTCACGTTCCCATGGCCATTTTCGGGGGCGGCTGTCGAAAAAGCGCGTGCGCACGAGGTCGTACTGGAGCCGTAACGGAATCTGACCGCCGCCGAGTTCGGGCGGCCCTCGTGAGTTTGTCCAGAATGCTCCAGTGGCTGAAGCCGGAATTCTTTGCCGCTCTAGCGGCACGGCTGAAGAGGTTGCGAAAAAATGCCATTTACTGCTGCACATCAAGCCCCAGCGGCTAAAGCCGGCACATTTGTCATCGAGTTACGGTATGCCTGAAGGCATACCCTGATACGAATCCCCGATGCGAATCCAGAGTTTTTCCGCAGGCTCAGAACCATGCCCTTCCTGTTCTTGGCTTCGCTGTACAGCAAGTCGAGGGCTGTTATCGCTCAATTGACCAGCTTGACGTCGTAGAGTTGACCGACGATATCCACCTGGCCATCATTGTTTTGAGTGTCGCCGGGAGTTACCTGCAGCTGGTTGGTGTCGGTGTTGTAGATTTGAAGGGCGCCATTCTGGATCACGTAAACAATGTCGCGGCTGGTAATTTGCTGGAGGCCGGTCACGTCGCCATTATTTGGCGGGATCACGACGCCACCATTTCTGGTATTTAAGACTGACAAACATCCGCGCACCTCGCCTCCGGAAATGTTGATATTGGTGCAGCTGTGCGAGCCGATGTAGAGTTGGCCGTTCTGGCTTATTTGCATGCGATCGTGATACCCATCCGTGATAACGGCTGAACCCGTGACCGTCATCGAAGCGGTATCGATGACACTGAGTCTGCCGCAGGTGGTGGCGGCCGTTGGCGTCCCCGCGCAAGTATTATTTCCGGGAGGAGTTCCTGCCACGTAAAGCGTGGACTTATTCAGCAAAGCATAGGTTGCGGCGCTGACCGGCGTCGTACTTGACGGTGAAGACGCGCCCACCGTGAGGGTGCTCACCCCGGCCGCCTTACCGCCGCATTGCGCTCCGCAATTCATGACCAAAGCATTAGAGTTGCCGGTAAAAATACCCCATACCGGACGGTCGAAGCCGGTGATGTAGCTCCGCGGATCAGTGTTGGTGCCGATCAATACCGTCGTGATCACGGTCACAGTATCGGAGTTATCGCTAAACACCAAGACATGGTTGCCGTCCGGGCTGCAAATAACGAAGTGCGCACCCGGAACTGGAATGGATGCGGTGGTGGACCCATTCTGCAAGTTCAAGACCTGCACCGCACCTGGGTCTTGTCCAAATACCGGGGCAGTAGGTACGGCGGCGTAGGCGGCAGTAGCGAATGGGCTGACCGCGATGCTCTCGGTTAGGCCAGGCAGAGTAATGGCCGGCACCGGAGTCGTGCCTCCGGCGACAGTTGCGACCGTTTCTTTGGAGTTGTCGACGACAGTGACCGTATTGCCGATCTGGCTGTAAACCAGGGTGGATTGCAGGTTCGGAGCAAGCGCCATCAGGCTGGGCTGAGTGCTGCTGCCACTCAAAGAAACGACGGAAAGGGAAAGCACGTCTTGATTAATGGCGGCGTTCACAATGTTCAGTACCGGTATATTCGGCCCGGTTGTGCCCACCGTAGTCGGGTAAAGCGGATTCGAAATGAAAACGCGAAATGCGAGGCCACTCGGTTTGGTGGAAATAGTGCTGCCGGTGGAAGTGGAAGGGTTGCCGTTTCCGCAAGCAATAATGGTCAGACTGACTGCCGTGAGCGCAAAAATGCCGATTAAGATTCTCTTCAAACCTGGGACTCCGAAGAGCAAGAAGGATAGAGATTTAGATGCAAGAAAGCGGATTATAACAGAGCGACTTCGGAGAATTTAGGACCCATCCAGACGGGCAGGCCGCAAAGATGCAAAAGCGGCCTGCCTCTTGTATTCTGAAAAGGATGTCTAACGACCTACTGGCGCGGCTCAAGAAATCGGCGGTCCTGTGTGACGGCGCGATGGGAACCCTGCTTTATGCCAAGGGAATCTTTATCAATCGCAGCTACGACGAATTGAATGTCTCGCAGCCCGACCTGATTCGTGGCATCCACCACGAGTACCTGCAATCGGGTGCAGACATTATTGAAACCAATACTTTCGGTGGAAACTCGTTCCGTCTGGAACGCCACAGCATGGGGAGCCGCGTGCATGAAATCAACCTGGCAGGTGCACGTCTGGCCCGTGAGGCGGCCAAGAGCTTTGATGTCTGGGTCGCCGGTTCTGTCGGACCGCTCGGAGTACGCATTGAACCGCTGGGCAAAACCTCCTTCGAGGAGGCTCGTACTGCTTTCCGAGAGCAGATTACGGCTCTGATCGAAGGCGGCGTCGACCTGTTGATGCTGGAAACCTTTGGTTATCTGGAAGAACTACATCAAGCCATACTGGCTGCCCGTGACGTGAATTCGAAAATCCCCGTGGTTGCGCACGTCACCATCGACGAGGATGGAAATTGTCTCGACGGCTCAACTCCGGAGACATTTACCCCGAGGCTGGAAGAGTGGGGCGTGGACGTCATCGGATGCAATTGCAGCGTGGGCCCGGTTGCAATGCTCGATGCGGTCGAGCGTATGCGAACGGCAACGTCCCTGCCGTTATCAGCCCAGCCCAACGCCGGCATGCCACGCTCGGTGGAAGGCCGGAACATCTATCTTTGTTCGCCGGAATATATGGCGAGCTATGCGCGGAAGTTCGTAGCTGCGGGTGTACGCATCGTGGGTGGATGCTGCGGCACCACTCCAGACCATATTCGGGTGATGAAGTCCGCGCTGCGAATCGGAGATGCGCGGGCGAAGGTTACGGCGGCGCCGACGGCGACCCAAGCCAGGCCTGCCACAACTTCTATCATAGCTCTCGAGAATCGCTCCCGGTTGGGCGCCAAACTTGCCTCGGGCGAATTCCTGACCATGGTGGAGATTGTTCCGCCCAAGGGAACGGACATTCGCAAGGAAATCGAGGGCGCACGCTTCGTCAAGTCGGTAGGTGTCGACGGAATCAACATCCCGGATAGTCCGCGGGCTTCTGCCCGCATGAGCAACCAGGCGTTGTCATTGCTGATCCAGCAGGAAGTCGGCATCGAAGCCATCCTGCACTACACCTGTCGAGACCGCAACGTGCTGGGCATTCAATCGGACTTGCTGGGCGCGGCGGCTACGGGCATTCGAAATCTGATCTGCATCACGGGCGATCCTCCGAAAATGGGCAGCTATCCCGACGCGACCGCCGTATTCGACGTGGATGCCATTGGACTGGTGAATATTGTTCACAATCTGAATCGCGGCCTCGATATTGGAGGCAACCCGATCGGGACCGGGACGACATTCGTGATTGGCGTAGGCGCGAACCCCGGACTAAGCGACATGGACGAAGAAATCCGGCGCTTCGAGTACAAGGTGCAGGCGGGCGCCGAGTATGCGGTAACCCAACCCGTATTCGATCTTGGCCTGCTGGAAAGTTTCTTGCGCCGGATCGAGCATTGCCGGATTCCGGTCGTTGCCGGGATTTGGCCGCTGGTAAGCGTGCGCAACGCGGAATTCATGAAGAACGAATTGCGAGTCTCGGTTCCGGATTCCATTCTGGAGCGCATGGCCGCAGCCAAAACTCCGGAAGGGGCACGCGAGGAAGGCGTGGCGATAGCGCGCGAGATGCTGGTCGCGGTCCGAGAGATGGCGCAGGGGGCACAGATCAGTGCGCCCATGGGCCGTTACAGCCTGGCGGTAGACGTTTTGGAAGCGTTGGGAACGTCCCGTCCCGCTTCGGTGTGAATGTTTGTTAAATCTTGTTTAAAGTGTGTTCTTCGCTGGACACATTTAGCCCTGGTGTGGATTAGAATAGCTGTAGGAGCAGAAACCCGTTGGCGAAATTTGAAGATTGCCTCCAGCGTCTGGAGAAGATCGTGCAGGAGCTTGAAAAGGGTGAAGTGCCCTTAGAGAAATCTCTAACGCTTTTTGAGGAAGGCATGCAACTCTCAGCCACTTGCCGGAAAGAATTGGAGCAGGCCGAGGGCAAAGTGGAAATCCTGCTCAAGCAGAACGGGAAGCTCCAGGCTGAGTCGTTTGAGCCCTTAACCGAGAGTGTGGCGGGGAAAAGATAAAGGCCGCATCGGTTGCTGCGCCGCTCATCAGTATTAACGCCTGTGACCGCGTTCACTCCCGTGCAACGCCGCCACAGCCAGGCTGCCGTGCCTAGCGGTAGAAGCCGAGGGAAGTAAGAATGCAGCCTCTCAATGTGGTACTCCTCCAGAGCGATTCCAGGGTCGCAGAATCTCTTGTTTCGGCCCTAGCCAGTTCTTCCACATCGGTTCGCCGAGTTAAGTCATTAGGCGAACTGCGCAATAGCATAGCAAAGCATGTTGCGGGTATTGCCATTCTGGATATGGAGGCCGCCTCCATTTCCGATGTCGAACATCTGTCGCGTGATTTTCCCAAAGCCCGAATCGTTTGCACCCACCGTTTGGCGGACGAAGACATGTGGGCAGCCGCGCTGAACGCGGGCGCCGCCGACGTTTGTCCTCCATCCGACACGCGGGGCATTCTGCGGGCTGCACTGGGAGATACCGTCATGAACCACTCCGCAGCTGCATAGAAAGTAACGATAAATAAAAAGGGACGCCTTGTGGGCGTCCTTTTTATTTTGAAACGACGACCTGTCCGGCAAACGCGAAAGCGCGCTTGCTATACTCACCGTCATGCTCAAAGACACCATGGAGGCAGGCCGAGAGCTGACCGACGCTGCACTGGAACGCCTGCTGCCGCCGGCGACTCAGCATCCGGCTTCCATCCATCGCGCCATGCGTCACAGCGTCTTCGCGGGTGGCAAGCGCTTGCGGCCCACTCTGTGCATGGAAGCTGGCCGCATGGTGGATGGTTCCCTTCCCCGTGGAATCGAAGAGTTGGGAGCCGCTTTGGAAATGTTGCATACCTATTCTTTAATCCACGACGATCTTCCAGCGCTGGATAACGATGACTTGCGTCGCGGCCGGCCGACCTGCCACAAAGTTTTTGGCGAGGCCATTGCTATATTGGCAGGCGATGCGCTCCAAACTCAGGCGTACGAAACGCTGGCGCGATTGCATTGTCCCGCGGAAGCTCGCGTGCGCATCATCGAAGAGATCGCTCATGGCACTGGCACCGTGGATGGCATGATTGGCGGTCAGGTGGTCGATCTCGAAGCCGAGCACACAAAACCAGACGTGCAAATGTTGGAATACATTCATCGCTCGAAGACTGCGGCTCTGATTACCTCCAGCGTGGTCAGCGGCGGTCTTTACGCAGGCGCGGATGGGAATACGGTTGAGAAACTGAGGTCGTTCGGAAGATCCGTCGGGTTAGCCTTTCAGATCGTGGATGACGTGCTCGATGTGACGCAGACTTCTGAGCAACTGGGAAAAACTGCAGGCAAGGATATGGCAGCAGAAAAGGCGACTTACCCAGCTTTGTTCGGCATCGACGAATCGTTGAAGAAAGCCGACACGCTGGTGGAAACAGCCTTGGCTTCGCTGGATGGGTTCGGCGAGCGCGCAGAGACTTTGAAGGCGCTGGCCCGTTTTTTGGTGGAAAGGAAGAAGTAGCGCGGGTATCCCTTACTATATGCAAACGACACCTCTCGACATCCTTGCTATTGCTGCACACCGCGATGACGTCGAACAAACTTGCGGGGGCACGTTGTTGAAGATGGCGCAGCACGGACGGCGCACCGGCATTCTCGATCTCACGCGAGGAGAGATGGGAACGCGGGGCACGGCGGAAAGCCGTGCGCAGGAGGCGGCAGAGGCCGCAAAGATACTGCGCGTCTCGTGGAGGGATGCTCTCGATATTCCGGATGGGCGGGTCGAGAACACTTGGGAGAACCGGTTGAAAGTGGCGCGCGTAATCCGGGAGCAGCGGCCTCAAGTCGTGATTCTTCCCTACTGGAAAGGACGCCATCCGGATCACTACACGGCGTCGACGCTGGGATACGAAGCCTGCTTTCTGTCAGGATTGGCCAAGCTGGATGTGGCACGGGCGTCCTCCCCCGCGAAGCAAAACGACGGTGACAAGAATCTTCCACCCCATCGTCCGTTCAAAATCATCTACGCAACCCTCTACTACGATGTTCGACCGACGTTCGTCGTGGACATCACGGAACTCTTTGAGACCCGTTTCCAGGCGCTGATGGCCTACAAGACGCAGTTCAGCGATCAGGAAGCGGGCAAAGACCTTTTCCCAGCTCAAGCCGAGATTCGCGCCCGCATCGAAGCCATGGCACGATTTTACGGCTTGCTGGGAGGCGTGACCTACGCCGAGCCGTTTCTACAGAAGGAAGTGGGCTTGGTAGAAGATCTGACGCTGATTCCAGTGAAGTCGATCTGAACGCCGCCTCAAACGCTAGTTTCGTACTCTGCCTTTGCATTCAGCCCGCAGACTGTCGAAGCGTTTGGCGTTGTCTTCCTCTTTCGCCTGACCAAATTTCCAGCATTTCAAGAATGTGTCGGCGAATGGCGGACTACTTCGCACTGCTTCCTCGACCCGCGGAAAGAAGCGGCTAAAGTGGTGCTGCAGCAAATGCTCAAGCAGGCACGTTGCTACCGCAGTGCGGAGTTCTTCATCGGCGCTGCTACCCCAGCGAAGAATGAATGACCAGACGGCATCGGGTTCCTCTTGAATAAAATCTTCGATCGCTATGATCGCCTGCCACCTGGGATCACATTCTCCTTCAGCGGCAGCGTGGCCCGGCAGGATGCGCTCGGCACGTTCAATCGCATTCCGAACGTCCGTAGCCTTGAGCGGCGCGGTCTCTCGTTTCTCGTCGTCCTGCAGCATGCCCTGATCACGAAACCACTATGGCTGGTCCGATTTCTACTTCTTAACAGCAACCGCAACCCCGTCCCTGATTGGCAAGATCGTCGTAAACAGATCCGGCGAGCTGTAAAGCAGATGGTTGAATTCGAGAATGGCTTTCGTCGTCTTGTCAGGATTCTTCTGGGCGACTCGGCCGCTCCAGAGAACATTGTCCGTAACAAATAACCCACCCTTGCGCAGACGCGGCAGAGCGAGTCGGAGCACGCGCGGATAGTCTTCCTTGTCAACGTCGTTGAAAATGATGTCGAACTCTTGCTTGTGTTCGGAAAGAAGCTCCAGGGCATCGCCGGTCGACACATTGATGCGCGACGCAACCCCGGCCTTCTCGAAATATCCGCGGGCTTCCTCGGCATTCTTTCGATCGCCGTCGGTGTAGAACACCAGCCCGCCAGTGCCCACGGCTCGCGCCCACCAGATGGTCGAGTATCCAATGGCAGAGCCCATCTCGAAAACGGTTTTCGCGCCAATCATGAGCGCCAGTTGGTGCAGAATGCGGCCGACGGCTGGACCAACAATGGGGATGTTTCGTTTAGCAGCTTCCTCTTCCATTTTCGCCAGCACTTCATCGCGCGCCGGAAGCATGGAATAGAGGTAGTCTTCGACCGGCTCGGCGGTAATGCCAGACATCTGCCAATCTGGCTTGGTTCCTTTTGACTTTGCCAATTCGTCTCCTTGCAGGACAGCTGAGGTTTGCTCATCTTGACGGGTGAGACCCGTCCTTCACAAGCTTTACGAAATTGTCTCGCCCGGCTTCATCTCCCGGACTTCCACTTCGGGCGCGAGCTTTTGCAACTCGCTCGGCCTACCCGTCAGCACTGGGAAGGTTCCGAAGTGCATGGGAATGACGGTTTTCGTCTTCAGGAGCTTGCAGGCATAGGCGGCTTCGCGCGGCCCCATAGTGTAGTGATCACCAATCGGAATCATGGCAATATCTGGCGCATAAAGCTCGTGGATGATCCGCATATCGCCGAAGACATTAGTGTCGCCGGCATGATAAATCTTTACTCCGTCGGCGAATTCGACGACGTATCCGCACGCTTCGCCGCCGTAAACAATCTGATCCCCGTCCTGAATGCCACAGGAGTGATCGGCGTGCACCATGGTTACTTTGATGTCGGCGACGGTTTGCGTGCCTCCCTTGTTCATGGCCGAAATCTGCTTCACACCTTTTTTCTCCAGCCATCCGCACAACTCGGGGATGCCGACCACCTGGGGGTTGTGCTTTTTGCCGATTTCGACGGCGTCCCCGATGTGATCGAAATGGCCGTGCGTGCAAAGCAGAACGTCGACTTTCTTGACGATCTTGTCCTTATCCGGGCACATAGGATTTCCCATGACCCAGGGATCGATCAGAATTGTTTTGCCTCCGGGTGTTTCAACCCGAAACGTTGCATGGCCCAGCCAGGTGAGTTTGATGCCTTTGAGGTTCATAATTATTGGGATCGCAGTTGGCACTTAGCAATTGGCATTTGGCCCTTTAGAACCCTGACGAATCCTGCGAAGATCTTCGCCGACTAAATGCTAAGTGCTAAATGCTAACTGCTAGTTTAATATAGTTCGCCGTGACTGAACTCAAGGTTCTAATCTCGCGCGAACAGATCGCGCATCGCGTGGGTGCGATGGGTGCGGAAATCACCCGGGACTTCTCCGGACAAGCGGTAATCCTGGTCGGCGTGCTCAAGGGCGCGACGATTTTCCTCAGTGATTTGGCACGCCAAATCCAACTCGATGCTACCTTTGATTTCATCGGAGTTTCAAGTTATGGCAACCGGCCCAGCCCGGCCCATGAACTGCAGTTCGGATGGGATTCGACCGGCGAAGTGCAGCTAACCAAAGATGTCGACCAATCGATGAAGGATCGAAATGTGATCCTCGTGGAAGACATCCTGGACACTGGTCTTACGCTCAACTATCTGCAAAGAATCATGCTCGGCCATCAACCAAAGAGCCTTCGCATTGCCACATTGCTCGATAAGCCATCGCGGCGAAAACAGCCGATTAAAGCTGATTACGTGGGGTTCAGCATACCTGACGAATTCGTGGTCGGATATGGTCTGGACTATGCCGAGAAGTACCGCAACCTTCCTGACATTTGCGTGGTGCCGAGAGAGAGTTGATCGCAGCCATTTCTGAGCGACGCCGTCATGCAGATGAGGCGTCGCGAGAGCACGAAAACTCCGGCTGTTATCATAGGAAAGTGGAAATGGTCGCTAGCCCTACTGACTTTCAAACCAAGGTCGATCCTCTTCTGTTGGAAGTTGCGGACGTGGTCAACACAACCTTGGACTTGGACACCACGCTCCGTCGCGTGGCCGAACTCGTCCGCAAGGTTATCGATTACGAAATCTTTGGCATTCTTCTGTTGAACGAAAAGACGCAAGAACTATATTTCCGATTTCAGGTGGGATATTCACCAGAAGTTGCCGAGCGCATGCGGATCAAGGTAGGCGAAGGCGTAACTGGGATCGCGGCCCAGCGCCGGGAAGCGATTCTGGTTGACGATGTTGCGAAAGACGCGCGGTACATTTCCGCTGTTCCGAACGTACGTTCGGAGTTGGCGGTTCCGCTGATCATCAAGAATCGGCTCATCGGCGTTATTGATATCGAGTCGCCACAGCCCAACCACTTCACCGAAGAGCACAAGCGGTTGCTCACGCTGATTGCTTCGCGGATGGCGGTCGGAATCGAGAATGCGCGTTTGTACACGCGCACTACGCGACAGGCGCGCACTCTGGTGTTGTTGAATGAAATCGCGCGCGAATTGACGTCCATACTTAACGTTGACGAGTTGCTGAAGCGCATTGCGGAGCTGCTCAGCCGGCTGATCGATTATCAGATGTTCAGCATTCTGTTGCTCGACGAAGCTGGAGAAAAGCTGCAGCACCGTTTCTCACAGCGCTTCCAGGAGAATATCGAAGTCAAACGCGAGGTACCGTTGGGCAGGGGCGTGGTTGGCTATGCCGCTCAACACAAGCAGGCGGTGTTGGTGCCTGATGTGAAGAAGGATCCGCGGTATATTCAGGGAAATCCTGAGACGCGCTCGGAACTGGCGGTGCCCCTGGTCTACAAAGACAAAGTGATCGGAGTGCTTGATCTTGAGCACACGCGGCGCGGCTTTTTCACCGACGATCACAAACGAACTGTGACAACGCTGGCGGCACAAGTGGCCATCGCAATCGAGAATGCGCAGCTCTACGAGCAGATTGCCCGGCAGGAAAAGCGCCTGGAACGCGACCTGGCGATGGCGCGCCAGTTGCAATTCCGGCTGCTGCCGCCGACGCTTCCCAAGCTCGCGAATCTCGACATAGCGGCGAAGTTCGTCCCGGCAAGAGCCATCGGCGGCGATCTCTACGATTTCGTCGGCTATTCTATGTCGCGCACGGCCATCGTGATTGGAGACGTCAGCGGAAAAGGCGCCCCCGCGGCGATTTATGCGGCGTTGGTCAGCGGAATCTTGCGGTCTCATGCACCGATCGAGCCTGGGCCTGCGGAAATGCTCTCTGCCGTGAACTTCTCGCTGGGGGAGCGGCGGATTGATGGCCAGTTTGTGTCATTGATCTACGCCGTCTGGGATGATCGGAATCGAACCTTGCAGGTGGCCAACTCTGGGCTTCCGCGCCCAATTTACTGCCACGATGGCAAAATTGAAATCATCGAAGCTACCGGCTTGCCTCTGGGATTGTTTGATGACGCGGACTACGATGAGTTCACCTTCAAAGCCAAGCCGGGAGACATGTTTGTATTCTTCAGCGATGGCATTCTGGACGCCAGCAACAAAGCGGAAGAACTCTTCGGGCGTGAGCGCGTGGGAGAAATCGTCGCCGCCAACCCTAACGCTTCAGCCGACGAGGTGGTCAGATTGATCTTTCAGGCAGTCGCTGAGCATGCGTCTGGGGTGGAAGCGTTCGACGATCAGACTGTGGTTGCAATTCGGGTCAAGGGTATTCCTGGGAAACGCAAGTGATGCCCACGAAGAACCGGGTGCAAGGCCGTCTTCCGGCTTTTTCCTACCGTACTGAGAAGCACACAGATACCGTTGGTCTACCGGACAGCTGCATCCTTCATTGCGACCAAGTGCCTCTTACGAGTTTGGCAGAGCGCTTCGGCACGCCGCTGTACGTGTACTCCGCGTCGACGATTCGCGAACGCATGCGCGCCTTCGAACGCGCCTTTCGCAAGGTCCCCCATACGGTCTGCTATTCGGTGAAGGCGAATTCGAACCTCAGCATTCTACGGCTGCTCGCCAGGATGGGTTGCGGCTTCGATGTCGTCTCCGGGGGAGAGCTGGAGCGAGTGCAACGCGTCAGCCGAAGCGCTACGAAAAAAGTTGTCTTCTCGGGCGTCGGCAAAACCGCGGATGAGATGCGAGCGGCGCTTGATGCCGGAGTTCTACTTTTCAACGTCGAGAGCCAATCGGAATTGTGGACGCTCGCGGAATGTGCCGCTCAAGCGAAGAAAAAAGCCAGAGTTGCTTTGCGGGTAAATCCTGACGTTCCGGCCGAAACGCATCCGTATATTTCCACTGGCCTGCATCAGCACAAATTCGGCATACCCATTGAGGAAGCTCGCTCGCTTTACGCCGAAGCGTCTGAAGTGAAGTCTTTGCAAATTGCGGGCGTGAGCGTACACATTGGCTCCCAGATCACCGACGTGAAGCCGTTCGCAGCAACCATGGAGCGAGTAGCGGAACTGACGCAGGCATTGCGGGCAGACGGTCACGCGATTCAATACATTGATGCGGGCGGAGGTCTTGGCATCGCGTATGAGAATCACGACGTGCCCAGCTTTGCCGAACAAGTTCTGGCCTACGCAGATGCGTTGCTGACACCGCTGAAACAGTTGGACGTGCATCTCCTGCTTGAACCAGGTCGCTCGATCGTGGGCCCAGCCGGGGCGTTGATCACGCGCTTGCTATACAAGAAAACCAATGGCAACAAGAAGTTTCTGGTGGTCGATGCGGCGATGAATGATCTGTTGCGCCCTTCGCTATATCGCGCCCATCACGAGATCGTTCCGGTTCGAGCTTCAAATGCATCACCGGAAGAAGAACCGCACGAGACAGTTGATGTCGTGGGACCCATCTGCGAGACAGGAGACTTCTTTGCCCGCGACCGCGAATTACCCATCGCTCAAGAAGGTGATTTGCTGGCTCTGCTCGATACTGGCGCTTACGGAATGGTGCTGGCTTCGAACTACAACACGCGGCCGAGAGCGGCCGAGGTGCTGGTGGATGGAAAATCTGTAAAAGTGATTCGGAAACGCGAGAATATTGCGGATTTAGTACGCGGCGAACGCTAATTCTATTTCTCACCCCAGACAACTTTTCCGCCGACGACCGTCTTCAGCACCTTCACATCGCGAATCTTTGCTGGATCGATCGAGAAGATGTCTTCACTCAACACGACCATATCCGCCAATTTGCCGGGCGTGATTGAGCCTTTTACGTTCTCCTGAAATTCGGCGTATGCCGACCCCATGGTGTAAGCCTCGATGGCTTCCGCCACAGTGAGCTTCTGGTCGGGAAACCAGCCGTTGGGGTTCTTTCCATCCAAAGTTGCGCGTGTAACGGCGGCATAAACCGTCCATATCGGATTCAGCGGCGCGACATCCCAATCGGTGCCGAAAGCCAGATGCACCCCATGGTTTAGAAATGTGCGGAACGCGTAGGTCCGACTGGCGCGGTCGTGGCCGATGTAGCCTTCAGCCCAGCGTCCGTCGTCGATGGCGTGGTACGGTTGCACCGACGCGATCACGTTCAATTGAGCAAAGCGATCGAAATCCTTCGCCGCCATATGCTGAGCGTGCTCGATGCGTAGGCGGCGGTCCATCTCGCCGTGAGCTTTGACGATGTCTGCATACAGATCGAGGATGATGGAAATGGCCTGATCACCGATTGCATGGGTACAAATTTGCAGGCCGGCGGCATCGGCTTTCATCATGCGATCGCGCATCAGGGATAATGGTTGCATCTCTTCGCCGAGCAATCCGCGATTGCCTGGTTCATCGCTGAACGGCTCGAAGAAATATGCGGTGCGCGACCCGAGCGACCCGTCGGCAAAAGCCTTGACTGCGCCGATACGAAGGAACGGCCCACCAAAGGCGTGCCGGATGCTGATTTTCACCTGATCGTCCACTTGATCGATCAGAGGGGCGGCGTAGATCCGCGTAGTCAGTTCCCCGTTTTGCAACAACTCCGCATAAGCGGCGATGTCGGCGTAATCGGGATCCATGTTCTGTACGCTGGTGACCCCGAGCGAAGCAGCGTACTCCAGCGCCCGCCGCACTGCGCGCAGACGCTGCTCATGCGAGAGCGGTGGGATTACCTTGAACACGATGTCCGTAGCCGCGTCCTTCAAATCGCCGGTGGGATTGCCCTGCGCATCACGAATGATTACGCCGCCCGGCGGATCGGGAGTTTGCGATGTGATGCCTGCCAAACGCAATGCCGTGGAGTTCGCCAGCGCAGAGTGGCCGTCATATCGGCTGACGAATACCGGATTGTCAGGAGTGACAGGATCGATCAGCTCTTTGGTTGGCAGGCTGAGAGGACTCCACTTCGTCTCATCCCAATCGCCGCCTTGAATCCATTCTCCTTTCGGAGTCTTCTTCGCTTGGGCGGCAATGCGGCGAACGAATTCCTGCTTGCTGGTGGCGTCATTCAGTTGCACAGATTCCAGTTGCAAGCCACCGCTGACGAAATGCACGTGAGCATCGTTGAATCCGGGAAGAAGTAACTTGCCGCCGGCGTCAATCACTTTGGTGTCGTGGCCACGCCAAACATCGACATCAGCATTCGACCCCACAGCGACAATGCGATCGCCAAGAACAGCAACGGCCTGCGCGGTGGGGTGGGTTTTGTCCACGGTCCACACTTTGGCGTTGGTGATGATGAGATCGGCGGCGGGTTTGGACTGGGCCACCAGCTTGCTTCCCACAATACAAATCAAGATCAGGGTCGCGAACTTCCCGGATACCCGAAACGAAACCATGTTCAGCTCTGTCCCCATTTCAGCTTGGCTCGAAGAACATCGAAAAATGTGCCCTTGATGCGCAGCAACTTAACCTGACGCTCCGACTTGCGGCAAGCGACGCGGTCCCCATCGAACATTGGCATGCCGACCTGACCGTCGATGCTCAAGTAAGCTTCGTCCTGGCCAGTGTTGACCACGATGTCGATCTTGCACGTGTCGGGAACAAGCAGCGGCCGATGTGTCAGCGAGTGGGCCGCCACCGGCGTCACCACAAACGCGTTCACTGAGGGCATCAGGATTGGCCCGCCTGCCGCCAGCGAGTAGGCAGTCGAACCGGTAGGAGTGGAGACGATGAGGCTGTCCGCTTTGTAGACGGAGACAAACGCCGCATCAATGTAGACGGCGCAGTGGTTGAGCCGTGAAATGGTTCCCTTACCCACCACGATATCGTTGACCGCGTCATAGCTGGCGACCAGCAAATCTTTGCGGAACACCTCACAATGCACCATGGAGCGCGTTTCCACGTTGCAGCTTCCTTCTTCGAGCGCCTGCAAAGTTGGATAGAGTTCCTCCAGTGGCACTTCGGTGAGGAATCCCAGAGAACCCAGATTCACGCCCAGCACAGGAATGCCGGCCTTGGCCATGGAACGAGCTGCGGAAAGCAACGTCCCATCGCCACCGAGCACCACGGCGAAGCTCAAAGGCCGAGAGGCCATTTCGTCGCGGCCAAGCACTTCAACGTCGACCGCGTACGGCGCCGTCTCCGCGTCCACGACAATCTGATACTGACTTTTACGAAACCATTCGAGGAGCCCGGGCACAATGTTTGCCAGTTCCGGCTTGCCCGGTTTGGAGACGATGGCTGCAGCCTTGCCTTTTGCGGATGGAAGCTTCCCAATATCCATGTGAAGATTGAATTGTACAGAAGTTGTCGAAAAAGATTCAGCTTCGGTCCACGGCGGTCAGATCAGAAAACCGAATAGAGCAGGAACTCCCGATTCCCTTCCGCGCCTAGAATGGGGGATTCGATCACATCGGTTTGCGTGGCATTTTGCGCCAAGAGCGCGAGACGCACCTTCTCGATAGCACCTTGCTGCGCAGCGTCGTCACGCACGATGCCTCCCTTCCCCACTTGTCCACGGCCCACTTCGAATTGCGGCTTCACCAGCACTACCATTTGACGGCCGCGACGTTCTTCTGGTGACTCGGGGAAACCGGCAGCGACGACTGCCGGGATAACGAGAGTCGCGGAGATGAAAGAAACATCCATCGCGATAAAGTCGGCGACTTCGCCGAGTTGATCCCGGGTCAGATAGCGGGCGTTGGTTTTTTCAAACAGGCGCACGCGCTCGTCCTGGCGCAGGCGGAAATCGATTTGGCCGTGGCCAGTGTCGACCGCAATCACACGCGCTGCCCCGTGCTGCAGCAAACAATCGGTAAAACCTCCCGTAGATGCTCCTATGTCGAGACAGACTTTGCCGGTAACCTCGATCTGCCAATGCGCAAGCGCTTTCTCAAGCTTGAGACCACCGCGGCCAACATACTTTAAGTCTGCTCCGAGAAGGCGAATCTCGGCGTCCGCGTCGATTGCGGTCCCGGCTTTTTCCGTTTTTTGTCCGCCGACCAAGACCTTGCCTGCCAGAATCAGAGCCTGCGCCCGCTCGCGCGAACTGGCGAGTCCACGTTCCAGCAAGAGCTTGTCGAGTCTGACTTTCACAACGTCTCCGTCGAGTTTGCAGTCTTGAGCTTTCAACTTACCACCAAAGTGCCAGCAACTAACTCAGTGCAAGGTGTAGAAGCATCTCTGGTTGAGGTAGTTACAAGGTTACTTCCGTGCTTTTCCACAGTGTTTTCCACCGAGGTGTTGAAAAGTGTTCCGCGCAGCCGTTTTATCGAGCGTTTCGACGCTAGAGAGGCCTTCCTAGCGTATGGCCCTGTCGTGCCATGGCAATCCACCCCCGTGCCATTGTGCGCAATGGCGAAAGGCATCATCTTAGTAGTGCACGCTACCAAAAGAAATGTTAGGGCAAACGAAAACACGACAGGCTGGAACGGCTTACGAAAACGATCGCAGCCGGATGTTCATGGCGCTCGTTGTCTTGCTGGTTGCCCTTGCCGTACTGGTGGTGAAAGACCGCGATTTTTGGTTTGGCAATTCTGATACGACCACCGCAGAAGACAACACTTCCGAGTGGAATCCGAATGCCGTAGTGCAACCAGCGACCCCGACCATACCGGCGACGAAACCGGCCGTTGCCGCCAAGAGTTCCGCCGAGCCGGTAGCAAAACATTCAGTCATCGCAAGCAACCGGACCGTTAGTCAGCCAATCGTCACTCGGCCGGCTGTGATTCCGCCGCTCGAAGTCGAAGTGATCGCCGGCGACGCGCGCAACAGCATCCACCTGGGCAACAGCCCTGTGAAAATTGGGGCGCCCGACTCCAAATCGGAAGCAACGTCAACAGTGGCAGTGCAGGGACCCACAGTTGCCGCCGAGCGAGTGCGAATGTCCTTGGCTAAGGCTACGGTTCCGTCGCCCGAATCGCCATATCCTCTGCTGGGCCGGCAAATGAAAGTTCAGGGTGCCGTGCTGCTCAAAGCGTTGATCGGCGCCGACGGTTTTATTCGTGATTTGCGTGTGCTCAGCGGTCCTGCGATCTTAGCCTCGGCAGCCCGCGAAGCCGCCCGTCAATGGCAATTCAAGCCCTACCTGCAGAACGGACAGCCGGTCGAAACGCAAGCCAACATCACCGTGAACTTCACGATTAAGGTGCTGGACAATGGCGTTCGAGACACGGACACCGTCGTTGCTCTTTCGCGCGGCGGAGAATAGTTCAGCTCACCGTTTCGCCTGATGCTTCACGCTTCGCACCAAATCCACAAAACCCTCGTACTAGTCACAACGAGCCTCCGCGTCTTTGGTCCCGCCATCTAACTTCGTGATCCCATAGAAAGCACCAACACCCCTCTGTATAATTTCCGACGTTTATGGACTGGGCTCCTGCATCCGCCGCCCGCTGGCTGTTGGACTCGGAGCATAGCGCGTCCGACCGCCTGATTCCACGCTGGATCTTTTTGCGCTGGCTCGGCTTCATCTACTTCTCCGCATTTTTCTCGTTGATTTTTCAGATCCGCGGACTGATCGGTCCTGAAGGCATCCTCCCGGCAGGCGATTATCTGCAGGCGGTAGCGCATTCGCTCGGCCACGCGCGCTTCTGGTATGCACCCACTCTTCTTTGGTTTTCGAGCGGATCGCACATGCTCGTGGCGATCTGCTGCGTCGGGATGGCAGCGGCAGTACTGCTCGCTTTTAATCTCTGGCCACGCGGAGCGCTCGCCGCTTGCTTCGTATGTTTTGTTTCATTCGTAAGTGCAGCCGGAGATTTTTCTGGCTACCAATCCGACGGCATGCTGCTGGAGGCTGGATTCATTGCACTTTTCTTTGCGCCTCCCGGATTTCGGCCTCGCCTGGGCGTGGCACACCCACCTTCTCGCGCCAGCCTATTTCTCCTGCAGTGGGAGTGGTTTCGTATCTACTTCGAGTCCGGCGTCGTAAAGATCGCGAGTGGCGAGCCGCAATGGCGCAATATGACGGCCATGGATGAGTATTATCAGAATGGACCCTTGCCCACTTGGATCGGCTGGTATCTGCAGCATCTGCCTCACTGGTTTCACGCCTCGACTGCATATGCCACGCTTGCACTCGAACTCGGTCTAGTCTGGATGCTATTTCTACCGCGGCGCTGGCGAATCCTTTGCTTCTTCATCGTGACGCCTTGGCAAATCGGCATCATCCTCACAGCCAATTACACGTTTCTGAACTATTTGGTACTCGCCCTGGGATTCTTGCTATTGGATGACCGCCTGCTGCTGTCGCTGGTGCCGCGACGATGGAAACCATACTTGGGCAGTCAACTGAAAGCAGATCGTGTCATTGAAGTACGGGCAACCGACCCCGGAGCCGCGGAGCTTGGTTCTTCCTCTAAAACGCGGAATCTTTCTACACATCCGCAACTTACTGCGATCAAGTTTTCCCTGATCGGACTAATGCTGGGCTGGATCTTCTATTCGACCACGGCTCAAATGATCTGGATCCTTTGGCCTTCGCTCAAACTGCCGACGACGCCGGTCGAAGCGCTTGACCCATTTCGAATTGCCAATCGATACGGCCTTTTCGCCGTCATGACCCGCGGCCGCTATGAGATCGAATTTCAAGGCTCAGAAGACGGACAGACCTGGGAGGCCTATCCGTTCCGCTACAAACCACAGGACCCGAGCAAACCGCCGGGCATTTACGCGCCTTATCAGCCGCGTTTCGACTGGAACTTGTGGTTCGCCTCTCTCGGCTCGTGGCGCCAGTATCCAATCGTACTCAGTACCGAGATACAGTTACTCTCGAACGACTCCGATGTGCTGGCCCTTTTTGCGGGAAATCCCTTCCTGCACGAACCGCCGCGCCAGGTACGCGCAGTCCTCTGGCAGTACTGGTTCACCACGGCGGAGGAGAAACGTAAGACTGGGCTGTGGTGGCGCCGTCAGTTTTTAGGGCTCTACGCCCCGGCGATCACGCGCGACACCGACGGAAGAATCCGCGCGGTCGAGTGGCCCACGAGTGCTCGGCAATGAAAGCCAGCGTTCCCCTGACGCAATGGACATCGAACGTCTTTCTCTGGACAGACGCCGTCTTGTCGTAAGATGCCAAGCGTGAGTGATTGCCTTCATGCCCGACGTAAAAGGTCGACCCGCGCGGGACTACTTTCGTCGTTTGTGTACCAGGTGATCGCCCTTCTTTTTCTGCGGCACTGGCGAAGTGCTGCTCCCTGGCGGGATTTGGATTTATTTTCCGGCGGTTTTTTCGCGCTCAATGCACTTCTGCTTTTGTATCGGCTTCGGTTCAGCCTCGGGATCTTGGACTCGCGAGAAACTCTGCGCGAAGCATCTGGATTAAACTATGATCCCGTCACAATCAGGTTGGGAACAATGCTCGCAATCGCGGATCTGTCAGTGTTTCTCGACTATGCCCATTGGCACTTGATGCCCGCACTCCGGCAGCCCGCACTGCAGATCGCCGGTTTGGTGCTGTACGCGTGTGCGGTCTCTGGGCTGATGTGGACCGATAATTATCTGGTTCGCCATTTTCAGGGTGATCTGAACAATCGGCCGCTAATGACTGCTGGCCCGTTCGGTATCGTGCGGCATCCACGCTATGCCAGTCTTCTTTTGGCCAAGCTGGGATTTACTCTCCTGTTCGTCAGCGTTCTGGCATGGATCTCGTTGGTCGCTTCGATTCTCATGGTTCGGCGGCGAATTCGGCTAGAAGAAACGCACCTGCGTGAAGTCTTCGGTCCCGGCTATGGCAGCTACTCGGAGCGCACAGCCCGGTTGCTTCCGGGGATCTACTGATAGACAACTTTTTACTTTGACTCCTGCAAGCGTTATGATGCTGACCTCTGGCCTCTCTACCCCCCTCGAGAGACATTTCGCTCTCATATGGTGACCAGCCCTTCGTGGTCTGCGAATAATCCGCTCGCGACGTATCTGCCTCAGATTCAGTTGCGTTCCATAGCCGCTCGGACCGGGCTTCAGACGGAACCATGGGAAAAGCAATGCGCGGGTAGCATCCTGCTGGTTGACATTACAGGTTTCACCGAGGTCGCGGAACAGTTCGCGGCGCAGGGCGCGGCCGCGGTGGAGACACTCTCCAAGGTACTCAATGCCTACTTCGGGCGAATGGCAGAGGTCCTGACTGAGCATGGCGGCGACATTCTGACGTTTGCCGGAGATGCGGCCCTGGTCTTGTGGCCAGCAGAAAACGATGAGGAATTCGCGCGGTGCGCTTGCCGGGCAGCACAAGCGGCACGGGCCGTGCAAGCGGAACTGCTGGACTACGCGCTGCCGCAGGGCATTACTTTGCGGCAGCGGGCCGCTGTCGGCGTCGGGCCGTTATCGATCATGGAAGTGGGCGGGACCGATGGCAACTGGCAATTCCTGGTCACTGGCGACGCGATCACGCAGGCTGGAGAAAGCAACCACCATGCCAACTCGGGCGATGTCGTGTTGTCACCAGCCGCATGGACGCTTGTGCAATCGCGCTGCTCCGGAGATGCTCTGCCGTCCGGCCATGTCAAGCTGCGCGACGTGAAGCAACCTGTGCCGGTCGTCCCTCTCGCTTCCTCGCCAAATCAGCTTTCTGTTTCTACGCTGCAGTCCTATGTCCTGCCTGTTGTGGTTAACCGATTGCGCGCGGGGCAGGGTGCATGGCTCGCCGAGTTTCGCAATGTGACCGTTCTGTTCATTCATCTCACCAACCTGGACGATGGGAAGCCTAATTTCTGCTCGAGTCTGCACGCTGCCGTGGGCAAAATGCAGGAAGTTCTATCGCGACACGAGGGCTGCGTGTACCAGTTTCTGATGGATGACAAAGGCGTCGCCCTGATCGGCGCCTTCGGTCTGGCACCGCCGTCTCACGAAGACGATCCCTCCCGCGCGGTGCGTTCCGCGCTTGCCATACAAGGTGAATTGCAGCGCACCGGCATGCGCGTTTCGATCGGAATCAGCACGGGACGCGCATTTTGCGGGGTCGTCGGCAGTGAAACTCGGCGACAGTATACGGCGGTCGGAACCGTGATGAACATGGCGGCACGCCTGATGCAAGCCGCTGCAGGCCGCGTGCTCTGTGACCAGGCCACGTTCCGAGCCTCGCAAGCGCATCCTGGTTTGAGCTTCGAGTCGCTTGGGGACATCAAGGTCAAAGGAAGATCGGAACCACTCGCCGTCTACGTTCCGATGAAAACCGAGGCTCGGGAAGAGAGTGGCGTAGTTGGCCGGGAAGCCGAGCGTGCCGTGCTCACGCGCGCGCTGGAATCCCTGGTGCAAGAGAGGCGGGGCGGTGTCATTGTTCTCGAAGGCGAACCAGGAATCGGAAAGTCGCGCTTGGTCGAGTATCTGCTGGAAAAAGCTCGGAAGTTGAACGTAGCCTGCTTGCAAGGTGCAGGCGATGCAGTGGAGAGTTCATCCGCTTATCACGCCTGGCAAACCGTGTTTCGAACTCTGTTCCGTATCGATCCGCTGGCGAATGCGGAGACGCAGGCGCTGCGCATCACAACTGCTCTGCAGCCACAGTCGGACCTTCTCCAATTGGCGCCGCTGTTAAGTGCAGTCCTGCCGCTCAGTTTTCCGGACAATGAAGTGACCGCGCAAATGACCGGCAAGGTCCGGGCCGAGAATACGCAAAAGTTGCTGGTTCAATTGCTGACCAGATCGGCTTCTTCCGCGCCCCATTTGCTAGTTCTCGAAGATGCTCACTGGCTGGATCCTTCGTCTCTCGCACTGACGGCGCTTGTGACGCAACAGACGCAGTCGTTGCTCGTGGTCATTACCGCGCGACCCTTTCCCGATCCTGTGCCAACGGAGGTCGAACAAATAAGAACAGCGGCTGGGTCGCGATATTTGAGATTGGATTCACTCGCGCTCGATCACGCGCTGGAGATTGCACGGCAGCGCCTGGGAGTGAAATCGCTGCCCCAGTCGGTAAAGGATCTTCTCGAAAACCGTGCGGGAGGTCAACCTTTCTTCATTCAGGAATTAGCCTACGCCTTGCGGGACGCAGGCCTGATCCAGATCACGCAAGGCGAGTGCCGGGTTTCCCAAGGCTTGGGAGATTCCGCCGAAGGCCTGGAGCGAGCTTTCGGAGCGCTCAACATCCCGAACACAATCCAGGGAGTCATTACCAGCCGCGTCGATCGGTTGCCTTCACCGCAACAACTCACGCTCAAAGTCGCGAGCGTGATCGGCAGAAGCTTTGCCCTCTTTGTGCTGCAGAATATCTATCCCGTGGCGGGGCAGAGCCCGGATATTCCGTCACACTTGGAGCATCTGGAAAAAGTCGATCTCACGCGCCGCGTTCCATCTTCCGATCCGACCGAAGAATTCAAGCACGCACTTATTCAAGAAGTCGTGTACATTTCGGTATCCTTCGCCAATCGGCGGGAACTGCACCAGGCCATTGCCGAGTGGTACGAAAAGCAACATCAGCAGGACCTGACTCCGTATTACCCGCTTCTGGCCTATCACTGGCGTCACGCCGAAATGATTCCCAAGGCGATGGACTACTCCATCAAAAGCGGAGCGCAGGCGCTGGAAAACTTTGCGAACCAGGAAGCGATCCGGTTTTTGCGTGACGCGATCGAGTTGTCTGAGCAGGGCAAATTAGCCGGTGGCGAAACAGATTTGCAACTTGCGCTATGCCGGCTTTGGCTGGGGAGAGCACAGGTGAACCTCTCCAACTACGGCGATGCGCGGGCTAATCTGGAGCGTGGTCTCGCAGCCCTTCGGCAGCCGGCTCCTCGGTCCATGTTGAATGCTAGCCGCGTCCTGTTGGGCGAAACCTTGCGGCAGTTTGTGTATCGCCTCTGGCCGTCGCGCTTTCTAGGCAAGAACGCAGGTGAGCGGAAGATGCTGTTGGAAGCAGCGCGAGCCTATCAGGGGCTGATGGAGATTTATTACGTTGAGAATGCCCCGGTGCCCACGCTGGTCGCTTCGATGAAGTCATTGAATCTAGCTGAGTCGGCCGGACCGTCGCCGGAGCTGGCACGGGGATACGCTTCGCTGGGGGCAATTCTGGGCTTTATTCCCTGGCACAGCGCCGCCGCTGCGTACTGCCAGCGTGCGCTGAAAACTGCCGAGGCGGTCAATGATTTGTCGGCCGTTAGCTGGGTTCTGCTGTGCAAGGGCATCTACGAGTCTGGATTGGGGAAGTGGGACGAAGCCGGCGGCGACTTTCAGAGGATGGCGCGAATCAGCTCTCAGCTCGGAGATACCAGGAGCCTGAGCGACGCCAATCAGTGCCAGATTATGCTGCATTATTTTCGCGGGAACTTCGCCGCTGCCGTGGAGGAGGCGAAAGAACTTTACGCCTTCATGCTGAACCGCAACGACCCGCGATTGCAGGCTGAGGCTTTGCGTTGGAAAGCGTACAGCCTCCTGGCATTGGGAAAGACGGATACGCTGCCCACGTGCCTGGCAGAACTGGCCAAGTTGCGATCGGCTGAGAAGAGTGGAGGCCTCCTGAATCTGGGAGATGTTTTCGCCTTGCGCGCGAGCTTGCACCTGCGCATCCGGGAATATTCTCAAGCGCTGGAGTCGATCGAGGAAGCTGCTGCTCGACTGGCAAAGATTTCCAACACTTCGCATGAACTGATCCTGGAACGTGACACCGTGGCGGGCGTCTATCTAAGTCTTTGGGCACGGATTCAGTCCAAGGAATGGAACTCGCCGGAACCAAAAGCGTTGGCGCAGTGCCGGGCCGGGGCAAAAAAAGCGTGCAGCGCGCTGCGCAGCTTCACTCGCGTTTTTCCGATTGGCCAGCCCATGACCTGGTTACGGTTGGGGCAATACCGGCATCTCGCCGGCGACAACACAAAAGCTCAAGCCGCCTGGGCACGAGGCGTGACCGCCGCCCGCGAACTTAAAATGCCGTACCCGGAAGGATTGATCGAATTCGAGATTGGATGCAGCATCGCTGCGGGTAGCACGAGTCGGCGCGAGCATTTACAACATGCGTGCGAAATATTTCGCGAGCTGGGCGCGGCCTACGATCTTGGGCTCGCCGAGACCGCTCTGCGCCAGCGTGGCGCTTGACGGCATATAGCTTGGGTGTTAGCATCCGTTTCCGCTCCTCTGCCGTGTTCATGGAACGGGCCTTGATGGCGCGCCACAACGAAAGCCCGGTAGATCAGTCTTCGCTTCTTCACGACGACCAACTTCAAAAATTGGTAAGCGATGCGTGCGCTCGAATCCAAAACGAATTAACCCGCCGCGCTCCCTTCCTGGGTAAACAAGTCAGCGGCTGGACGGCACAACTGTCTCCCACCGGAAACGCGTCCGACTATTTTCTGCAGCCGCGCATGTTTCCTTTGCTGCGTTTGCCTGTGTGGGCGGCAAGAAGCTTTACTGCCGAGTCCGACGGAGAATTTCTGGCCGATGTGATTTATTCGACGGTCAATGGTTATTACTACATCCGGCTACTCGACAACCTCATGGATGATCATGGCACGATCGAGCTGAAAATCTTGCCGGCAACAGCTTTTTTCCATACTGAATTTCAAGCGACGTATCAGAAATATTTCGAAGCCGCGCACCCTTTCTGGGAGGTGTTCCGCTCGGCCTGGTTTTCCGCCAGCGACGCGGTCGCGCACGAATTCAATCTGGATCGCATCCGCCAAGCGGAATTCGAGCGGATCACGGTGTCCAAACTCGCAGGAGCCAGAATTCCGTTAGCGGCTGTGGGCTTCCGGTACACGACTGGTCAGACCATGCAACGCTGGGAGAACTTTGCGCTGTCGCTGGCGCGATGGTCGCAAATGGAGGACGATTTATTCGACTGGCATCACGATCTGCGCCATGGGAAAACGTCCTATTTCCTTTCCGAGGCCAACCGGCGCAAAGGTTTTGACACAGTCGATGCCTGGGTAATCCGCGAGGGATTTCAGCAGGGAGTGGAAACTTTACAGCGGGAGCTCTCCGCTTTGCGCGATCTGGCTCGACGGTTGAATAGTCCCGACGTCGCCAGTTATCTCGACTTGCGGGAAAGCATGTTAGAAGGCCAGAAGACTCGAATCAGCAAAGCGTTTCAGGTTCTGGAGGCTGTGGCTAGCGCCACAGAGGAGCCCACGGCTCCTGACTCACAGCTTGCAGCAAAACAATAAAAAGGAGGGAACATGACTGTACAGGAACTTTTCGAAAAGGCTCTGCACAACTCGAAGTTCTGGAAGGAACTCAGCAAGGATCCGGCCAAGGCTTTACAAGCTGCAGGAGTAAAAGCCACTGCGGATCAAGTAGCGTCTTTGAAGCAACTGAATTATGAAGCGCTCGACGAAGTGGCGACAGCATTTGGCGGCGGTGGAACGGGCAACATTACTTAACTGGGTACTGCCGAAGCCACTTTTGAAGATCGATCGGTGAATCGGACGGTTAGCGGGGTCGGAGTGCGCTTTCGCTACAATTTGCTTGTCCGCCCGCATCGCCACAAAGAAAACGATGATTTTCCATTTCTTCAACTTACTCTTCGACTCGCACGGTTTTGAAATGGTGGCAGCGATTATTGGTTCGCTGCTCTGGGTATTGGCCTACATTCTGATGGCCCTCAAAGGCTATAAGGATCAAACATACGGATTGCCCCTGGTAGCCATCACCCTGAATTTCTCCTGGGAGTTCATCTATGTTTTTTTCTACCCGCCTGACAACCAGATCGTAATGATGTTGCGGATCGCCTGGCTGGTGTTTGACGTTTTCAACGTGTGGCTGCTGTTCCGCTTCGGCAAAGCGGTGCAGAGCGTCCCTGAGATTCGCCAGCACTTCTATGCGGTTGTGTTGTGCACGTTCGCGCTTGCGTATACGGGCGAGATGGCGCTGCACCATCGCCTGGCTGATAGCGGTGGGGACGAGTCCGCTTACTCGATTAACTTCATCATGAGCGTTCTCTTCGTGTTCATGTATTTCAATCGTCGCGATCTGCGAGGACTCTCCTACGGAGCCGCCTGGGCAAAAATGGTGGGCACAGGCATCATGGCGCTGGCCACGTATCTTGCCTTCCTGCATCAGGGAGGCACTCATTATTTGTTGGACTATTTATTCGCCTGCATCTTTATATTCGACGTGATCTACGTCTACCTCCTGCACAAGGCAGGAGCGGTGCCGTGTCTCAAAGCAACAGCGCCCGCAAGCGCCTAGGTTGACAGGCCGATATCTTTGCAGAGTTCGATAAAGCGCGGTTCCGCGCGCATGTCATCAAAGGCAGGCCGGACCTTCAGCCAAACTAAATCGACGGCACGCGCCTGGCGGGCCTGGTCGAGGTAGTCGAGAGCCTCTTGTTTCTCCCCCAATCCCAAGACTACTTGCGCCAGGAGCACGGGAGACACGTAGGTCGAAAGGCTGTGCTGGCGCAGATCCTCTAGAATCTTGCTCGCCTCGTCCGGCTGACCAGCCTGCGAGTAAGCCCATCCCAGAAGCGCAACCGATTCCGGGCTGCGCGCGTTCAGTTCGGCCGAGATCTGTGATTCTCTGACTGCCTCGCCGAACATCCCTTTTAGAGAATAGGCTTGCCCGAGGAAAAAGTGGGCCATGCCAAAGTTCTTGTCCATGGCAACGACTTTGGCAAATTCCTTGATCGCTTCGTCGGGCCGTCGCTCCAGCAGAAGCGCAAGCCCCCAGGTGGTTCCAATGACTAGCGAAAGCGGTTCTAATTCACGTGCCAGATGAAGTTCCCGGCGAGACTCTTCAAAGCGCGCCTGTGGCAACAGGCAACTCGTCGCATACCAATGATGAGCCGTGGCATATCTTGGGCTGCATCCAAGCGCGTGCTGAAACTGGCGTTCAGCGCTCTCCCAGTTCCAGTCATAAACAGCCTCCGCGCATCCGAGCGAGGTATATGCTTCCGCAAGCTTTGGATCGATCGCCAAAGCTTTGCGCGCATATTCTTTAGCCAATGGGATCATCGCCTCTGGAGCTTCGGCGCCGTAAATTGCGAGTACCATGTGCGAGTCCGCAATACCTGCAAGCGCAGGAGCGAAACTGCTATCGAGGGCGATGGCATTACCGAAGCATTCAATGGCCTTTCTGAGATCCTGCGCGGTCCTCTTATTCCAGAAGAAACGCCCTTGCAGATAAAGATTGTAGGCCTCAGGATTGACCGTGCGGCGCGCGGATGTCGCCGCGGGCTTGCCCTTCAAAGCGGGTTCCAAACTCGCGATAACCGCTTGTGCGATCTCATCCTGCAGGGCAAACACGTCGCTCAACTCCCTGTCGTATTTTCCCGACCATAGCTGGAACCCGTCGGCTACGTCGACCAGCTGACCGGTGATGCGGATGCGGTTGCCGGATCGCTGCACGCTACCTTCAAGAATCGAACTGACGGCCAATTCTCTGCCGATTTCCCTTATGTCGAGCGCGTTTTCCCGGAAGCGAAACGAGGAACTGCGGGCAGCAACTCGCAGATCACTTATGTTGCTCAACAGATTGATAAGCTCTTCGGTCAAGCCATCGCTGAAATACTCGTTGTCCGGATCCCGGGTCAGATTGCGGAAGGGCAGCACAGCGATGGAGGACCTGGCTGGGGACGCCGCGACCACTGGAGTAAAACTAACCTGGCTGAATCCAGGCTCACTGCTTAATTTAAGGAGATCGGTGCGAACTTCCTGCGCATTGCGGTATCGTTCGCTCTCGTTCTTGTTCAGCATTTTCCGCAAGATCGTGAGCCACGGTTCAGGAACTGGAGGCAGCGAGCCGTCGCTGGCGGGGAACACATCGGAAAGAATCGAACTCGCCGTCTCGACCGCAGTTCTTTTCACGAACGGATGAATTCCCGTCAACATCTCACACAGAACGATCCCAAATGAAAAGACATCGGATGCAGTGCCGAGCGGAATACCGCGAAGCTGCTCGGGTGACATGTACGTCAAGGTGCCTACCACAGCCCCGGCTCGGGTAAGGCCGTCTTGCGCCACAGTGACGGCGTCGGCGGGATATGACAAGCCAGACTCCGCGGGCTTGGCCAGCCCGAAATCCAGCAGCTTGATCTGGCCTTCCTCGGTGATGAAAATGTTCGACGGCTTCAGATCACGGTGCACGATGCCGCGGCTGTGAGCTGCTGCCAGCGCATCTGCGATTTGCAGCGCGAACTGGTAAACCTGCTTTGCCTCAATGGGCCCATGAGCAATCGTCCGCTGCAGATCTCGTCCTCGGAGCAGTTCAGTGACAATGAAGTATTGACCCTGCGATTCCCCGATCTCATGCACGGTACAGATATGAGGATGGTTTAGCGCCGAAGCCATCCGCGCCTCGCGACGAAATCGTTCAATGGCTTCGGGTTTGCGGGCGCGTTCCGGATTAAGAAACTTCACGGCGACGCGCCGCTGAAGGTTCAAATCTTCAGCTTCGTATACCTCGCCCATACCGCCTCTGCCGATCACGCTCAGGATGCGGTAGTGGGTGACCGTGCTGCCAACCATCAAAAGCCTCCCGCGCGCCGCATCGCGGGCGTCGCACCAATCCCAGTCAATGCGTACGCGACGGATCGCAGTTCTATTTCAAGCCTTCCACCAGATAGAGATCAGAGAGGAGGCGGCGATAGCCGTATGCGTAAGCCGTGCCGTCAGGCGAGGGGAGGATTGGGCCAACGTACTCCACACCTGCGGGATCCGGGGGCATCAGTTGCTTCCACAGCGTTCGGCTGCCGCTGGCGATATCCAACCGGAAAATCTTTGCCGGCAATTCGCCACCGCGATAGATGTAAAGCGACCTGCCATCGGCACTCCACGCGACCGGTGCTTCTCCGGGCAGCAGACCGGGAATCGGCCTGGGATCGCCCTTGGCAACGGGAAAGAGATAGCCCTTTTCGTCGGGGCCAACTGCGGCAACGAACTGCCCATCGGGCGACAAGGCAAAGGACAGACCGTTGGTTCCTTCCGGACTGATGGCCTCCATCTTATTAGTGGTGATGTCCTGAACGTAAAGCCGGACGCCGTGATTTGATTCTGTTCCAGACAATAGAACCCGAGTTGCGTCCGGAAACCATTGCGCTTTGCTGTGAATGATTCCGTGACCGTCCAACTGCTTCGGCTCACCGGGTCCAGTAGGCAGAAGAAAAAGGTCAGTCTGGTTATCGCCGCGGCTTGAAAGGGCCCACTTTCCATCCGGAGAAAGCGCGAGGGATTGCCCGTCACCGAGTCGAACCGCTGGCGAACCGTCAGTCTTGCGCAGATAAACGGCGTAGCTCGGACCGCCTGCCTCGCCTTCTTCACGGAACAAGAGTGTCTTGCCGTCGTCTGAGAGAGTGACAGGGTAGGACCAATCCAACCAGGTGAAGTCGCGTTCTGTGGCATCGCGAGTCGTGCGCACGATGAGTCCGCGTCTCCAATAGTCTCGCGCCAGTAAAACTCGGCCATCGGGCAGGGCATCCTGGAGAGTCAAGTCGGCGGGCACTCGGGCAACCAACCGTTTCTTGCCAGACAAGCTCACCGAATACAGAGCGCGATCGATTCCGAGTTGAGTTGCAGTAAACCAGATCTCGTCTCCATCTGGCGACCATGCCAGGCCGATGGCGCCGCCTTCGTAAGGCTCGGTCACGGTCCGTTTTTTCCCAGCCATATCGACCACTGACACACCAGCAATCGAATCTCCCTGAATGGGGTGATCCAGAAAAGCAATCATGTCGCCTTGGCGAGAGACACGAGGATGGCTGATCCAGCCCCCGGTCTCATAAAGCACTTTGCCCACGGGATACTCCAGACGATTGCGTCCCGCAACGTCGCGTACGATCGCGAGTTGAGTGCCGTCTGGAGACCAATCGGCCCATTGGACATTCTCCAGCACTTCGCGCGGGGCACCGCCAACCAGCGGCATGCGCGCCAGAGTTCCACTGTGAACCTGCGACGTGGTCTGTTGGCTGTCCAGCAAGAGCGCCATCTCACCGGTGGAAGAAATCCCTAAAATCTCTGCGCCGGGAACTCCAATGGGGCGGGACTCGGGTGTGCCAAAACGCGTGGTAAAAACCTCGACCGGCGCGCCCTCCCACGCGGCACTGTAGACCACAGTTTGTCCGTCGGGAGCAAACCTGGCCATGCGAATTGTGCCCCGGCGATAGGTAAGGAGATGATAGGAGGCAGAGTTTGTTGGTCCGCTGTGTCGGAGGAGGAAAAACGACATCACCATTAACGCGAGCAGGGCGATCCCGGCTAATGCCAGCGCTCGATGGTAGCGGCTGGCGGGAACCACCTTTGCCACCGGGGATGGCGCGGATTTCGCAGGAGCCGATGCAGTCGTCCTCGCATCGTCTTCGACCTCGGCTACGCTGGTGGACAGCCGCGAAGAATCTAATCCGCGTTTCAGACGCTTTAAATCGCCGCGAATCTCGGCTGCGCTTTGATATCGCAACTCAACATCTTTTTCTAAGGCCTTGCTGATAGTGCGTTCAAGCTCCGCCGGAAGATCGGGATTGAGCCGGATGGGCGCAGTCGGAGCGCGGTTGAGAATCGCTTCCGTAATGACCCCCGAAGTGTCTCCGCGAAACGGAAGCACTCCCGTTGCCATTTCATACAGCACTACGCCAAAGGAAAACAGGTCCGTGCTCGGCCCGAGTTCCTTACCCCGCACTTGCTCTGGAGACATGTACGCCAGGGTCCCCAGCGCCGTTCCCGGGCTGGTCAGGTGAAGCGCGGCCGCATCGGCCATGGTTTGAGAATCGCCGCTCACCGACTTGCCCACGTCTGTGATCTTGGCTAAGCCGAAGTCCAGTATCTTGGCGTGCCCGCGCTTGGAGACAAAGATGTTCGCCGGCTTGATGTCGCGGTGGACAATCCCCTTGGCATGCGCTGCGTCGAGCGCGTCGGTGACTTCAATCGCGATTGACAGCAGGCGCTCGATCTCAAGCGGGCGAGCATTGATGAGATGCTTGAGCGTCGATCCGTCGAGATACTCCATCGCAATGAAAGACTTGCCTTCATACTTTCCGATTTCGTAAATCGTGCAGATGTTGGGATGATTCAGGGCGGACGCGGCTCGCGCCTCGCGCCGAAACCGTTCCAGCGTTTGTTCGTCGTGAGCGACTTCCTCAGGCAGGAATTTCAGAGCTACGGAACGGCCGAGTTCAGTGTCCTCGGCCTTGAATACGACTCCCATGCCGCCGCCTCCGAGTTTCTCCAGGATGCGGTAGTGCGAGATAGTCTGGCCGATCATTGGTTAGAGAGCAAGAATTAGAGGACAACAACTCGGGACAATTCCCAAGCGTAAGCATGGTAGAGGGAAGACGCAGAACAGTCAAAGCTTTTGAAGTCTGAACGGTTGAGTATTGAATAAGGTTACGCCAGTTGGCTTTTGCCAAGGCCAGTGACTGCCGGATGCGGGCTTTCACTACGGCCCAGTAACCAAAGCAATAATACCACCGCAAATAGCGCCAATAGAAAGAAGACAATGCCTCCATGCCGGTGCAGGTTGCCATGCAAGAATCCGGCATCAACGCGGGTCCCGAGCATTGAGATTGTGAAGATTCGAACCCCGTTCTTGGCAATCGAAAGCGGAATTGCGGCCAGAACCACAACAGTCTTCCGCCAAAAGGACTGGAGAAACAATTGCGCCAGCACCATGCTCGTAACGATCAACATAAGGCTGGATCGCAAACTGCTGCATTCCTGCGCGACCTCGAGGTTCAGTCCTGGTATCGACAGCATGACTCCGTCTTGAGTATTCGGAATCCCCAGGGCTGAGAACATCAAACTCGCAGAGATAGCGGAACCGTGTTGCCAGATGGCAACGATCCTTTCTAACAATGGCGCCGGAATAGGAACCAGCCAAAACAAAAAGCAAAGAGGAAACAGAAACAGCCGCGCGACCCGACTGCCGAAACACAAGATAAAAGACCCGACCCACCAGATTACGATTGCCAGCATGCTGAGAGACAGTTGCACATCCACCAGCGAGGTGCGAGAAAAGCCACCAACCATGATCGCAACAATCAGGAGAGACGAACCAAGCCCCAGGGCTGGTTCAGTCGCCGGTTTCAATAACTCTCGCTCGGAAAAGATCAAAAATGCGCTGATCGGAAGGATTAAGAGTAGATGAGTGTATTCATCATTATGCAGCGCCAGTGCAAGGGCGCTGAGTAACGCGCGCCAGCCAATTAACAGCGGCACCGCGCACAGAAACGCAAACCGTAAAGACGGAGATATTCCGGACATTGTGCCTCGGCCCGTCGAGATGGGAGTCGTCAAGAGATCACTCCGTCACGTGCTGGCGAACCGACTTCCACTTGGCTTGGCTAATATGCATGGCTTCTCGACCATGGTAACCCAATGCCGCGGGTGGTCCGCGAAACTACGGTAATAGCGCCAAGAGCCTTCAACCACTCCGTTAATTTTCGGTTAAATTTGCCCGGTCCAATTGACAGGGCCCAGATGGGGCTTTAACCTGCATGGCTTATGAGTAACGCCGATCTCGATGAAGCCCGCCTCGCCTACAAAAAGGCTGTTGATGAATGGGTTGATGCCATTCGAGCCGAAGAGGCCCTGGCCACGCCCGACCATTCCATGATCGCCATGGAGCACTGGGATGCCGCTCATTTCAAGGAGCACGATGCCCATCAGAAAGCTACCGAAGCCCGCGAAGCCTATAAGGATGGGCTACGTCGGGTGAACTACGGGATCTAGCCGGTCCAGCCGTTCGCGATTTCGCGGTGCACGAAATCGAATTGTCATTCCGCAGCTTTGGTGGCCAAAGCCTCGATGACTGCGATGTTCGGCAGCAGTTCCGAGGGCAGGTTGTGCCGCTCTTGCAGGTAGGCCGGACTGTTGTAGGTGACCCAGACTTTTCCCTCGGCATCTTGCCAGACCAAAATCTTAAGCGGTAGATCGAGCGCGATGCTGGGCGCAGCCAGCATCAGAGGAGTGCCAGCCTTCGGGCTCCCGAAGATCAGCAGCTTTGTGGGAAGCATTTTCATTCCCGCCTTTTCCGCTTCTCCGCTGTGGTCGATGACGGCAAACAGCGTCACTCCCTTCGATTGCAGAATATTCTTTAGCTTCTCCACCGTCTGCTCCACTGAGTGATTGCTGAGCTTGTCGACAATTCCTTTATTCGTACTTGCTGCCGGTGTCATGGATAACTCCTCGTTGGTTTGGAAATGTACATTTGCGGAGCTGTGTACGGAGATCAGGTAGATCGCCATCGCCAGTCCAATCAGAGCCAGAAACAAAGCGATCAACACAGCCTGGGTCGATGGACGAGAAGGCATGGGCCCTCCCCGATTTAACTCGCGGACTAAGCGAACATGATGCCGCGCAGAGAGAATATTCACGAGCACGCCTACAGCAATCAGCGCGGTGCCAAACCAGAGCGATACGCCGTAAGACTGCGCGGAAGAAGCGTGCTCGACTACCTGGATCTGCTGCAGGAACAGCCCGAATCGCGCCACAACAAATCCAAATCCCATTAACGCCAGACCGGTGCGGATCCATGCCAGGAAGGTGCGCTCGGCAGCCAGAAAATCCCGGTAGTCGGGTTGCTGCTTCGGTTCCGTTGGCGTATTCATTTGGTCTCCACTCGCGACCCACCCATCGGTAGTGTCGGTATAACACGATCCCCTTCCAAAGCCAAAGAACAAGTGCAATACTTGGTGCGCAAAAACAGGGCACTGTGGTCAGCGCGGGCGAAGAAGCCTTGCTTGATCCTGAAGGAGTGATACCGATGAAACGGCGGCTGGCAATAAAAGCTAAACCATCGCTCCTTTTGGAGGGCGCATTTCTGGTTGTAATGCTAGCCGCGGTTGGCTGGAACCTGAATGCCATGGGCGTCGATGTGGCGGCGGGTAAGCCTGCCGCAACGCAGAGCGTAGCGACCGCTGACAGCTCAGTGAGCGTCGCACTGCGCGAAATTGCCTCCGCCGGAAAACTCTCCGATCTTCGTTGGCCCGATTTTTCCGATTACCGGATTCACGTAACAAACTTCTACGATTCGATTGGTTACGCTTCTGCCTGGCTGAACAACAACGAGCCCACGCAACAAGCCCAAGCTGTGATCGATGTGCTAAAAGAGGCCGACAGCAAGGGTCTGAACGCCGAAGATTACGACGGCTCGCGTTGGGCTGACCGCGTGGCTCGGCTTCGTCAATCGCCCTCGTCCGATGACCGCGCCAGATTCGACGCCGCGCTCACAGTCTGTGTCATGCGTTACGTTTCCGACTTGCATATTGGCAGAGTCAATCCGCAGCATTTTAAGTTCAATCTCAACGTCTCTGCCAAAAAATATGACCTGCCGTCATTCTTGCGAGATAAGCTGATCCATGGAGCGGACATCCGCGTCGAACTGGATCTGGTAGAGCCACCGTTCGCTGGCTACAAACGCACCCAGCAAGCGCTGCAACGATATATAGAGTTGTCGCGACAGGACGACGGGGAACAACTGCCGGTTCCGGTCAAGCCCATCGAACCGGGCAAGCCGTATGACGGAACACCGCGCTTGACCCGCTTGCTGCGTCTTCTGGGAGATCTGCCGGAAAGTGCCACATCAGGAAACGAAAATGTTTATGACGGCCCGCTCGTCGACGCCGTCAAGCATTTCCAAGAGCGACATGGCCTCGGTCCGGACGGCCGACTGGGTGCACAGACACTGAAGCAATTAAACATCCCGTTGACTTTTCGCGTGGAACAGTTGCGTTTGACGCTGGAGCGCTGGCGCTGGATACCATTCCAATTTGCCCAGCCGCCAATCGTGGTCAACATTCCCGAGTTTCGCCTGCGAGCTTACAACAAGGATGGCACGATCGGACTTCGTATGAATGTGATCGTGGGCAAGGCTTATCGCCATCAGACTCCGGTCTTCGAAAGGGAGATGAAATACGTGGTATTCCGGCCCTATTGGAATGTGCCACCAAGCATCCAGCGTTCTGAAATCGTGCCCGCAATCCGAAAGGATCGCGACTACATCGCGAAAAAAGGTTTCGAGGTGGTCACTCCACAGGGCAGCGTAGTGACTTCGGGCACGATCAACGATGACGTTCTGCAGCAGCTCAGCGCGGGGAAACTGCAGGTGCGCCAAAAACCGGGTCCCAATAACGCGCTGGGGCTGGTAAAGCTGATGTTCCCCAACGAATACAATGTCTATTTGCACAGTACTCCGTCGCCGCAATTGTTCTCGCAATCGCGGCGGGATTTCAGCCATGGGTGCATTCGCGTGGAGAAGCCCGCGGAGCTGGCTGCCTGGGTTTTACGCGATAAGCCAGACTGGCCGCTGGAGCGCGTCCGCGCTGCCATGGAGACCGGCAAAGACAATACTCAGGTCAACCTAACCAATCCCGTGCCAGTGCTAATTCTCTATGGCACCGCGGTTGTGTATGAAGATAACCAGGTTCATTTCTTCGACGACATTTACGGACACGACTCCGAGTTGGAGAAGGTGCTCGCGCGAGGATATCCGTATCCGGGATGATGGGACAGATCTACCAACGCCGCACGCGGCCAACGTCCACGTGTACGAACTCCGACTTGGCGTAGTAGCCAACGCCGCCGCGATGAAGCGCAAGCGCGGCGTCGCGTAAGGTCGACGTTTCGACTCCGGGCATTCGAATGTCGATGGCTTTTGCCTCCATGTGCAAACTGTGAAGGGCTACTCCGTGACCGTGGGTCCGCAAAAATTCATTGCTCCAAGGTGTGCGGTATCCGCAAACGATGTCTATTTCGCCGTTCGGCCGGCCTAACTTCGCGCTGAGATCGTGGAGCAGATCGAAAACCCGCGGATCGTAGGCCAGCACCGCACCCGTGCGATGGTCCCGCAAATAATGATTTAATTCAGCGAGCGCCTCGGGGTCGTAAGTGTCACCGTGGCGGTAAACAATATCGATACGCTCCCCGGTGTGGGTGTGGAAAAGGCGCAGCCGATATTCCGGTGCGGTTGCAACCGCCGCATCGGCGGCGCGGGCACTGCTCGTGAATAGCAAGGCGAGAGCAAACGAACACACTAATAGACAATACGTTTTCAAGGGGTTTTTACAGAAACTCATTGTATTAAGAATATCGTATTCCCGGCCAATCCCGGTTATTAATTCAAGCCCATGAGATTACCTGTGTTACCGGCTGCAGTGGACTCTGAAATCGACATACAAGGATTCCGAGAAATATCGGCCTGGAGCTGGAGCAAAGCTTGCTGGTGGCCCTACGCGCAACCCCAGTTTGAGATTCTTAAAGTTAGTAAAAGTTGCCAGCCCCGCTCAAGCTATGGAATCATCAGGAATGTCTTTTAGGAGAGTTTTGAGGTCTGCACGAGAGGAGGAACTGTCGAAGCGGCAATTGGCAATGTCGCACCATGCTTTGACGGGTGTTGTGAACCAGGGACACGTTGTCATCGCACGCCTACGGGGAATCGGTATGCGAAACATGGTCTTGACGACGACCATTTGCTGCCTGCTGTGTGCGCTCACTGTGGCCCAACAAAGCCAACCCAGTCCGGTGCCCGACACGCCGTCTCCCAGCGTAAAGTCGCGAACAACGCAAGGAAACAATCCAGTGCAAAGCAGCATGGCTTTTTTACAGAGGAAGTCGGTGTTCTTTCCTGACCTTGCGACGAACACGGGGCCGCTCGACAGATGGCAGAAGTTCAAGCTGGCTGCAAACAACAGCGTGTCGCTCGCCACCATCAGCGCGGCGTTGCTCGGTTCGGCCTATGGCCAAGCCATCAACAGCCCAGCGCGTTACTACCAGGGCGGCGAAGGATATGCCAAGCGCTTTGGAGCGGACATGGCACGTTCCGCCTCTGCCAACCTGTTTGGAACTTTCCTGATCGCGTCCATATTGCACGAGGATCCTCGCTTCTACGTGAGAAAAAACCTGTCCTTCAAGGAATCTCTGAAGTATGCTGCAGTCCGCGTCGCAGTCACGCGAAGCGACCGCGGAGATCGAGTGGCCAATTTTGCGGGGCTACTTGGCCCTCTGGCGGGTGAAGGGTTGGCCAACACCTACTATCCTGAAGGCAATCGGGGAGTCAGCAGTACGTTTATACGCTACGGATCCGACTTGGGTTGGAAATTCGGCGGGCACATGCTGCGCCAGTATTGGCCGAGCATCAACAGGAGGTTGCGACTGGTGCCGGATACACCGCCGGCACCGGCTCCAAGCGAGCCCTAGCTCGTAGCGGATATTCATCGGGCGACCTTTCGGTGGAAGGAGAGTCGGGACCAGGCAACGGGAAAAGATGGATCTGCGTCCTTAGCAGGTAGCTCCGTGTGCGGCTTCGCATCTATCCAGAAACTGACTCTTTGGTTCGTCGCTCTGATGTGCCTCGCCTATCCAAGCTTGGCTCAAACTCAGGCTGCTCAGCCCGACACTCACAAGCTCGATGTCACCGTCGTCGATGAAAACGGTGTCGCGGTACGCTCAGCGTTGGTGCTTCTGACCGCGACCTCGCAAGCCGCTTCGCCAACGCATTGCGAAACTGACTTCGCTGGACACTGCGCCTTTACTAATCTGCCCACTGCGACGTTCCGACTTCGGGTGGAAAAGCAAGGCTTCTACGAGGCGATTCTGCCTTCGGTCCGGCCGGAGATTACCTCCGCTGTTGACGTTACGCTCTCCCATCTCCAGGAAGTCCGTTCCGTGGTCAATGTCAGCGAGTCTCCATCCGCCATCGATCCGGCTCAGATTTCCTCCAAAGAAGAAATTACTGGCCTGGACATCATTGATATCCCTTACCCCGCCACGCACGACTATCGCAATGTGTTGAATTTCATTCCCGGCGTGGTACAGGACTCCTCAGGCCAACCTCATGTTGCGGGCGCGCAAACTTATCAAACTGTCACCCTGCTCGACGGCTTCAACGTCACTCAGCCCGCCAACGGGCTTTTGCTGGTCCGCGTCAGCACAGACGGTTTCCGCTCTATCGAGGTCGAACCCAGTCGCGAGCCCGCGGAATACGGCAAAGGTTCAGGCGGGGTGCTCGGCCTGAATACCGGAATCGGCAGCGATCAGTTCCACATTATCGCCACCAATTTCATTCCCTCGCTGCAAGATAAGAACGGGATTGCGCTCGACCAATGGACGCCGCGCGTCACGTTCTCCGGTCCGATCCGCACTCGTAAAATGTGGTTCTTCGACGCGATCGAAGGCGAGTACGACAATTTCATCATCACGCAACTGCCATCTAACGCTGACGCGGACCACTTCTGGCGCGCCGGCAATCTGGCCAAAGTCCAGGCGAATATCTCCTCGCGTAATATCCTCACCACCAGCTTCCTGTTTAACTACCTTGATGACCAGCACGCCGGCCTTTCGCCACTTCAGCCCGTTCCCAGTACGCCGAGCGACGTTGAATTTGCATATGTCGGCACTGTCAAGGACCAGCATTACTTCAGTGGCGGCGAACTGTTGGAAACCGGTTTTAATGTCGACCAATACAATCTAGCGCTGACCCCGGCCGGCTCGCAGCCTTACTACATGACCCTGGACACCGCGGGTGGCAACTATTATCTAAACTCGCAGACCCACGCTCGCCGGTTGCAGGGTTTGTCGAATCTGTTCTTCCGGCCGCACTACGCCCATGGCCGCCACGACGTCAAAGTTGGCGTCGACCTCGACCGCATCGACTACGATTCCCAATTCCTCCGCCAGCCGATTTCGTTCTGGCCCGGCCAGATCGTGACTACGCCCAACGGCGCTTGTCCCACCAACGCCGCCGGAGTGCCAATCGTACCCTCGCCTTGTGCCCGCTACTCCATCTTTTCCGGCGGCAACTATTCCACCACCTCCAATTTTGAAGCCAGCGCCTACGTGGAAGACCGCTGGCTGATCACGGACCGGTTTCTCATCGAGCCCGGGTTGCGTGTCGATTGGGATGAAATCGTGCGTAGCCCATTGCTCTCCCCTCGTCTGGCGGGCACGTACGTCCTGGACAACTCTGGGAATACCAAGCTCTCGGCAGGCGTCGGCGTGGTTTACGACGCCACCGACCTCATCCTGATCGCGCGCCCCAACGCCGGAGAACGCCAAGACTACTTCTTCAACTCCGCTGGCCAGCCTACGAATCTCAGCGGCGCCATTATCCTCAACCCAACTCCCGTTCTGTCCACCTTCACCGTCAACCATCAAACACTCGAGGCGCCACGCTTTTTGAATTGGAGCGTTGCGCTGGAAAAAAAACTTCCAGCATCCCTGTTCATGAAAGCTGAATTCATGCAGCGCCGTGGCACTCACGACTTCGTTTACAACACGCCCAATAACTTGCCCGGCGGCAACTTCATTCTGCAAAACACGCGCGACGACCGCTACAACGCATTCCAACTGACGCTGCGTCGCAGTTTTCGCGATCGCTATATGATCATGGGCTCATATACGCGCTCCAGCAGCACGTCCAACCAAGTGCTCGATTTCAACGTCGACAACCCAATACTCGGCCACGTTGTTCCCGGAACATCCACGGTCGGCAGTCCGCAAGCTCCCGGCCCGGTTCTTTGGGATGCACCCAACCGCTTCCTATCCTGGGGTTTTCTTCCCTTTTTCCGACTTCCCATCATTCACGAACTGGATCTCGCCTATTCCGCCGAAGCGCGCACCGGATTCCCCTTCAACGTCTTCAACGATCAGCAACTGCTCTACGGATCGCCGGGGTCTTATCGCTTCCCGACTTATTTCACTCTGAATTTGCACCTGGAAAAGCGCTTTCATCTTTTTGGCTACTATTGGGCGCTGCGCGGTGGTTTCGACGACATCACCGGCGCCTCGAATCCAGTCGTCGTCAACGCCGACGTCAACTCTCCGCAATTCCTGACTTTCAGCGGCTACAACCGGCGTTCGTTTACTTCCCGCATCCGTTTCCTCGGCAAGAAATAGCTGCCGTGCCAACCTGTGTTAGCATCCGGGTGACTTTTCGTTGATCGCATTGTGTCGAATGGAATTTATCGGCCATTTTCGCAGGCTCACTCCAGTACAGCGGAGCACATTCATCGCGTGCTTTCTCGGCTGGTCACTCGACGCCTTCGATTTCTTCATCCTCATCTTTTGCGTGAACACGCTGGCCTTGCAGTTTCAGACCAAAGTTTCGGCTATCACGGAAGCGATTTTTCTCACGCTCGCTATGCGACCGATTGGCGCATTCTTGTTCGGGTTGATCGCCGACCGTTTTGGCCGCCGTCCCGCGCTGATGATCGACATTATTGCGTATTCGGTCTTCGAGCTGGCCTCAGCCTTCGCTCCTTCGTTGAAGTTCTTTCTGATCATGCGGGCATTCTTTGGCATTGCGATGGGCGGCGAATGGGGAGTCGGCGCAGCCTTGGCATTCGAATCGTTGCCTGCGGAAGGACGCGGATTCTTCTCCGGCCTATTGCAGGAAGGCTACGTCGTTGGCTATCTGATGGCCGCTCTGCTGTATGGCACGTTGTTCCCGTTCGTCGGATGGCGGGGCATGTTCGTGATTGGAGCGCTGCCCGCATTCCTGGTCATTTACATTCGCACCGAGGTCGATGAATCGCCGGCCTGGCTGCAGGGACGCGTGTCGCGAGAAGCGGAGAGTCATCTGGGAAAAGATATCTCGGCCCACCTTGGCAACTTTCTTTTCTTGGTTGTCCTGATGTTTGCCTTCAATTCCTTCAGCCACGGCACCCAGGATCTTTACCCGACATTTCTGCAGAAGAACCATCAGTTCTCTCCCCAGATCGTTGGGCTGATTGCCATCGTGTACAACATTGGTGCGCTGTTGGGAGGGATTCTGTTTGGCACCTGGTCGGAGCGAATCGGTCGGCGCCGCGCCATCGTCATCGCCGCGCTGCTCGCCATTCCAGTGATTCCGCTCTGGGCTTATTCCCACACCGTCCCCATGCTGGCGCTGGGCGGCTTCCTGATGCAATTCATGGTGCAGGGTGCGTGGGGCGTGGTTCCGGCCCATCTGAACGAGCTGTCGCCGCCGGCTGTGCGCGCTACATTTCCCGGTTTCGCTTATCAGTTAGGCAATTTTCTCTCGTCGCGCAATGCCGTAATTCAAGCCAAGCTAGTCGAACATCGCTATGGCGGAAGTTATCCTCCGGTGCTGGCGTGGACGGTCGTGCTCATCGCATCGCTGGTCGCTGTCGTTACCTGGAGCGGTACGGAAAAAAGAGGCACAGATCTTTCGAGCACCAGCGCATAAACCTGGACACTGCCCCGCAACGGCTCTATGCTTCTTGCCAACAAGCCGAGGGTCTGTATTGAACGACCGAATCCCGTGCAGAAACAATCAGCAACCTAACGTTCACACTCAGATGTTCATCAAGGTCATTTCCTTTCGTTTCGTTTGTTTCCACAACGATGCCAGGCCGCTGACCATCGAAAGATTCCATTCCTATCCTTATTCTTGTGTGGGCCACCTTTGTGGACAACCTTAAATTTTTCTATTGACTTTCTCTGTAGATCGAAACTAATAATACCAAATCGAAAGAATACGAAAGCACTCAAATCTTAGCCGATCCAGGAAACTGAGATGAACCCATGCACGCGCTGTTCTCCTTCGCGACAGCCAGGACATTGCACCCAGTTTCAATCGTGGTTGTGGATACTTGGGATCGTGGTCCTCGCCTGCAGTGGAGCGATGGCCCAGAAAGACACGGGCGGCCTCGCAGGCGTGGTGAAAGACCCTAGTGGCGCGGTGATCGCCGGGGCCAAAGTTCGGATAGCTGATATCGACCGAGGGGCCGAACTCGCAACCACTACCAACGAACAAGGTGAGTTCGTTTTCAGCCCGCTGAAAATTGGCCGCTATCGACTTACTGCGGAAAAAGCTGGCTTCAAGAAAACCGTCGCCGGCCCCATTACCGTGGACGTGGATGCACGGCCTGCAATAGATATAACCCTCTTAATCGGCGATTTTCATGAGATTGTGACCGTCACCACGCAAGCTCCGATGCTCGAAACGCAAACCTCCGACTTGGGCCAATTGGTGGACAAACGCCAGGCCGAGACGCTTCCTCTAAACGGACGGAACTACGCCCAGCTTGCGCTCCTGGGTGCCGGAATTGCGCCCAGCGAACCAGGCTCCCGCGTCGAAACCAGTTATGGTTTCAGTTCGAATGGCGCGCGTTCTCTGCAAAACAACTTCCTCCTCGACGGCATCGACAACAACTCGAATCTGGGGGATGTTCTCACCGGCCAGGCATACGTCATTCAGCCCTCGATCGACGCGATTCAGGAATTCAAGGTTCAGACCAACTCTTACAGCGCCGAATTCGGCCGCGGTAATGGCGCGATCCTCAATGCTGTGCTCAAGTCCGGCACTAACGGTTTCCACGGCGACCTCTATGAATTTTTTCGCAACGATGCCCTGGACGCGCGCAATGCCTTCGACGCGTTCGGCAGGCAGCCTTACCATCAAAATCAATTCGGCGCGACATTCGGCGGTCCCCTTATCAAGAATCGGACCTTCTTCTTCGTGGACTACGAGGGCTTTCGCGTAGTGCAGGCGCTGCCCCAGCTTTCAGCGATACCAACGGCGGCTGAAATCGGGGGCGATTTCTCTTCTTTTCTCACCAACACAATAGCGCCGCAAGTGAATATGAACGGCAACGTCCTCTCGGGCACGACCGCCGTCGATTGCAGTGGTCATCCAACGTATTACGGAGAGATCTTCAATTCGCGATTGACCCAGGTGTCTAACGCGAACGCAAGCGGATATTGCGGAGTGCCCATCGGCGTCGATGCCAACGGAAACCCGACGAATATCTTTCCTAAAAGTTTGATTGACCCGCTGGCCGCCCGCATCTCTGCGCTTTTCCCCACGCCGAACGTCAACCTCAATGGCTCTAACTTTCTGGCAGAGCCAAAAAAAACTTATAGCCGAAACAACGCCGACGTCCGCATCGACCAAAAGATTTCTGATCGAGATAATCTGTTCGGCACCTTCAGCTATGAGGATCAGCCCAGCTTCACGCCCGCCCCATTTCAGAATGAACTCGATGGCGGCGCGTTCTCTGATGGCTCCGAGAACGATTCTTTTCGCGCCGTTGCGTTGAGCGAAACTCACGTCTTCACATCCAACCTCATCAATGAATTCCGGCTCGGATACAACCGCATCAACACGCACCGCTTCCAACTGAATGCAAACACCAACGTTTCCGCGCAGCTTGGATTTCCGGGTGTTCCCTACGGGCCGAATATCGGCGGGCTGCCGCAAATCAGCATCAACGACGGCACGGCGACTCTTGGAAGCGCCAGCTATCTTCCCGCGATTGAGAAGCAGAACACCTACATTCTGACGGACAACATCACTCTGGTTCACGGGCGGCATTCTTTCAAGTTTGGAGCGGAAATACGGCGCGAAGAGTTCACCTTGCTCGAACCAGCCGCTCCCCGTGGGACACTCGGATTTGGGAGCGACTTCACAGACAATCCAGCTTCGCCGACGTCGGGTGGCGAAGCTTACGCGACTTTCTTATTGGGCGTGCCTGACTCCGGCGAGATCACCAACCTGCACACCGTTGATTATCACCGCCCCGTCTATGGCTTCTATGCAGAAGACGATATCCGGGCAACGCCGAAGATGACACTGAATTTGGGATTACGTTACGACTTATTCACTACGGTGAAGGCTCGGAACAATGAACAGGCGAACTTTGATTTTTCTTCCGCCTCACTGATCGTTCCCGCCGGCCAGACAGCGAGTCTCACGCCATTCCTCTCCGCAAATATCCCGATTCAAAGAACTGCATCCAGTGGCCTGATTCCCCCTGACCTGAACAATTTCGCTCCGCGCGTGGGCATGGCCTACCAGATCAGCAATAAGCTGGTCATGCGTATGGGCTATGGCATTTTCTACGGTGGAGACGAAAATGGGCCATACTCAAATCCTAGCCCCGGATTCAATCCACCGTTCTTTGTAACTCAGTCCTACACGGTTCCATGTTTCTTGTCATCTGCGAATCCCGCTCTGGGTGCGAATGATTGCTCGATTCCCGGCCTCAACGTGCTTTCGCAAGGCTTCCCATCGAATGCTCTGACTGATCCCAATACACCGCTTCTGTTTGCGGTCAGTCCGAACCTGCGGACCCCGTACACTGAACAGTGGCATTTCGGATTCCAGTATGAATTGCCGGGGCAGAGCGTGCTCGAAGTCTCCTACGCCGGGTCGCATGGCGGACGCCTTTATAACTATTACAATGGCAACCAGGCTGTACCAGATTCGGTATTTTGCACTACCTCGCCGAACACCCCTGGCAACTGTCCAACCGCCCCACGTCGACCCGCCAAAGTTTGCGACAACTCGGTATTTCCACCGAACTGTAACGAAGTGTTCGACACCGCAATCAACGAATTGCGGTCCGATGGTTACTCGAACTACAATTCGTTGCAAGTCAGCTGGCAAAAGAACTTCACCCACGGCCTGCAATTTCAAGCTTCCTATACTTACGCGCATGCGATGGACGACGCGTCGAGCGCGAATCTTGGATCGCTCAATAACGGGGACTTTCGCGATCAGAGATATCCCTATCTCGAATATGGCAATTCCGACTTCGATGTGCGGCATCGTTTCGTAATCAGCTACATCTACCAGCTTCCCTTTGGCAACGGCAAGATGTTTGGCGGAGGCGCGACCGGCGTGCTCAACCAGATCATCGGAAACTGGCAAGTTGCTGGTATCGTAACCGCCCAGACGGGCAATTGGTTCACGATTACCGATTCCCTGACCAATGTCTCCAGCAGCGACGGCGGCGGGGGCGTGGGATTTTATGAAGTGCGCCCGAATCTGGTGGGCAATCAAAATGGCAAGCCGTGCGTTCCGGGAACCATCTTCAACACCTGCGCGTTTGTGGACAATGCGATTCCATTCACCTTCGGCAATGCAGGACGCAACATCGTTCGTGGCCCTGGACTTCAGAACTGGGACTTTTCCGTCTTCAAGATGTTTCCCATCCGCGAGCAGATGCGCCTGGAGTTTCGCTCAGAGTTCTTCAACATTTGGAACCATGTGAATCCCGTGTTCGAGCCCGTGGGCCTGGTCGGCGAGGAGCCCCAGCCGCTTGAATTTGGAACTCCGCAATTCGGGTTTCCCCAAGGCGCGCGTGATCCTCGCTTCGTACAATTCGCAATGAAGTTTTACTTCTGAACCCACTTTCGAATTGAGGCTCTTACCAGGCTTACTGCCTCTTCACTTCCGCCAAGTTGTCGTCCGGATTACGGTCAATGAGTTTGATGAGCGGGTCGACGCCTGCCTGGCTTGGTACTTTGTCGACCGTGACCGTGAACTCCTGCCGCTCCTGTTCGATTTTGTGTTTCTGCAGGTACAGGTAGTTCCCATCGGCGTCGAGCACGCCAATATCCACCAGGTCGTGCAGGGGGATGAGGTGCTCCTGTCCTTTGCCGTCCGATCGATATTTCTTGGCTTCCACTGCAATGCGGACCGAGTACTTGCCGTCCGGAAGAGCCGAATAGCTGGCTGAGATCGCGCGATTATCGAAAACTGTGATGGTTTCAAACCAGTCTTCGTAGAGATACTGGAACTCTGGCGGTGTGACATTGCGCAGATAGTTGACCAGATCGAGCGAAGTCGGATACGGCGGACCCTTAAAGGCATAATCTTTCACCATCGCCGCCAACGCCTGATTGACGCGGTCTTCGCCGATGTAGTCCTGCAGGGCATACATAACCATTCCACCTTTGTTGTAGTGGATGTATCCCTGCATCGGTTCAACTCGCATCAGCGGCTTCTCTTCATCGTGCTCCTGCGCGCGTCCGCGCAGGTAGCCGTCTAGTTGGTAGCGCAGAAACTTCTTCATCGACTCGGGGCCATAGGTATGCTGCATGACCATGAGCGCGGTGTACTGGGCCAGGGTTTCGACGATGGCCGTGGCGCCCTCAGTGTTGGCGCTCACTACTTGATGCGCCCACCATTGGTGGCCGACCTCATGCGCGGTGACGAAGAAGGGCAAGTTGATCGCATCCTTCTTGCTGGGGTCGACATAGGTAATGAAGCCGATGCCCTCGGAAAACGGAATCGTGTTGGGAAATGATTCGGCGAAGTCGCCGTAGCGCGGAAACTCGATGATACGCAATTGGCGGAACTGGAAAGGGCTAAAAGCTGCGGTCGCATAATCGAGCGTGGATTTCATGCCTGCCATCATGCGGTCGAGATCAAATTCGTGAGTGGGATGGTAGTAAATTTCCAGGCCAACGTCGTGCCAGCGGTCATGCCGTACGGCGTAGCGGGCCGAATTCACGGAGAAAATGCCGGCGAGAATGGGTGCGTCGGCTTTGTAATGGAAGTAGCGTCGGCCGTCTTGCATCCATTCCTTTTGTAGATAGCCAGGCAGGATGGCGATCTGATCCGGGCTGGTGCTGACGGTGCCCTCGAAATTCACCCAGTCGGCACAGGTGGACACGTAGTTGTTTTGACGCGCCGCGACATCTTCGAGCTTCGGAAGTCCGGTCGATTTTTGCAGACCGTGGCGACGGCGCGCACTGTCGTCGACGAGTTGTACGTCCTGAAAATATCCGATGAATGGCAGGTAGCTGCCATTAACGAAGCTACCGTTGCGTACGATGTCGCCGTTGGGATTAGAGTTGACGAATCCGCGATTGGGATACTCCAGCGCGAACTCGAGCGCGATTCGACCATGCGGCGGCAGCGGCTGCGACAGTCGATAGAGATAAAAACCCAGCGCCGCGTCTTCGATGAGCGGTGTCTGGCCACCTTCGAAGCCGAGGCTCCGAACCTCGATACGAGGCCGCGGGATCACGTCCACGTCCTCGGGCCAGAGCGTAACAGCGATGCGATCGATGGGCGCTTCGGTCTTGTTCTCCAGCCATTCTTTTCCCCGAAACACGGCGAGCCGCTGCTCGGGATAGAGATCAACGTCGACCTGAACATCCGTCACCCGCGGTTGCGGAAGGGTTTGGTACTGTTTGTATTTGAGCTCGTATTGGGCGCGCGTCTCCTGAATTTTGAACGTCGTGAGATAGGAGTTCAAAACGTGCGTGTTGTAGTAAATGTAACTGCCCACTGCGGCGAAGAGCACTCCGAACACTACAAGCCCGTACGCGGATGCCTTCGACAAGCGGCCTCGCGCGAGCCGAAAGCGGTTGCCCAAACCGGTTTCCATGCCCCGCACCCACAGCAGATTGATTACGATGGCAAGTAGCACAGCACCAATTGCCCAATAAAGATGAAACCAAAAAAGCGGAGCCCCATACGGACCGTAGCCGTTCATGTCTGAATAAACGGGCACCGGAGATTCACCCAGAAGGTAGAGGTAGTCCTGAAAATTCATCTGGGGCAGTGCGATGGTGGCCACGAAGTACAAGACCATGATCAAGTGGCCGAGGTATTTGTGATTGACGATCGTGTGTACGAGGAACGCAATTACGCACAAAATCCAGAAGGTGATCAGCCGGTGACCGAACAGGTCCGTCAGGTAGAGGCCGAACTCGAAGTGGTGGTAGCCGTGGCTGAGTTGGACGACCAAACCACAAACCATCACCATGAGAACGAGCACAACCTGGATCAGCATCAGCGCGAACAGCTTGCTTCCGAAGAGAACCCATTCGCGGACGGGGAGCGCATCCATGATCTGGTTGAGCTGCGCGTCTCGCTCGCGCCAGACCAGTTCGCCGGAGTAAAAAGTGACGATCACTAGAATGAAAAATGTGAATCCGCCGCCGCCCAATTCCAATATGCGCCAAGTGACCGGATACACAGGAGTGGAAAACGGATTGTTGATGCCGTTGGCCGAAAGGATAGCTAGGAGAGCGCCAGCCAGCACGAGCACAGCGAAGAAGACGCTCTTGACCGTCTCGGTGAACTGAAGGCGCGTCAGAAAAACCAGCTCGCGCAGAGAGTTGGCCGTCGAGAATGTGGGGTGAGTCAGGGGTAGAGCACGCGCCGTTGCAATGAATGGTATCGTCGCCGCATCGGGCTGTGACTGCCGCGGTGCCTTGCCGCGCGAGTAGCTGAAAGAGAAGCGCGCGTAGGTAACGGCCAGAATGGCCGCACCGAAAACGAGCCACAGCAGACGGTTCCACAGCAACACTCCGGTGAACGGGATGAGTTCCGCGTTGCGCTGGAAGGGCGTCCAGTACTGCGTGAGTCGGCCCACGGCATTGCCGCCAAATGGATCAACCATCGCGGCCAGCGTGCTGGTCGTGAGGTCGCTCGAAATCTGCGTCGCCACAAAGTAGCCGATGAGCAGTAATACGCTACCCGCATATACAGGCAGCATCCTTCGTCCCAGCGCTGCGAGCGCGAAGAAGATCGCGGAGGTGAGAATCAGGTTGGGGATGACAAGCGTGAAATAAGGTTGGAGATAAGCAAGCGCGCTCTGCGGTCCTACACGTGCGGGATCGAGCCACGGCATGCGCGTACCAGCCCACGCGCCCAGTCCCACGCTGGTGAAAATCACCAACTGCACAGCCAACGCGCCGAGAAAACGTCCGCCCAAGTAATCGAACTTGGTGATGGGCGCAGTGTAGAGAAATGCCGTTGTATTGTTTTCTACGTCCTGGAAAGTCGCTTGGCCGGCCAGCGCCGCGCTCACGACCACTCCGAAGAAACTGATGTACATGACGATGAGGTTCAACGCAAAGGGCGAAGTGACCAGCACTCTCCCGCCGGTGCCGAAGTCCACGGTGGCATTCGGGAACGCGCCTCCCGACATAAGCACGAAAAGGAATCCCAGCGCGAAAAACACGAGAAAATACACGTAGGTGGAGATGCGCCGCAAGCGCTGCGTAAACTCGAATGCCAGGATGCGAGCGACCATGGGTCAGTTCACCGTCGCCGCAGCCGGGTAAATGAAGCCTTTAATGGTCGCGAAATAAAAGTCTTCCAGATCAGCTTTAGCGGGCTCGAAGCCAGCTTCCGGCGGTTGCTCGTTGAGCACGTGTACCAGAGTTTGGCCGGCGAATAGCCGCATCGAAATTAATTGATAGCGATCCCGATAACGGGCCAGTTCATCGTGCGCGATCGATTTGCGCCACACTTTGCCGTCCAACTCTGCGACCAACTCCGAGGGATTGCCCGCAACTCGAACCCGCCCTTCATGAATGATGGCCATGGCGCTGCAAAGATCGCTGACGTCGGAAACGATGTGGGTGGACAGAATCACGATGATGTTTTGCCCAATCATGCTCAGCAAATTGTGGAAGCGGACGCGCTCCTCGGGATCGAGGCCAGCCGTAGGCTCATCCACAATGATCAAGCGCGGATTGGCGAGCAGCGCCTGCGCAATGCCAAAGCGCTGCTTCATGCCGCCGGAAAAACTGCCCAGCGCCTTGCGGCGATGCTCATAAAGATTGGTCTGCTGCAGTAGAGACTGCACCAGTTCCCGCCGCTCCTTCGCGTTGGCAATCCCCTTGAGCACCGCGAAGTAGGAGAGCAAATCCTCTGCCGAGACTTTTGGATAGAGACCAAATTCCTGGGGCAGATACCCCAGCACGCGACGCACCGCGTCCTTCTGGCGGAGAACATCAATGTCACCAAGCACCGCCCGGCCGCTGTCGGCCTCCTGCAGTGTGGCCAAGGTTCGCATGAGTGTGGACTTCCCCGCCCCGTTTGGCCCGAGCAGGCCGAACATTCCCAATTGAATGTTCAGTGAAACATTCTGCAGTGCCCGGGTGCCGTTGGGATATCGTTTCGAGAGGTTTTCGATTCGCAGTTCCATCGTGATAATCTGACTTCCCTTATATTACGGGAGCGCGAGGCAAAAGGTTCCTCGTCCAGATTGATGGTGGATAATTTTTTGGTTGCGTCAACAGCAAAGCGCGCGAGAGGCATGCGCGATTGGAAGCGATAGACCTGACTTGAGCATCATCCGTTGCTTGACGAACTGGCAAATGGTTGGTCTCGGCGAACTCGATTGGAACTGGCACCCATCACAGTCACATTCTTAGACTGCTTTCGTGGCCAGCTAAGAACAGCGCTCTGATTCGTAGCGTTCCAAAGATACATGGTCGCGTAGGCTCGCCAGGGCCGCCACGCTTCAGCGCGCTCCTCAAGCTCTGCAGGAACGGTCAAATCTAGCGCGGATAGCACTGCAGCATCGCCGACCGGAAAAGCATCGGGTTCACCAAGCGCTCGCATGGCCACATACTGGGCAGTCCATTTTCCAATACCCGGAATCTCCATCAGTCGTTCCAGAAAAGATTCTGAATCGATGACTCCCTCAAAACTGATGCGCCCGCCGCAGACAGCCCGGGCAAGAGCTCGAATGGTCTCGCCCCGCGACCGGGGCATGCCTATACTGCTTAAATCGGCAGCTGCGAGAACCTCCGGCAGTGGAAACAGATGAGTAAGCTCATCGGTCGCGGGACAGGCACGCCCGAACATTTTCACGATCCTTCCCGCAAGCGTGGTCGCGCCTCGAACTGTGATTTGTTGACCAAGAATAGCGCGGGTCGCCAGTTCGAAGCCGTTCCAGCACCCTGGCACCCGGAGCCCCGGAGCAAGTTCAACCATTCCCGCCAATACTGGATCGCTTTTCAAAACACAAGCGATGTCCGTCCAGTCCGCATTCAGGTCGAACATGGCACGTATCCGCTCGACGATAAAAAACAGCGAACGTGGATCGCCAAACTGAATGCGCACTCTAAGTGAGTCATGCTCTTCATCGAGCGAGACTTCAAAATAGCCGGCCGTACTGTCTACGGAAATCGAGCGAAGATAGCGGCCAGACTTCACCGCTTCGACACCGGGTGTTGCGCGAGCTGCGAGAAACGCCAACATACCCTGCCAGTGATAGGGACGACGAAAACGAAGATGGAAGATGTATTGATTCTCCGCTTGGATCGTCTTCTGTCGCGCCAGCCGCCGAATTTGAGTCGGCGCTCGCTTGTAGGTTTTGCGGATCGCAGCATTGAATCTTCGCACACAACCGAAACCTGCAGCCAAGGCCAGTTGGCTCATGGGTAAACTTGTTTCGTCGATCAACTTCTTCGCAAAATGTAAACGCCGGGTTTGAGCGACGGCACTAGGGGTGGCGCCCAGATGCCGGATGAACAGTCGGCGAAGATGCCGCGAACCGACACCGAGGCGCTCGGCCAGAGATTCCATCCCCCCGGCTTCTAACGCGCTCTCTCCGATCAGGCGTAGAGCCCTCGACACGGTATTCGAGGTTCCCAACCAGGCCGGAGTTCCCGGAGAACATTCCGGCCGGCAACGAAGGCACGGACGATAACCGGCTTCCGCAGCAGCAGCCGTTGGAAAATAACGGACATTCTTTTCTTTCGCTGTTGGCGCGGGGCAAATCGGACGGCAGTAAACCCGGCTGCCACGCACTCCGATGAAGAATTTGCCGTCGAAACGCGCATCGCGTGACAGTCTTGCCCGAGAACATACCCGCCAATCAAGATTCATAGCTTTTGCGAACCCATGGTGAATCACGACCGCTACTTCGCGACCGCTCCCCCATCATAGTGGATCCTGCGGTACATGTTAGACGTTTTCGGACCGGCTTCTCGAGCTACTTGCCGCCAACGTGTAGCAACGTCCGAAAACGTCCGACGCGCGGCATCGGTGTCCGTAAACGTCCGATGAGCGTGCATCCATTTTGCTGTGGTCTCGAGTGTGCTGCACTGCCGGCCCCGACCGCAGCAGAGAGGTCGCAGATGCATCCCACTTCGACAGCCACCAAACCAGTCCCACCAAGGAGGCAACATGCAACTCAGGATTCGGACCTACTTCACTGCAGCCACCGTATTCATGACCCTCGCCTCGATCCTGCCGCTGGGAGCGCAGGTCGAGCCGAACAAACAGCCGAAGTATTACGTTTTCAACCTCGGCTCACCACTCGGGGGAGTTCCCGAGCCAGTTGGTATTAACAATCTGGGCTGGATCTCAGGCGGCGCCAACCTAGCAACGAATACGAGCGTACACGCTGCGCTGTGGGTTGGAGTTCCGATGGACCTTGGTACTCTTGGAGGACCTAACAGCAATGTGTCGTGGCCAAACCACAGCACCAATGGCGAAATTGTGGGTATTGCCGAGACGTCACAAATGAATCCGTTGGGCGAGGCCTGGAGCTGCTCCGCCTTTTTCTTTGGGGCTGATGGCTATATCTGTCGCGGTTTCGCGTGGCAAGACGGCGTCATGTCTGAACTCCCTACGCTGGGAGGGTATGACGGCTACGCGGCCGGCGTGAACAACCAGGGAAGAGTCGTTGGATGGGCAGAGAATACCTTTCACGACCCAACCTGCGCAGGAACGCAAGTGCTCCAGTTCGAGGCCGTGATCTGGGGGCCGCGACTAAATCAGATGACGCAGCTTCCACCACTAGCCCCTGACCCTGATTCGGCGGCCACGGCGATCAACGACAAAAACCAGGTCGTCGGGATCTCTGGCTTGTGCTCGGTTGCGGTTGGGGGTGCGAGCGCCGAACATGCTCTGCTTTGGGAAAGTGGCGTTCCTACCGATCTGGGCAATATCGGAGGCCAGGCGTGGAACACTCCCGTCGCCCTCAATAATCAGGGTCAAATCGTTGGATTTGCGAATACCAGCGGCGATGAAAATGCCGCGCTCAGTCCGACAGCTTTCATCTGGACAAAAGCGTCCGGGATGAAACCCATTCCTCCCTACGGCACCGACACGAATGACATCGCTTTCGATGTTAACGAGAAAGGCCAAATCGTGGGCCAGTCTTTCAACGCCAACAGCGGATCCTCACGCGCGGTCTTCTGGCAAAACAATGTACTGAGCGACTTGAACACTCTTGTCATTCAGCCCACTTCTCTGTATTTAACGCTGGCCCAAGGCATCAACGATGCGGGGGAAATCGCCGGAACTGCGATCGACACCAGCAGTGGCGAAACTGTCGGTTTTCTGGCGGTTCCCGTCTTCGACGGGAGTGGCAATCCAGACATTGCATCGGGAGCGGCAGCTGACCCCAATCCGCGCCAGTTCATCCTCACGGAACGCATGAAGAAACAACTTCCCTTCTTCAGCCGCACAGCGCTGGAAGCAGCCGGAACGAAGTGAGAATCGCACAATCCTAGCCTGGAACCCCGCAGGTCTGACCTTGACTACTGGGACGAGGGCGGCAAAATCTCCGCCCTCGTTCATAGTTGCCGACGCAGCACGAGGACTATTCGCCGTTAGCTAAGCTCCTTATCATCTTTGACAGGCGCGCATGACGCCAATCTAGAATCAGAAGCGGAGAATTCGCTATGAATCCCGTCCCTGCCGAATGGAGTGTCCCGCTAGCTTTTGCGGTTGTCCTTATTATGGGATTGTCAGGCTCCGTGGTTCAGGCTCAGCCTCAATCCACTGCGGCGAAGACAAACGCGTGCACGGCGCCCGAATATCGCAGCTTCGACTTTTGGGTTGGCAATTGGGACGCGTTCGACGTAGACAATCCGAACAAGAAGGTCGCGCACAACCGCGTGGATCGCATACTCGACGGCTGCGTCTTACTCGAGGACTACCAGAGCACAGACGGCGAGCACGGTCAGAGTTTCACCATCTACGACGCGTCCAGGAAGGTATGGCACCAGACGTGGGTAACCAATCAAGGAGTGCTGCTCGTCATCGAAGGCGGAATGCACGGTAGCGAAATGGTTCTAAGTGGCACGGATCGCACAACTGACGGAAAAACGAGATATGTCCGCGGTACCTGGAAGCCGGTGAGCGGCGGTGTACGCGAGGTCGCGGTGACGTCGATCGACGGCGGCAAGACTTGGAAACCCTGGTTCGATCTCATGTTTCGCCCAGCCGTCCCATCCGAAAATAGTGTGAAACCCACCGCGCGATGAACTGTTCTGCCGTCTCTTATGCGTATGCAGCCCATTCGCGACGAAAGCCTGGCAACGAATCGCCGTATAGTGCATCAACTTATACGTGCACGTGCCACTGCGAGCTGAAGTCTCACAACGCTCTGCGGAAACGCCTCCGGCGAATCGAAGGGTTACTTCTGCCTGGCCGGCGATTCAGGATTATGGCATCATCGGGGACTGCCGCTCTGCGGCTTTGGTGTCACGATACGGCTCCATCGACTGGCTTTGCTGGCCAAGATTCGATGCGCCCTCCATCTTCGCTGCGCTTCTTGATCGCGAACGGGGCGGCTACTGGCGGATTTCTCCCGTCGGACCCGCAGCTACAAAACAGCACTACGTTCCGGATTCCAATGTCCTTGAAACTCACTTTTCCAGTCCATCGGGCAGCGCCATCCTTATCGACATGATGCCTGGAGCATCGAACACTTCGTATCACAACAGTTTCCTGCCAGATCACGAGATTCTGCGTAAGGTGGCGTGCGATTCCGGCGAACTTGAGTTCGAGATCGAATTCTTCCCTGTTGCGCACTACGGCAAGACCAAGGTTCAAATCCGGGACATGGGAAAGCTGGGACTTCGATTTACCGTGGGTAGGGGCTCGTATTGGCTGCGAAGCAGCGCGGCTCTTTCGATTACTGACCAAGGTGCTTGGGCTCGCGTCGTGCTCCGATGCGGCGAGAACCTGCGCTTCTCGTTCTCCTATTCGGAAGAGGCTCCCGCAGTACTGCGTCCGTTGGATCTCTCGCTCGACGCTCGTATTGATCATGCAGTCGCAGCCTGGCAACAATGGGGCCGCAGCGCCAACTACGAGGGCGCATATCGGAATGAGGTGATACGCAGCGCGCTGACTCTTAAGTTGCTCACCTATGCTCCGTCGGGCGCGATTATTGCCGCTCCAACCACTTCGCTTCCGGAGCGCATTGGCGCAGATTTGAACTGGGACTACCGCTACTGCTGGTTGCGCGATGCGTCCTTCACAATCCGAGCGTTGCTCGAACTGGGCTACTGGAACGAAGCCGAGGATTTTCTCGACTGGATGCTACAGGCAACGCGACTAACTCAGCCCAAGTTGAGGATTCTCTATTCCCTCTACGGCGACAAAGCACCGGTGGAGCACAAACTGGACTATTTAAGCGGATATCGCGAATCGAGTCCCGTGCGCATCGGGAATGCCGCGCGCGATCAACTTCAGCTCGACGTTTATGGAGAAGTGATCGACGCGGCAGCTCAATTCGCATTTCATGGCGGGCATCTCGACCGTGACATGCAGAAGGCTTTGATCGGCTTTGGAAATTATGTAGCGGCAAATTGGGATCAGCCAGACGAGGGCATCTGGGAGCCAAGATCGGGACGTGAGAACCACACCCACTCGCGACTTTTATGTTGGACGGCGATGGATCGCCTCATCCGTCTTGATGAACACAGCAGCTTACGAGGAGCGCCGATCGAGCGCTACAGACAAGAGAGCAATTCGATTCGGCGACAGATCGAGGAACGCGCCTGGAACGAGAACATGCAAAGTTATGTAAGCGTGCTCGATCGACAGGAACTCGACGCCAGCCTGCTTCTGCTCTCATGGTACGGCTTCGCCGAGGCTGACTCGCCAAGAATGCGCAGCACGTACCATGCAATCCGCCAACGACTCGGAACTCCAAACGGATTGCTCTTCCGCTACCGGAGAGAAATACCAGAGGGGACGTTTGCTCTCTGTAGTTTCTGGGAAGCAGAATATCTCGCATTAGGCGGTGGTTCCTTGGACGAGGCCCGTCAACGATTCGCGGACCTGATCAAGTATGAAAACGATTTGGGGTTGTATGGTGAAGAAATAGACCCGATCACAGGCGCTGCATTGGGAAACTTCCCTCAGGCCTTCACCCACGTAGGCCTGATCGGCGCAGCACTGTCAATCAGCCAGCGCGAAAAGGGAGAGCAGCAACTCGCGCACCGTCCGCCAGCGGCAACCCGGCAGGCGACATGACAGGTTCACTTATGAACTGGCCAAGTTGGCTGCTCTCAGGATTTCTGGCGACTCTGGCATTGTCTACGCTCCTCGCAACCAGCCAAGGCCTCGGCTTAACCCGAATGAACTTGCCCTACCTGATTGGAACTTTTGTCACGCCACAGCGAGAAAAGGCAAGATTCTACGGATTCCTTATTCATCTGCTGAACGGCTGGATATTTTCCATCTTGTATGTATTGGTCTTCGAAGCGCGGCACCTGGCTAATTGGTGGTTCGGAGCGCTGCTCGGAGTGGCGCAGGCACTCTTCGTTCTAACCGTCGGAATGTCACTAATGCCTGGCATCCATCCCAGAATGGCAAGCGAACAGCACGGTCCCAACGCGAACCGTCAACTCGAACCACCCGGTTTCATGGCGTTGCATTATGGAATTCAGACTCCGGTTTCCATCTTTCTGGCGCACGCGGTGTTCGGAGCAATATTGGGGTCGCTCTACCAACTCGCCAAATGAGGCTGTCGGGGCTGCATTCAGCTCACTGCGACAGTTCGAAAGATCCTTTGAGCCGCATATCTGCGGAGGACGCGCCCACCATTACATCAAACGAGCCCGGTTCCGCGACCCAGTTTTTTTTCTGCGTGCTGTAATAGGCCAATGAACTCTTGTCGAGCTTGAAGCTGACGGTCGTGGACTTCCCAGGCGCCAACTCAACTCGACGGAAGCCTTTCAGCTCTTTGACTGGGCGGTCTACGCTCGAATGTCCGTCGTGAAGGTACAACTGCACAACTTCCGCGCCTGCGCGCTTTCCCTGGTTGCGAACTTTCAAGCTGACCTCGAAAGTTTGACCGCTCGCAGCTTTGCCCGATTTAATCTTCAAGTCGCTATAGTCAAAAGTGGTATAGGAGAGGCCGTATCCGAAAGGAAATTGAGGGGTGATGCCATGCTTGTCGAAATAGCGGTAGCCAACGTAAATTCCTTCCGCATATTTCACATGCAAATCTTCTCCGGGATAATTACCGTAGGCGGGAGATTCTTTGAAGTCGTTGATAAAGGAAAAAGGAAGTTTCCCCGAAGGATCGACGTCGCCGAACAAAACATCCGCGACTGCGTGTCCGATTTCCTGGCCGCCAAACCATGCGTCCAGAACCGCCGGAACCTGGCCAACCCAGCGGCTTATGTTGACCGGAGCGCCGGCGTTGAAGACCACAACTGTATTGTGGTTCACTTTGGCAACCGCCTGAACCAGTTCGTCCTGGCCAGCAGGCAAATCTAAAGTTGTGCGATCGAAGTCTTCTGATTCGACAGCCGGCGAGTTCCCGATCAACACGATCGCGGCATCCGCTTTCGCCGCAATGGCGACGGCTTCCGTCCGCAATTTCTCGCGGGCTTCCGGAGTATCTTTGGCGGGGTCCTCGCCCGGCATAGAAGTACCGAGCGCATAGCGGACCTCGACGCCGCTGCCGGCTCTTTCTTTGATTCCATCCAGAGGCGTGATTGCATAATTAGGATGGACCAGGGAACTGCCGCCACCACCGGTTCGGGCAACCGCTGCACTGGGTCCGATAACGGCGAGAGACTTGACCTTCGAAAAATCCAGCGGAAGCAAATTGCCGTCGTTCTTGAGCAGCACAATACTCTCTGCCGCCCCATGGCGGGCCACGGCTCGCTGTGCGGGGGTATCGATTTCGGCCGGGGCTGTTGGTGCACGATCGAAAACACCGCTGACGAACATGGTGCGCAGAATGCTACCCACATTGTCATCGAGACTTGCCACGGTGATCCTGCCTGCGGCTACTTCGGGCAGAACTTTCTCGGGCGAGAGCCAGTCGCCGCCATTACCAACTTTCTTTGGGCCCTCTGTAATCAACCACGACTTGGCCGGTTCTCCGCCAGGCATCTCCAGGTCCATCCCAGCATTGACCGGGCCGATGGTGCTGTAAGTGCTGCCCCAGTCTGAAACCACAAAACCCTTGAAGCCCCACTCCTTTCGCAGAATGTCTTTCAGCAGAAACGGATTCTCGGAGCAATAAAGTCCATTTACTTTTTGATAAGCGGACATTACCGACCAAACTCCAGCCTCTTGCACAGCCGCCTTGAAAGCGGGAAAATAAATCTCCTGCAAAGTACGTTCGTCGATAGATTCATCCACACGATGACGTTCGAATTCCTGATTGTTGGCGTCGAAGTGCTTCACCGTGGCGATAACGCCCTCGCCCTGTACACCTTTAATGTAGGCCACTCCCATTTGCGCGGCGAGGTAGGGATCCTCGCCGTAGCCCTCGAAGTTTCTTCCCCATAGGGGAACGCGCTGGATGTTAACGGTCGGGCCGAGGATCATGTCGCGGCCGATCGCTTTGACTTCCTGTCCAATCGCCTGACCTACGCTTTGCGCCACTGCCGGATCCCAGGTGGCGGCGACCGCTATTCCAGCGGGAAAGGCAGTGCTACTGAATGGGTGCGGAGCCGTTTTCGTGATCTTCGAAGGGCCAGCCCAAGATCGGATGCCCATTGGTCCATCTGCCATCTTGATCGACGGAATGCCCAGCCTCGGAATTGCGACACTCTCCATCCAGTTCGCTCCGGCCAACATACTGGCTTTTTCCTCGAGGGTCATGCGGCCAAGCAGATCTTGCACGCGCTGTTCGACCGGCATTTTCGCATTTTTATAAGGAGCATTGGAGGGAATGTCCTGAGAGTGCGCGGTCGCGACTCCCACGACGAGAATCGTCAGGATCAAGATCCTGCGCAAAACGTGTGCATTTCTGAGATTAAGATCGGTCACAGTGATAGTCCTCATTGGATTTCGACGACGAATGTTGTTTCCGCAGTGAATTTATCGTCGACATTCTTGCTCGACCACGTGGTGCTGGCGATACTTTCTTGAGCAAGCTTTGAATCGTACATCGGTAAGAGGATATCGGCAATGAAAGGGTGAATTAAGTAGTGCGTCAGTTTGAATTCCCGAGAAATGAAGATTCAGGATCAGGCAGTTTGACACCCCTTTGTGACGGCTCCTATACTTGCTCCGCGCCGCGAAACCCGCGTCTGGAGAGACCTCTATGCTGAAACGTTCCCTGGCTGTTTTTCTGATCGCCGCTTCCGCAACTCTTGGCTTTGCGCAAAATTGGAAGTCTCATCAACCCAAACTCACTCCGCAGAAGAGCGGCACGACGCAGTTGCTCATTGCGGTCAGTCCGGTGGACTCCCGTGTGGTCTGGGCAGCAGGAACCGGAGGCACTTACGTGGTCACGACCGACGGCGGGAATACGTGGAAAGCCGGTGTCGTACCCGGGGCCGAGAAACTTCAATTCCGCGATGTGCAGGGCGTAAGTGATAAGGTCGCATATTTAATGTCCATCGGAAACTACACTGGAAATTTTCGCATCTACAAAACGGTCGATGGCGGCGCGACTTGGACAATCGAGTTCAAGAACGAGACGAAAAGCGCATTCTACGACTGTTTCGCCTTCTGGACACCGAACCGGGGCATTGCGCATAGCGACTCGGTGAACGGAGTATTTCCCGATATTCGCACAACCGATGGAACCTCCTGGCAGAGCATCGCCAATAATATGCCGCCGGCATTGCCAGGTGAAGCCTCATTCTCGGCCAGCGGAACCTGCATAACAACTCAGGGCCGAGGGAACGCATGGATTGCCACGGGCGGCGCAACCATCGCACGGATCCTGGCCACGCGAGATGGTGGCGACACTTGGAACGCGTATGACACTCCGCTGGTCAGTTCGGCCAGCGCGGGCGGAATTAGTGTAGCCTTCCGCGATCCGCAGAATGGCGTTGTGGGGGGCGGCGATTTGTCCTCAAACAAAAGCGCGGACATGGCTACGTCACACGATGGCGGTCAGACTTGGCAGCTGACGAAGAAGCCTCCCGTAAGCGGAGCCATTTTCTGCCTGAGTTACATACATGGCGTGGGCCACGGTCACATTAAAGAAGGAGACGGTCGTGGCGACCGAACGGTCGTAATTACCGCTGAGACCGAGCCAAACTTCACTTCAGGATCAGGAGCCTGGACACCCGATGAAGGTCACACGTGGTTCAAGCTGCCCAAAGAAGTAAGCGGTTATTGGGCCGTCGCTTTTGCGAATCCACAAGCTGGATGGTTCGTGGGTAACGGTGGCGCCATCCTCAAGATTAGCTTCTAACCACGATGTGAGGAACGATGATGTGAGGAGCCGCGCTGCGTCCTGGCGCAGCGCGTGTCTCTACGGTTTACAAATGACAATCACGTTGGAGTTTGGAAAACACTTGCCCTAAAGGCATCACACAAGGCCTTAATCTCCTTGTTCCTTCACACGCCGAAGCTGCGGCGATTGCCTATTGACACATCTACTCCGGGCCGCACATAATTTTTAACGCGTCCTCGTCCGAGGGAGCCCTTCGAGCTCCCTGAATGAGAGTTTCCCGGTTCCCTTTCCGCCTTCGCCGTGGTTGCCTCGCAAAGCTTTTAGTTTCGAGATAGCAATTGCTGACGGAGGTCGAGTCACTTCGCTTCGCAAGGAGAAAATCGATGAAAAGCTACAAGTCCATGCTGCGCGTACTGGCGCTGACGTGTGCGGTTGCCGCGACCGCATCTTTTATTCTGGCACCGCTTGCCGGGGCCGAAGCATTGCCCAAACAATTCAACTCCAGACAACCTAATTTCGGCGAAACGTTTATGTATTCAATCCCAGCATGCCATTAAGCCAGATCCAGTCGACCGTCGACTCGATCGCAACCCAACAGATCCCCAATCAGTTCGGAATCCAGCGTTATGCGCTGCTGTTTGAGCCCGGCACATACGGATCGAGCACCACGCCGCTCAATTTTCAAGTAGGTTATTACACGATGGTGGCGGGCTTGGGCCAGTCGCCGAGCGACGTGGTCATCAACGGCTCCATCGATGTTTACAATCAGTGTACGGACGGCAGTTGTATCGCGCTGGTGAACTTCTGGCGATCGTTGTCGAACCTTACTATCAACGTAACCAACTCCAGCTTTGGCTGCTACGCGGGGGAATTCTGGGCGGTTTCGCAGGCCGCGCCGCTTCGCCGAGTCCTTGTCAACGGAAACGCTACGCTGATGGACTACTGCACTGGCCCGTCGTTTGCGAGTGGCGGCTTTATAGCTGATTCGCAGTTCGAGAATGGCAGCATCGTAAGTGGCTCGCAACAGCAATGGATAACCAGGAACAGCATTATCGATGGCTGGAGCAACGGCGTGTGGAATCAGGTCTTTTCAGGCGTCGTAGGTGCGCCCGCGCAGTGTTTCCCGGTCCAATCGTCATGCGGTGGACCGTACACAACGCTCGCAACCAGCCCGGTCACCCGCGAAGCGCCTTACCTGTACCAGGATGCCCGCGGGAACTACAACGTCTTCGTGCCTGCCGTGCAGCATAGTTCGTCGGGGACAACGTGGACGAATGGCCAGACGCCGGGCTCGTCCATTCCAATCCAGAGGTTCTTCATTGCCCAGCCGACGGATTCCGCAGAGACCATCAATCGCGCGCTGTTTTTCGGCTTCAACCTCATCCTCACGCCGGGGATTTATAACCTGGACCGGAGCCTCATTGTCCCTCGTCCCGATACTGTCGTGCTGGGTCTTGGCTTCCCGACGTTGATCCCGCAAAACGGAAACCCATCAATGTGGGTCGCCAGCGACAACGGAATATTGATCTCGGGGATCATCTTCGACGCGGGCCCGGAAAACTCTCCTGTGTTACTTCAGGTTGGGAACCAACGGGGTCACGACGACCACGGTCATCATGGAGGCTCCGACCCGTCAGGTATTTACGATGTGTTCTTCCGCATCGGCGGCGCTGAGGCGGGAAGTGCAACCATCAGCTTAGTGGTCAACAGCGACAACGCTATTCTCGACGACATCTGGGCATGGCGGGCTGACCATGGCGCTGGCGTGGGCTGGACGGACAACACTGCCGACACCGGCCTTATCGTCAATGGCGACAACGTGACCGCGTATGGCCTTTTCATCGAGCACTACCAGAAATACGAGGTAATCTGGAGTGGCAACGGCGGCACCGACATCTTCCTCCAAAACGAGATGCCCTATGATCCACCGAGTCAGGCCGCGTGGACGGAGCCCGGCGGTATCGACGGCTGGGCCGCATTCAAAGCTGCCAGCAACGTGACCAGCTTCAGCGGATACGGTATGGGCAGCTACAGCTTCTTCGATCAGGGTGTAAATATTTATGCCGCAAACGCGTTTGAGGTTCCTACCAACCTTCCGACCGCAAGCATGAACGATCTGCTTACAATCTTCCTCTCCACGTCTGGATTCGGTGGAATCCTAAACGTGATCGACAACACAGGAGGCTCGTCGACCATTGCCAACCCGGACACTCCGGTCACCGTGGTCAGCTATCCTTAACGCCGGACACATTGAGCGATCGCGAACCATCAAGCTCCGCCCTTTTATGGGCGGAGCTTGATGCGCATCGGCGCAGTTATAATCGCGTAAGACATTGCGAAGCAGCGATAATCGGTAGTACACCGACCCTGTTGCTGGCGGGCGACAGGGGTGTACACTTGTAAACGCCTTGGGGCAGAGAGATCCGTATACACTTTCTAACCGGAGGAAGTCTCATGCATGGGCAAATAATCAGTCGGATTTTACTATCAGCAACGTTTCTTGCGTCGGTCGTGATCGGAGCGAATGTCACAGCGCAGACTG